>Ga0209710_1002691_pt1 | contig 12321 bp, 9 predicted proteins | sample ArcticOcean_MG_C_5_FD_187436 | JGI IMG/M metagenome (GOLD analysis project Ga0209710, IMG submission 187436) | Marine microbial communities from western Arctic Ocean - ArcticOcean_MG_CB4_138 (SPAdes) (version 2) | ecosystem: Environmental > Aquatic > Marine > Oceanic | place: Arctic Ocean: Canada...
TCTTCGAGAGCAATCTCTTCCTTTGCTCGCGCTCTCTTTCGCGAACGACTTCGATCCTCCTCCTTAACTCGCGCGCTTTCTCCTTGGCTACCTCGATCTTCTTCTTCGCACTCAAAAAATCACCTCGTTCCCCGTCTTCTTCTTCTTCTTCGACTATCGCGCGCACGCGTTCGATTAACTGGGCCGTTTTGTCAACAGTGTTCGTTAACTCTTGCTGAGAATTTTTACATTTCGCGATTTGTGAGTCCAGTCTTCTTACCCCGGGCGCTATCGATCGCTTTAATCCGTTCGCTAAGGCGTCCATGTGCTATTCTCGGTAAACGCTCTGCTCTGCTCGCTCGCTTCTTCTTCTTCTTCTTCAGTCTTTTGATCGATCACTCGAGACCTCGCTCGAATCAAAATCAAATCAAAATCAAATCAAAATCAAATCAAAATCAAATCAAATAGGAATTGCAACAACGACGCGAGCGAAAACGGATGCGCTCGCTCAATCGAACGAACGAACACACCAGAGATGCAAATAAAGAGCTACGGTCAAAGGCAACTTCTCAGCCTTTCGATTCGATCGACTATGCTACTCGCTCTGATCAAATCAGATTCTCACTGTCTTCCAAATGGTTTCTGTTTCTCACATAAAGCCGATATTTTTCTTCCACGCGGGCGAAATAAAAATATCTGCTTTATTTGAGAAACGAATCTACGATTCTCTTTTTGAAGCGCGTTAATAAGACCGGAAGATCCAATCGACTGGGACGCTTAAAAAAAGGAACTAGCAGAGTAGAGGTCGTCGTCGTCGTCGGTTCGTGTAGTCAGCGAGATGATTTCGAGAGCGAGCGAGTTCGTGAAGAAGGCGAACGAGCGAGCTCTTCTGAAAGAAGTTCGAGAACACGAATTCGTGCGAAAAGTGATTCGTACTTTTACTGCGGCCGCGGAAGAAGATGCGTTTGATCGAACGAAAACGTCGACTGCGATGGGTGGGAAAGCGCGCGGCGGGCGATCTTCATGGAATGATGGTGATTGTGTAGGGTTTAGATCGGTGATGACGCGAGTTAGCATCGAGAGCGCGCGATGTAGTTTTGCGAGAAGAAGGAGCTACGCAGCGAGCAGTAGGGAGAGGAAGGAATACCCGCAACACCAGATTATACCGTTTCCTTCGCTATCGCCAACGATGACGAAGGGCGGGATCGCGAGTTGGCAAGTCGAAGAAGGGAAGAAGATTAACGCTGGGGATATATTGGCCGAGATACAAACCGATAAGGCTACGATGGAGATGGAGTCGATGGATGACGGGTATTTGGCAAAGATATTAGTCGCGGCCGGGGACGCGGATGATATCCCGATCGGGAGAGCGATCGCGGTGACTTGTGAGAACGAGGAGGATGTCATAAAGTTTAAAAATTACGTAGCCGATGAAGGTGATCTTGGTGGTGCCATGGATAGCAGTGCTGCTGCTGCTGCGACGAAGGCGAGCGAGCAAAGTTTAGACGAACCGGTGGCTAAGGCGATTTTGGAACGCCCTGAGTACGAAGCGATTAAGAAAGGAGAGTTGACGAGGAATTCAAGAGCGGCTGGGCGCGATCTTGAGAATTCATCAGATAGTGATGTGGATACGACGACGGTTGCGCGGACTTTACCAGCGGATTCACCTGTGATGACCGTGAGAGACGCTTTGAACTCGGCCTTAAGCGAAGAGATGACGAGAGACGATAAAGTATTCATAATCGGCGAAGAAGTTGGCGAATATCAAGGCGCATACAAAATCACGAAAGGGTTACACCAAAAGTTCGGTGCCGATAGAGTTCGAGATACGCCAATCACTGAAGCCGGCTTCACTGGTATCGCCTGCGGCGCCGCATTCATGGGTTTGAAACCAGTCGTTGAATTCATGACATTTAACTTTGCTTTGCAATCGATCGATCACATCGTTAACTCAGCGGCAAAGACTTTGTACATGTCCGCCGGGAAGATCTCGTGTCCAATTGTCTTTCGTGGACCTAACGGTGCAGCTGCCGGCGTAGGCGCGCAACACTCGCAATGCTTCGCCGCTTGGTACATGTCCATCCCTGGCCTGAAAGTTCTCGCTCCATACGACGCCGAGGACGCGAGAGGTTTAATGAAAGCCGCTATTCGCGATCCGGATCCAGTCGTCTTCCTAGAAAATGAACTCTTATACGGCGAATCGTTTCAACTCCCGAAAGAAGCGTTAGATGAAGATTTCACGATCGAGATCGGCAAAGCGAAAATCATGCGCGAAGGCACTGACGTAACCTTAGTCGCGTTCTCAAAAATGGTCGGTTATTGCCTTAAAGCCGCCGAAGAACTCGAAAAAGAAGGCGTTCGATGCGAAGTAATAAACTTGCGTTCGTTGCGCCCATTCGACCGCGAAGCGGTCGCTAGATCGGCCAAGAAAACCGGCCGCGTCGTCATCGTAGAAGAAGGTTGGCCACAATGCGGTGTCGGTTCCGAAATTGCCGCATGCGTGAACGAAGACGCATTCGACTACCTCGACGCCCCAGTCGAGCGCATCACCGGCGTCGATATCCCGATGCCTTACGCCGCTAACTTGGAAGCCATGGCCTTGCCAAAACCTGCCGATATCGTCTCCGTCGCTAAAAGAGCTCTATACCGTGAATAATTACAATAATAACGATCAATATTATACTCTAGTTTACTTTTATCATTATTATCATCTTTAGATAGTATCGAGGACTTGCGATGATGGCGCTTTGTATCATAGAACACCGCGGTATCTCCCCGTACTAATCATCTGGTGCATCATTGAAACAAATGACAGCCTGACAGCAAACACAAATTTCAAAAAATCTCTTCAAACATTGAAACTTAAAGAGCGCAATAACACGCGCTTAAGTAATCAAGTCCGAATGCCCCCAAAAAGAAAACTGGAAAACAACGTCGCGCATAAACAACGATCTGTCCTTCAGTTCTTCCAGAAACACGCGCAAAAGAACGTAACGACTAATATCGAAGACGCAGTAAAAGAGGTTTTGGAAAAAACAGACGAAGAAAAGAATTCAAACTTATCGCAGGATGAGAATGAACGACCGAACGAGGCGGGAGATCGAATAATGACGAAGAAGAAGATGAATAATAAGAACGAAATGAGGAAGGCTGATCACGATGTCGATGGTGATATTGATTTGGAGAAGAACGAACGAGCTTTGAACGAATGCGATGGAGGGAAAGGGGAGGAGGATATTTTAGAGAATAGGGTACCTACCGCAACTCCTACTGACGTAGATACTACGGTCCAAGCGTGCGAGTTAGTCGTGAAAGCGACGAAGACTGCGAGTGCGATGGAGACTAACGAAGCAGTGGATTGCGAGGATTTTATGGACGTCGACGATTTAAATGAGAAGAAGATGGAGATGGCGAAGAAGAAGAAGGAAAACGATACTACTACTACTACTAAGGATGGCGACGTTGAAGATTCCGACGACGATGATGAAGTAATCGTGAGGAAGAGGAAAAGAGTTGTTGTTGGGAACGTGAAAACGACGAGAACGAGTAAGAAGTTAGAGGAAGAGGCGAAGAAGAAGAAGAAGAAGAAGAAGAAGGCTGTGTTGGAGAGCGAAGATGAATCAGATTTCGCGCCTTCGGATTTGACGTCATCGGATGATGACGACAAAGATAATGATAGTGACTTTGAACACGACGAATCGACTTCTCCAGTGAAGCAAAAGAAAAAAGCAGTCGTTGGGCAACCGAAGAAGACATCGAAAGCTTCCGCGGCGGCTGCATCAACCCTGAAGTCTAATTCGCATGAAGACGCTCAAGAACAACAACAAGAACAACAACAAAGCGGGATTCAAGCAGATGCTATATCAAGGTTTGACGAACGCGAGCATCGCTTATTTTCTTTCATGTTTCCGCCAAAGCTTAAGGATAAGAGCGGTAACCTTTTTAGCAGCGCAGAGTACGATCCGACGACGTTATTACTTCCAAAATCGTTTCCAAAGACTTTTCCTACTTCGGACGGAGTGCATAAGATTTCTCCAGGGCAACAACAGTGGTGGGCATTTAAAGCAGATCATTTCGATGCCGTACTTTTATTCAAAATGGGTAAATTTTATGAAATGTACGAAATGGATGCACACGTTGGCGTCAAAGAGCTCGGTTTAATTTACATGAAGGGCGAACAACCACACGCCGGATTTCCAGAAAAGAACTACCAAAAAAATGCCGAAACGCTCGCGCGGAATGGTCATAAAGTTGTCACTATTGAACAAACAGAAACACCAGCGATGCTCGCGGCAAGGAAACAAGCCGATTCGCGATGTAAAGATACAGTTGTGAAGAGAGAGAAAATTGCCGTAGTCACGCGCGGTACGATGATTGACCGAGTGATGGTTGAAAGTTGCCCAGATGCCTCTCACGTCTTGTCAATTTCTGAAATTGAGCGTAATGGAACGGTTCATATCGGTGTTTGCGCGTGTGAATGTGCGGCAGGTAGATTTGTTGTTGGAGCGTACAAAATTTTACAAGGACGCGGTGATGAAGAAACGCTATCAAGTTTGCGAACGACGTTATGCGAGATGAACCCGGTTGAGATTATTTTTCCTCGAGGCGTAAACAATGCTAAGCAGTTCCCTGGTCACGTTGTTTCAGCAGCTATTCGCGACTGCGCTCCGAATGCTCACATTCGCTACGTTGCGCAGAACATGACATCTACTCTCGTACGTGAGGAAATTGAAAAGCAAGGATATTTCAAACCGATTGCGTATCCAGGTGTGATTGAGCAATTTTTATCAGAGGCTGATAAGGTTAAAAGTGCACTCGCCGAAGCTGCACTTATTGCATGGGGCACTTGCTTGTTATACTTAAACGATAATTTAGTCGCACACGACGTTGTGCCATACGCAAAGTACGAAACCATCGCAAACGATGAGACGTTTCTCTCTAGCATGGATAACAGCGTACAAGATTCATCGGCGCCACCTTCACCGTCTGCGATGGAAGGTGATGTAATCTCACAATTAAGCGAAAAAAACAACGTTAAGAGTCAGTTTAGAACATCGTTCATGCGCATGGATGCCGCAGCTTTATCTGGACTCGAAATTCTCGAAAACACAGAAGGTGGTAAAACGGGCACGTTATTAGAGCTCATATCGAGAGCAGCGTCTGCACCAGGTGCGCGCATTCTTCGATTACAATGTTGTAGACCATCGTGCGATTCATCTATAATCCAGTCGAGACAAAACGCTGTCGATGCGTTAAGATCGAACGAAGGTTGCGAGACATTGGGAAGAGTGCGAAAGTTGTTGAAAACAAGTCCAGATTACGAGCGTTGCGTCGCTCGATGCGTTGGCAGCGGTGATTCAAATAGAAACGCGGATAGAGTTGTTCTTTATGAAGATATGCGCAAGGCCAAACTTAACGATTTCTTGGCAGCATTAGAAAGTATCCGCGCTGTCCGCGACGTTGCCGAGGAAATTGCAAATAACAAAGACATTTTAGAAAAATCAAATTTGCTTCGAGCGTTGGTTACCGGCGAACGATGCTATTCGACGACGACGACGAGTGGTGGTCAACTCTTATTTCCAAAAGAAGCAATAAGTACTGTTGTGAGAGATTTTGAGAATGCTTTTGATTGGAAACGAGCGAAAGAGTGCGGTCGCATTGAACCAGCTTCCGGCGTCGATGACGCCGTAGACGCGGCAGAAAAAGCGATTAGACTCGTTGATGAAAAATTAGAAAACTGGCTCGATGATGCTAGAGCGATATTCCAGTGCCAAAGTTCTGAGCTGAACTTTGTCAACGTTAACTCGGATACGTATTTGATTGAGATTCCTGATCGTCTATCGCGACGCGTGCCTGATACTTGGACGAGAGAAGGCAAGCGCAAAGGATACGAACGCTTTTCGTGTGAAACGGTCAATCCTTTACGCGAAGCTAGGGCGAAAGCGATTGAGGAAAAAGACGCGGCAATGGAAGGCGTGATGAAGGGATTGATATCAAAGTTTCGTGCGAATTGGCGTGAATGGCGTCTCGCCACAGAATGTATCGCAGAAGTCGATGCACTCGGTGCGCTTGCGATTGTATCGGATGAATTTTCTCAGCTCGGTGACGGGCACGTCGTCAAACCGAACGTCTTTCCGTTCCCCGCCGAACAAAAAGGAAACGCATTTTTAGAGTGCTGTGATTTAACGCACCCATGTGCGACGCTCATGAACAAACAATTCGTTCCAAACGATTGTTATTTGGGTAAAATTTCAAAGCAAGAAGAAGGTAGCAACGGAGAACAGCAAAATACAACGACGACGACGAAGGATTTCAAAAATTTCCTTTTACTTTCCGGGGCCAACATGGGTGGTAAATCGACGTATTTACGTCAAGTTTGTCTCGCAACGATTTTGGCACACATGGGTGCATGCGTGCCAGCTAAGACGTTCAATCTATCAGCCGTCGATGCCATTTTCGTGCGCATGGGCGCCAGAGACGACTTACGTTCCGGCTTCTCCACTTTTGCGGTTGAAATGTCCGAGATCGCGAAACCGCTCCGCGAAGCGACCGAAAACTCTTTAGTCTGCGTAGACGAACTTGGAAGAGGAACATCGACCACGGATGGATGCGCAATCGCGCTCGCGTGCGGTAAGCACTTGATGTTAAACAACCGCTCAAGAACTCTGTTCTCCACGCACTACCATAAACTCACGGACTATTTCGCGTTTTCTGCGAACTGTTTACTAAAGCACGTCGAAGCGATCGTGGACGAGAGCGTTTACCCGCCATCAGTGACGTTCACGCATAAAGTCACAAAAGGCTCTTGCCCGAAATCGCACGGCGTAAACGTCGCGCGTCTCGCTGGATTACCAGAAACGGTCCTCAAAACCGCTTCCATAGTCGCCGGTACCGCCAAACGTAAGGCGGAAGAAAATTCCGCGCTCGGCGGTACGACGTGCTCAATCGCCGCTAAAGCAGGCGTACAGTTCGTCTATTCAACCGAATCTTCGTCCGCGCGCGATCTCAAGCTCGCGATTGCCCTCGTCAACGAAGCCTTATTCGATCTTTGACCAGAAATTACCGCGGCGTACTACGGTGCATAATTTACGCGTTGTATCGATAGACTTATAAAATTACAAACAACGCGGCAAGCGAGAGAAAACAAACTATTACTACGAATAAGACTCTACGCACTAGATTACTACACGAGCATCGTACACGCCGTGTATTGATGGACTAAAATTACAAAGACCGCTTCGAGCGAGCGAGAACGGTTGAGTCGTTTCGTACCATCGATTTTTGAAAACTTACCTGGTAATACCGATCATGGCGTGTGTCGCATCGAACTTCAAAGAGTTGAAATATCAACATCATTTTCATCGAGATATCTCAACTCTTTGAAGTGGTATTAGCGGTAAGTTCTCAAAACTCGTTGGTACGAAACGACTCGACGTCGTCAGATAATCCTCTGCTTACTTCTCATAGTCAGAAGACCTTGATGCTCCAGCTCCTGCACTGTTCGTATTCGCGTTGTCCAACACGGACGCCCTATCGCTCGCGTACAGATCATACACGACCGACTGTCGTTCCATCCAAGGTAACTCTCGTTCAGCGAACGATATGAAACTCGCTCGATCTTCCTCGAATTTCTCTTTCGAGCGCCTGAGTAAGTATTCGCGCACGTTATAGTCCTTGAACTTTTGCGATATTTTCAGCATTTTATTGAGGAGTTCGAGTGATCTCTGCAAGCCATGGTGCGATTGAGCGATCATTCTTTCAGTGATATCGATCTCGTAAAACTCTGCAGAGCGAGACGTGTTCTCGAGAGCGTGTTATTTAATTGATTACTATATTGTGGTAATAAGAGTTAATTTCTATAGTTTGTATCCAATTATTATTTATTTTTGCTCCAATCAAATGCAGATATGAAATTAATGAATTAATGAATTAATGAATTAATGAACACATTGAACACGTTTCAATGAACAGAGCAGTACTGCGGGTCTAGATAAAGACGAGCAAAACAAAGAAGCTTGGCGCGCGATATCTCGCACGCAATAAATGGAGAAACTGGAACAGAAACAAACGCGAGCGATCAACGAATGGCGCTCGTTGAGGCTCGAAACCTGCCAGTTATTCACGAACTGTATCGATATCCACGAAAGGCTTGGACTGCTTTTGGATACGAGGCTTTATCCAAAAACGCGAGATGTCAAGGCAAAAGCGAGATTGAGCCGATCCTGTTACCTGAAACAAATCGATTTCTTGAGCGAGATGTTAGAGCTCTGCGATAGGAAGAGAGATTTATTGAGGCAAAGCTCGCGCGATATTGAGCGAGTGCATAGGGAAACCGAATCCGTGATGGGCGCGTTGCATGGGCATGGAAAAGGCGAGAGCGGCGGCTGGAGGACGATGGGCGGCATCGCCAAGGGAGCGCAGTCGTCCGATGCCGAACGAGCGAGGAAGATTGAGGAGAATTTCAGGTTTTATGCCGAGGAGACTCGTGCGATAGAGGTTTTAGTCGCGCTCGCGCGCGAGCGAGTTTTGAACGACGACGACGCCGACGACGAAAGCGGGGGAGCGGACGTTTTGCAGAGCGCGAGGAAGTTTTTGGAGGCTAGGGAACGAATTGATATGGAGCGCGCGCTGTGATTTTAAGAGAGAGAATTTGTGCGCATAGTTATGTATAGTTATGTTATATTTAGAACAGTGGTAGATGTATTTTTAAACGAGAAATGGCGTATCGTATCCATTTCTCTAAATAATATTCGACGTCTTTTTTCTCGTCGTCGTCGTCGTTGAAGAGGGTTTTCATCGATTTCACAGTTTCGCACGGGTGCACGCATAACCACCCTCCTAATCTATCCGGCTGAGTCGTACGATCCCATGGTGCCAGGATGTGTGAAACCCAGTAGTCGTCATCCTTTTTCATCATTTCTTTTTCAGAAACTTTTGCTAGTTTAACTACGAGCGCTTTGTTCATTAAGTCGATGTTCAGCGCAGACCCAGTTTTTGACTCAAACGCGCGAACGCATAACACTGGGACCTCGTACGAAGGAGAGTATACTACATCTACATCAACTCTTGCAGATTTTCTGTTATTTTTATCGCGTCCAACGGCGACTATTGATTCAGAAATTTCCTCCTCTTCGTCATTAAAGTTCTCGAAGAACAATCCATCATCCGCCGCTTCATATTTCTCATCGTCGTCGTCATCGTCGTCGTATTCGACTAATGAAATCCCTCGAAACGAAAAAAACGCGCCTCTCGCATCTTCACAATCACAAAATGTCGCACTAAATCCATTCAAAGAAGAAGAAGAAGAAGAAGACCATAAATCTATTTCCTTACGATACCTCTCTCGCAAAGCAATCAACGCTTCACGAAACTCCTCGCTCTTCAACGTCCCCGAAGCGCTCGTCATATTTCACTGAAATCTACCGCTGCTTCGCCTTCTTCTGTTTCTTACTCTTATCCCTCGCAAACGGATTACTACTATCGTTATTATTATTATCGCTATTCCCTCCTCCTCGTCCTCGTCCTCCTGCTTCGCGCTCCTTCACTCTCTCTCTCTCGTTCGTATCACTCAAACCCTCCTTCTTCACCACTGCTCCTCCTTTGCATGCGCAGTCGCACTCCTTATCACTCCGCTCGATCTTCCTCTTACTCTGCAACGCTAAAATCTCCTCTTTCGCTCGCGCGATTTTCCTAAAATTCGCCTCTCTCTGCACTTCCTTAATCCTCTGCAGCTCTATCTCCTGCTCTGCTCGCACAAGTCGCTGTTTTCGCTCTCGCTCGCGTTGGATCCTCAGGCGTTGGATCTCCAGAGACCTGATCGCGACTTGCTCTAGATCTCTCTTCACCAAGGTCGACGCTAACTCGTTCTGCGCTTTTCGCCTTATTCCTTCGTTGTTCTCCAACGAAGGATTGGAAATGGAAGAAAAAGGAAAAGGCTCGTTTTCGAAAAACGAACCAGCGTTTTGCCTTTTGAACGGTTTCGCGCGGTTCAACGATGACTTAACAGTGAACGCGCGCTCGTTGAACGACTGAGATTTGTTCTTTATCGGCTCGAACTCGTTATATTTATTCGTGAACGCGTCAGTGTGCGATGGGAACCGATCGATTCGCATGTGTTTAATTTCCCCAACGGAGCCTGTTTTATGACGTCTTTGTGAAAACAGAAAAAGAGGGAGAACAGAGCGAGGGGAAGCGCGGACTGCGAGAGAGTAACAACAGTGAAATGAACGTAAGTAACGAAGTACGGATGAATACAAGTAAGTAGATAGTGCGCAAGTGTGTGTGTGTGTGTGTGTCTGAGCGCGCGACGCGAGTTATTGTTCGAGGAGGCCTTTGACGCGAACCATGCCTTTCTCGCAGAGGTTCAGATCTCTCCTGAAGCGCTCGATTTCATCGGCGTCGCCTTCGACGATTACATCAGTCGTGCGTTCGTTGTCGACCATTTTTACTTTGACTTTTTCTCGTCTTCCAGCGTTATCGAGGTAGTACTTGCCACTTAATGGGGAGATTATGGCGAGCGAGTACCATAAGTTACCGCCCGGTAAAGCGATCGAGCATACTAATCCGACGCATAATAATCCGACGGCGATGCAGAACGTGATATAGGCAGCCGTCCCTCGTTCTGGGGCGATATTTCCCTCAAACGTTATTACTTCCCCGGCATCGGCAACGACGTAGTTATTGCGCTTAAAGTACATCGAAATCTCTCTCGCGACGTCGTCTAAAGGCAAAGCCGCTTGGCCGTCCGCTTTCGGGCCGGGTAACTCAAAAGTCTTCCTAGAAATCTTTGACTTTGCCGATCGTTTCACTAGCGAATATAAACCGGGCGCGCTTAAAACGAACAAAAACAAAGTCGCGTAATACGATTTCGATGTTTGTCCCTCAAAAATCCCAGTCACCGCAGAAGCGTCCTCGGCGAACGCGAGCGAAAATTTCTCTACGAAGAGCTCGTTCAAGAAAACCCAACTCGTCAAAGCCAACGCAGAGCCTGAAGCAGACGAACCGAATTCGAACGGCGCAGCGTTATTCTTCTCCTTCTTCGACGATGAAGATCTCGCGAAATTCCCAAACTCTAAATCATCCTTAAACCTAAATCGTTCGTTACGTTGTCCTTCTTGTTCTCTTTGCGCTTCTTCTTCGTTCGAGCTCGAGCTCGCTTTGGAAATTATCCAATTCCGATTTTCGTGAGCGGTTTCGCTAAATGTGATGTTTTTCTTCGACGATAAAGATGATGACCTCGATATCCACGAACGAACGAAAACAGTCTTTGTCGCAGCTCCAGGGTAAGCAGATGCAGAGGATGATGCGGATGTCTGTGCGAACGCGCGCGATGAGGACGTTAACGATACGTGTTTCAGCATAGCAGTACTACTATTGTTTTAATGATTTATATCTGTTTTGATGTGACGTATGTTCTTCCTGTGAGAATGTTTGCTCAAATCTCTCCCTCTCTGAAGTCTCGACGAACTTTTAGAGAGTAGATATTTAGATCGAACAGCGCCGCTAATTGTTATTCTACTCACTACGCTTTATTGGCAAACCTGGAGTTTCGTTCGTTCGATTTAGCCTATCATTTTTGTTTTGTTTTTGCGTTCTTCCAACGTGGTAGGACGTGCGGCTTCCAAGAAAACAAAAACTGTTCATAACAAGCAAGCACAAAAACAACTGAAATACAGTAGTCCTCTGATACTATTTTATTGCATGAACGTGCCAGTAACGACGAGTTCGAAGAAACAAAATATCGACGACGATCGATCGCCTTTATGGAAGTTAGTGACAGAGATACCGTTAGTGTTTGGGGCCGAAGTTCTCACGAAATTGAACGAGTTCGATTTGAAGATATTTTATGATTTATGCAGAGCGAGTAGGGAAGTGGTCATTCGATCGAAGATTGAATTGAACAATGAGAGACGCTATGTTGTTGAGATAGAATCAATGCAAGAGTAGGCGTTAGCGTGGGAATATTATCGATGGGGCGAGTTAGACGTGTTTGGTCGTAACTTGACTCAGGAATCGTTCTGCCATCAAGTTGCTAAAACGAACAACTTGGAATTTCTCAAATGGGTGCGAGAAGTGAAACAGTGTGCGTGGGATAAAGAGACGATAATTGACGCAGCATATCAAGGTAACCTCTCAATGGTCAAGTATTGCGTTGAGAATAATTGTCCTATGCATGCGGAAGCGTGTTCAGACACTGCCTGGCAAGGTCACTTGGACGTATTGAAGTATTTACGCGAACACGGATGTCCTTGGGATTGGGAGACTTGTCGTTGCACTCACCTAAACAACCATATCGATTGCTTAAACTATGCAATAGAACAGAGATGTCCAGGATACGAACGA
>Ga0209710_1002699_pt1 | contig 12296 bp, 15 predicted proteins | sample ArcticOcean_MG_C_5_FD_187436 | JGI IMG/M metagenome (GOLD analysis project Ga0209710, IMG submission 187436) | Marine microbial communities from western Arctic Ocean - ArcticOcean_MG_CB4_138 (SPAdes) (version 2) | ecosystem: Environmental > Aquatic > Marine > Oceanic | place: Arctic Ocean...
AGTCATGAAGTCATGAAGTCATGAAGTCATTAAATCAATATAGCCCAATAATTAACTGACTCAATGAGTTCCATTGTTTTATCACCCTATATGTATTAATATTATCTTAAAACATCCTATGATTTACTATGGTGTATTAAACTTACTAATATCTTATACAAAAGTGATAACGAGAATCAACCCTGGACTCATGATTGAAGTGAACTAAGGTTTAATTTGTTTGTCATAAAAATAAATAATTAAATCAAAATGGAGTATTTAGATTGGTTTTGCAGAAAATTCAATTTCTAATAAAGAATAATAAAGATGAAATTAACAAGTTAAAAAAAGTTAATTCACTGCTTGGGACCCTATGGGCTATTATTACGCTGGGGGTAACTATTTTACTCCTAGGATTATTTTCTAACATTCTTAATAATAATATAGAGCTATTTGTAATTCTCTACCCTTTAATTGCCATCATAATTGCAGGAAGACAAGGTTCTTTTCTTCAAATAGTCCATGAAGGCGCGCATTCACTTATACATTCAAATAAAAAATTTAATGATTTCATTGGTAATTTTGTGGGAGGTTTTATTGGAATCTCAATGAATGCTTATAGGTTTACTCACGGCAATCATCATATGCATACAAACACTAAAGAAGATGATCCTGATGACCTATCAAAATATTCAACCACAAATATTAAGAATAAGGAAGTATGGTTTTTATTCCTGAAAGATCTATTTGGTATTTCATTCTTAATAAGAGCAAGAAATTTGGTAATAAAAAATGACAAATCTACTGTCATTAAAAGAAATAATTTTTTGACATATATATTTTGTCAGATTCTTATTTTGTTATTTTTTAGTATAAGCATTGTTGATTATGTATTATTGTGGATCATACCTCTATTGACGGTAAACATGGTTCTAATGAGAATTCGAGGTATCGCAGAACATGGGCTACCTAATCAATTACAATTATCTATAAAAAAAGGCATCAATGGCTCATTATTAACTAGGTCGTTAAATTCCGATGCGTCTAACTCAAATATAACTGTTAAAATCTTGGAGTTAATATCCTTCGGTTCGCTAAGTGTTAACTACCATTTAGAACATCATTTAATACCGAATATACCCCATTACAATTTAAAAAAATTACACAAACTATTGAAGCTATATGAAATACCAGGCCATAGAATTAATTACCAATCAGGATACTTATCATCCTTGTGGGTATCTAGATGATGCCTAAGGAATGTATAGTAATTACTGCTACTTCAAAAGGAATTGGCCAGGAATTAAAAGATCAGCTATCTAAAAATTTTTTTATCATATCAATCAATAGATATGAGAAGGAAGAAAAAACACCGAAAACTATCAGGGACATTCATGGAGTTACTATTCGTGGCGATATTAACGAGGTCGAACTATGGACGACGCTCAAGAGTTACGTAAAAGATAATAATTTAAACGTAAATAAATTATTTTTTAATGCCGGAGTAGCTTTTTTGGAAAAAAATATAAACTCAACCGTTGAGTCTTTTCGAGATTGTTTTAATGTTAATTTTAATTCAGTAATTCGTGCAGTTGATATTCTTGGAATTCATTTCTCTAAAAAATTTATTTACCTTTCATCTATGAACACCATATATCCAAACAGAAATAATATAGCCTATGCGCTTTCGAAAAAATCAACAGAAATTTTTATGTCCTCCTTAAATAAGTTTGAAAAAAATAAATTTTTAGTAATTACGCTTGGCCCTGTTAACACTTTAATGTTAAATAAAACCTCTGAGAGTAATGGGATATTTAAAAATTTTATCTTAGGTTTAGTAACGCTTGAAATAAAGGACTGTGTAAATTACATTTTAAAAAATTTAGACTCAACTAAGACCAATCTAATTTATCCAAAATCTGTTTATGTTCTTTTTATATTTTTAAAGTGCGTGCGAAAATTTTCTTTTCGATCGACTTCTTTTAATACCCCCCTCTAATTTGATGGATAGGGTGCATGATTTTCCTGGATTTAAAGATGATGTAGAAGTTGGATCTATTTTTCAAGACCGTGTTGAAGAACTTGAGGCGGGTCTTCATAACTCTAACCAATATGTTATAACTCAACCATTTCAAAATGACTTTTTGTGGCCTTACAATCAGGACATACCCAGTCTTCAGGAATTTCTTCCCATTTAGTCCCCGGGAGTAATCCTTCTGATGGAATCCCTAATGATTCATCATAAATAAATCCGCAAATAAGACACTGCCAAACCTTCATAATTTACCTCTTAAATTTTAAAGTAAGGTGACTTTATTATCATAAATAATAGTAGCAGAGATAAATAAAGAAAATATTCTATAAATTCAAACCCCAGAAATTAAAAGTTATTTTACAGCAAGGCAGTAGTATTGAGCCCCAAGAGGTATAGCTGAAAGGTAATCCTCAAATCTAAGTAATGAAGAAAGAAATTTAGGGAAATAAACTCTGTATCTAGTAGAAATATTCATAAAGCCAGTCTCCTTCAATAGTAATCTAAGCCTTCTTGATGAAATAATTGAACCGTCCTTATCAGCATCATCGGTTCTAAAAATAAATTGTGTTAGAGGGTTTATAGGGTTGTGCTCATAAATTAATAATATGCCGCCAGGCTTTAGATTTGCGTAGAGCTGTTTAAGCCAATAAATACGTTCGATTGGATCGATGTGATGAAATACACACGAGCTGAAGATAATATCATAGGTAGGTTTTGTAAAAAAAATATTTTTTTGTATATGCGATGAATAAATATTCTTCTTTGATTTTGTTATTTCATTAGCTAATTTAACACTTTTTGATGATACATCAAAACCAAAAATATTGGCCATTGGAAACAATTCACTAATGAGTGGCAATGAGTTTCCAACACCGCATCCAAAATCCATAATTTTTTTTGGGTCACAAACATTATGCAGCATACATTCCCGGTCAAGATCCTTAATTTTGTATCTATTGAAGTAATCTAAAGGAAAACCTGTTATATATCCTGCACGCTTATTATAGAGTGAGGCATAACTTGCTGCATATTTGTCAAATTGTTCCATAATATCTACCTTAAGAGTAATTTACTATATTATTAGAGCAGATTTAGGGCAAAATAAATTTTAGAACATTGTAAGTGCTTCATATCAAATAAGACAACATAAGACCGTATAGATCTTGCTTACCTCCACCAATTTAGAATCTAAATAGATGCTAAACAGTTCGATTATTACCCCACTCTTCTCTTAATCCTGTTTACCAATAGTTTTGCATAGCCCCTGTCTCTGTTTTGTCTCCTGTATTAACTAAAGTAATTTTCCCGAGTTCAGTTTAACTTTTATGATACATGATTTAATTTAATTGGTGATAAATCAAAAGTTACATCCTTTGATTATATATATTTTTTATTTGATAGGTTCAATATTGGATTTAAAGCTTGTTGGTAAATACATTCTCCATTTACCTAGCTGATCAGCAAGTAAATAATTATCATCAATTATTTTCATGAGAGGATGGTATTTAGTTTGGCCAGTGAAATCAATGAAAACTTTATGAGATATATTATTTGCTAACGATTGATTTAATATATTAAAATCACTTTGAAAAATCACCTCAGTTGATCCTGGTATTGAAAATGGTGAAGAAGTTTTTGTTTCAAGGTGTAATGTTGCGTCAGGGCCTGGGATCCAGCCATAATCTTGGTCAGCAACCAATATAACAATCTGTTCATTTGGTCTAGTATTAGATTTTATCAATTCAATACCATCAGATAGAAATTTATTACTTAGTGTATTGTTGAAAGTATCGTGAGCCCTATTAGCTAAAATATTAACAAGTCTAGTTGGCTGAAGCATTTGCACAAAAATAGTCACCAAAACAAAAGAGATTATTATTACCGATAAGAAGTTTTTAATTCTAAATAAATTTACTCTGCTGCTATCAAGAAGTTTACTCAAATAAATGGCTAGCAATATAAAACACGGATATGAAACAGGTAAAAGATTAAAGTCATGTGTCCTATTTAAATAATACGAAGAAATACCAATCCCAAAAATTGCAACAAAGAAAGCTATTCTATCTTTAACAATTTTTTTATTGAGTAAAATTGAATTTAATCCATTATAAATTCCATATAAATACACTAAAAAAACTAAATTCCAAGTATGGAAAATTGGTATTGGCATACTTCCAAACCCTGTCATTCCATATAATTTTGGAAACTTAAGAAACAAACTCCAATTTGGAAAACTGTTTGATTCAAGAAAAATTACAATGGAAAATAAGAAAAAAGTTAGGGCTAGTATCAAAACAGTAATAATTGAATGCTTAATAAATGATAAAGCATAACTTCTCAAATGATTATCTGCTATTTTTTCGTATAAAATATAGATATAAAAAGAAAGGAAACAAATAATGCCACTGTCAAAATTCCATAATATAGAGAGAGATGATAAAAAAATAATAAATAAATATAAGATTTTTTTTGGATTTAAAATGTAGGTAAAAACCAAAAACAAAATTAAGGCAGGAAATATCATCCTGATTGGATTAATTGCATATCTGAGATCAAACCATCCACCATCAAGAAATGAGTAGAAATAGCTAAAGTACATAATTGCAAAAAAAGAAAAAATTACGACAAAATTATTTTTAATAATTTTACGTAACCCAAAAAATATAAAGCTATAACTTGCTACAGTTAGTGCAGACATAGTTATAGAAAAATTCAATACATTCAAATTTATTAATTTAAAAAATGGATATAAAAAATGTGGGTAAAGACCATATTGAGCTGTAAAATCAACTAATAATGCTCTACCCTGTTGAACCTGAGATACTGAATAAAGGACTGCGGCAATATTTTGCTCAGTACCTAAATAAGTTTCCGCATTGCATATTGACAAAAGAAACATAATTAATAAAAAAAACAAAACTAATAAATAGAAACCATAATTTATAAATTTATTAAATTTCTTAGTTATGCCATTAAAAATAAAGTATGTGATTAATGGAAAAATAAATAAGGTTATAAAAAATCTTAATTCACCAGTCATTTTATTAAAAAAAACTCTTATTCCATACTTAAGTCTAGGTGGCCAATTATTAGGGTCTTCAAATTTAAAGGAAAAATAGAATAAAAAAGCCAAAAGCGAAAACCACAGAGCAACATTAAAATAATGCATAAAATCAGTAATTAAAAATCGACTGAAGGCCTTTGAAGAAAATACTTTAATACAACAAAAGATGAGTAGTGGAATACAAATAATTGATATGAGAATCTGGAAGTGTTCGACTGGTTCTGGCCATATCCATGGTTGGTAAAATTCAACAACTAGCTGTTTTGCTTGTATTGCAATAGCTTCACTATTATTTGGATAAATTGAGTAAATAACAAAATTTATTAATATTAAAATAATGATTGTAGATAATAAGCTAAGGCTTAATCTAAGGAAATTTTCTTTCTCTTCTTTATCTGTTTCAAATAAATTTAAAAAGAATAATTTAATAGTCGTTAATGAGTTAAACATGAAATTATTGTACCCTTTCTTAATACAAATTTAGCTGATAAAAAAATTTACATAAACTTAACCAGGTCAGAGTAATGCAAAACAATTTACTTATAATATTACCCAGGCTTTGAATAATCTGGATATCAGCGCACTCTTATAATTCTTGAAAGATAAATATAAATTTTATTTATTCTTAATTTCATACAAAATAGCTTGCTGCCAACCATAGTGCTTGTCAGATCTTTTAAAATGAAATACTTGACTATAAAGACCACTTTTTTCTATCGCTTTTTTTAAATCTTTCATAATAGGCCTGTCATCTCTTTGTGAACATAAAATTATATCTGGCGAACTTATTTTTAATTTTTTTATAAATATATCATCATTAAAATCTAAATCAAAGTACAACTCTGCCATATCTTGAAATCCTCGGCTGGGTGGAAGGAGTCCAGTTAATGGGTAGATGACATGCATTAACCCACTAGATGCCAATGTACTATCCATTGAATAGTTCTCATTAATTTTAGCCGCTATAGTTAAATATTGTGAATATTCGTTTGCTCCAGATTCGAATTTCTTATTACGAATTTGGCCTAAATCTTTCATAACTGCTTTTATTCTTGGTATATTCGAATCGGAGTAGGAAGGATAAGCGCTATATAAAGAAGCAATTAAAAAAATTGTCATTAGATATTTAATATTTCGATTGGTATTTATTTTAGGGAGGTAAGAGCATCCAAAAGCACTTAATCCAGTCAGGCCTGGAATACATACAGAAAAATGATAAGGAAAACCGACCTTAAAGAAAGGTTCGATCAAAGGAACAAGTGCGATTAATAACCAGAATAATAACTTACCTTTTTTCTCAAATTTTATTGATAGCAAAAGAGTTAAAAATGCAGCAGATGCTATAAACCAAAATATCTTAATAGAGCCTAGAAAATTCCTTAAAAAATATTCAAATTTAAAAGGATCATAATAGCTATAAACATAATTATTTGAAAATATATATTGAGTAAATAATCCAAAAAAATCACCTCTCAGAAAGAAAATTAATACTAATATCGGAAAGCCGACGCAAGCTGCGCCTAGAGAAAAATCAATCGTAATTTTCTTACCGTGAGCATATAAAATTGAGGCTCCAGCAACTATAAAGAAAGGTAATAAGGTTTCTCTTAAAAGTACTGCTAATGAAAGTAAGCCACCGATATAGAACCAAGAATATTTATTCTTTATTTCTGATTGACTCATTAAGTATGCAATAAAAAGAGGGATGTATGCAGCAAAAAATTGATTGTTAAAACCGCTGCTAATAAAAACCTTATGATTCATTACACTTAATGCCGCTATTGAAAGAATAGTTGCAATTACCGAACTACCACCGCTTTCTTTTTTGATAACGTAGAAAAAAATTATTGAGGCTATAACGGCAATAAATAAATCAAATGATCGTAAAAGCATAATATGGTTCCCATCAAAACTAAAAACCCACGAGGTTAAAGCTGGGTAAAGCATTAGGGTCCCAAAATCAACTAACCCCTTCCCTTGTGATAGATATGCATAATTAATTTGAGACCAAAATGCATAAAGTCCTTGGTCTGTACTTGGTAACTCCATTAGCATTGGAAATCTAATTAAGAAAGTAGTTATTAACGCAATAATAATCGGCAGTAACATGCTTAAATAATTAGATGGGTTACGATTATTTAAGGAATTTACAAACATTTTTTTCATAGAATAAGTTTACTACAATAGTAAAAATTATAGAGGGGAAGTAAAAGAAATTTAAAATGCATAATCTAATTCACAGTCTTTATATTGGACCGAATACTATAATAAATAAGATGAAAGCAATTTGAAGCGATTCATATTTTAATAGATTGAAGGTAGTCCATAAAAATCGCTAGCCCCTACTCTTTCTATCTAAAAAAAGGGTTTTAAACACCCTATAACTCTCTTAAAATATTTCTTAAGATAGGTATAATATTTAGCTTGGCAACTTAATAATGGAGCGCTTGCAATGCCTAAAGTAGATGTGGTTTGTGTTAATTCGGGAACGAAATATTCTCCAATTTATGTAATGCGACTATACAATATGATCAAAAATAATACATCATATAGCTTTAAGATGTATTGCTTAACTGACACCCCAGAAATTTATGAAGACCCGATAACTCCAATCAAATTAAATCCTGGGTTTGAAGGCTGGTGGAATAAAATGCAATTATTTCGCGATGACATCTTACCAAAAGGGGAGTATCTATACTTTGATTTAGATGTAGTTATTGTTGACAATATTGACTGCTTGTTTAAATTTGAAGGTTTTGGAATAACTAGAGATTTTATAAATCCTGATACAGGCCTCTTGGGTGGAAAAGAATATAATTCTTCGATAATGCGCTTCTCGCAAGATCTGATGCTTTGGAAACATTTTAAAAACAACGAATTGCGCTGGAAAAATGAACAACGAAAGATACCTTTTTTTGGGGATCAAAATGTTATAAGCAACTATCTTAATCAAACTGAGTTTAATCAACCGTTCCCCGATGATTGGATATGGTCATACAAAATTGGCTCACTTCGTGGTAGAAGACCTCTTGATAATTCGCAACATTTTGGCTCTGTTATTCCACAGGGAGGAAAGGTATGTGTTTTCCACGGGCGCCCAAACCCAGATGAGGTTAATGTTGAGTGGGTTTCAAAGCACTGGAAATAAGATTAAGCCATTGAATAATGCTGATTAGTAATTTTTTCTTAAGACTAGCTTACCCCCAAACAATGAAGTGGATAACTGAGGGCCATGTACTAAAAAAATTAGCTAAAAAGAGATTAGAACCACCTCCAAGAAGAAGTTGGTCCATAAAAGTCTCTAGCCCTCTACTCTTTCAATCTAAAACAAAGGTGGGCACAACCTAAGATTTTTAATTATTTAATTTCTGACAAATATTTAGTAAATCTACCTTTCCCTGCAGCAAATTTTGCCTCTATCTTTTTAGCGGCAGTTTTAGCAGCTTTAGAGTTACCGCTTGTATCACCAACAATTAATAAGCCAACCATACCAAACATAGCGTGAGGGGTGCAGTTATAACCATATAAACCTTCTGTATCAAACTTAACTGAGATTGATTTTTCTCCAGCCTTTTTAGTTAATTTACCCATCCATGGCTTAGCCCCTTTTGGGAGCATTTCATTTATAGAAGCAGAATTATGCATTGCATCCCCAGTCCAGGTTACTGTATCGCCTTTGTTAATTTTCAAAACAGCTGGTTCAAATACAAACATATCAGGAGCACTTCCATTTAACATCTTAACTTGATGTTCTTTTGCAAACACATTTCCAATAGAAAAAATTAGTAATAATACTACAAACTTTTTAATCATTAACATAGTCTTACTTTCCTTATAAATTATTTAAAAATTTAGAATATTTAACCTAACCGACCATTAACGGCTATAAAATTCCACGACTGAAGCAGGACTCATAATTGTTGCATATGGTATCTCGTCTGTTGATGGGTACCTAATATAACTTACCTTAAATTCTTTTGCGTCAAATGAAATATATTCTGGTAAATCTCTTTCCATTTTCTGTATTGACTCAACAATCAATGGAATAGTTCTACTTTTTTCTTTAACTTCAATTAAATCACCAGGCTTGCACCTATATGAAGGAATGTTAACCACTATTCCGTTCACCTTAACATGCTTATGATTAACAAATTGTCTTGCGGCAAACACAGTCGGAACTATATTAGACCTATAAATTATTGCATCTAGTCTAGATTCAAGAAAAACAAGAAGATTTTCACTAGTATCACCTTTTTTAGAATAAGCCTCTTTATATATATTTCTAAATTGTTTTTCACCAATATTGCCATAATAACCTTTTAGCTTTTGTTTCTCTCTTAGCTGGACTCCATATTCACTCCTTCTTCTTACACCTTTTGGCCCATGCTGACCTGGACCATAAGTTCGATTATTAGTTGGGCAGTTATCTTTTCCCCAAATATTTTCACCCATTTGTCTTGATAATTTATTTTTTGGTTTTTGCCTAGGATTTCTAGTCCCCATGATTACTTCCTTTCAGTATATTAATGTGTGGACCAATTTGAATGGTATTGCCTTCTAGTTGGAATTATTAAGTTTGCTTTCTCCAAAATTGCAGCGAATGCATTTAAGATTTTGTGAAGACTTCTTCCTTGCTCTGGTTTTAACCAGCCATTAAGAGATAATTGGGCTTCATCGAATTTATCGTTCTGTAACATACATAATGCTTCTAATATTTTGAATTCACCATAATGAATATGATCGCATAACTCTGAGCCAATTGGACCCTTCTCTTCAGTACCTGCTGCTATTCCATATACCACTTCCTCAATTAAGACAGATATGTCAGGAAGTTGATGCTGCTCTCTACATAATTTAAAAAGGTCTTGAGGATTTTCTCCTGAAATGGAACAAGCAGCCCAATGCCTTAAGGACCAAACTATCATGACCTCAGAATTGTCTAAGTCGAATGAAAAAGTACTTTTTTTTATAAATTCTTTTACTATATTATTTTCAGTATTCAATTAAAGCTTTCTCTAAGTATAAATATTTTATAATTCTAAATGAGAATCATTTGCATTACAACGTATTTAAATAAAATTTAAATATATAAAATTTGTTTCATAAATTATCTGGGAGTAGACTATTTTTGTGAAAAACTATCTATTATCTTATTATTCGATAGTAAAAATTTAGAGATTAAAGGTATAAAGAAAATTAATTCTTTCTCCAGTAAACAGCATGCCCATCTACTGTAATTAGTGGGGCTTGAATATTATTTTGAGCCATAAAATCTGTAATGGCTTTTTTACATGGAGGGCATGAATGATAATCATCGACAATAATAAAACCACCCTCAACTACCTTTTCATAAAGTGGAATTAATGCATCCATTGTAGATTCATATAAATCACCATCTAATCTTAATAGTGAAAGTTTTTCTATTGGAGCATTTGGCAAGGTATCTCGAAACCAACCCTCAATAAATTTGACTCTATCATCAAGTAATTGATATCGGCCAAATAATTCCTTAACCTCTTCAATAGAAACTGTGAGAATTGGTAAAACATTTTCACTAATATCGAAGCCTGCATCTTGCTCCCAAGTTGGTTCTGGGACCCCCTGAAATGAGTCAGCAGCCCATATCGTTCTAGTGTTATCTCCAAATGCAAGTAAACAGCCCTTCATAAAAATACAAGTCCCGCCTCGCCATATACCAGTTTCAATAAAATCTCCTGGTATGTCCTCATGAATAATTGTCTCGATGGCGAATTGAATATTATCCAATCGCTTTCTACCAATCATTGTGTGAGAGAGCTCAATAAGGTTTCTTGCTTCAGGCACTGCCAAGAACGTACCATCTGGCTGTTTTGAATTGAGCTTTAAAGTATTTCCTGTAGATTTTTATCTTTTAGCAGATCAATAAGGGCTGGTTCTCTTTCTTTTACACCAAGAAAACTACTCGGTTCAAGCTTTAAATTACCGATTATCGAATGCACAGCAAGTACTATTTTTGCTTCATTTTCAATATAGAGTTCATTCAATAATGATGATTTAAGTAAATTTATATAATTTTCATTTATTTCATTTAGTTTCATAAAGTAGCACTATTGAGTTTTTTTAATTGAATTAACTATAGCATGGCGGATACAGCCTGATTTTTGCTACTTGTTATTTATGTCTAGCTCTTCTTCCAATTGTCGTTCTCTTAATCTTCTTTCTCTTGCAGTGTCATGAATTTTATCTGTCTTAATGAATTTAACTGCTTTTACTACAATTGAAAACATAAACACAATACCAATCGCAATAAGTATTAACCACAAAATCAATTCCATAATCATTCTCCTAGTGTTTGAAGTTTCAATCAGGTCTCTATCAGCCATGGTATAGCAGCCAAGATTGATAAAACAAGTGCTAATGCTATTAGTAACTTATACATACTATTTCCCCTAGTTATTTTTAAACAATAATGTGTATCCCTTAATCAAATACCTTAAACAACAGAATAAAAAAATCAAGAAGACAATTATATAGGATACATTTAATAAAATAGCAAACAGAACATTACACAATGCATAGTTACCTTTAGGGCAACCAATTAAATGAAAAAAGATAAAGCATGGTTTCCAGCAGGAAGAATAAATTATGATTTTTAATTACATTTGACTATTTACATAGCATTTAAAACTTCCATACATTGTTAGTTTTTTATATTCATCCTGATCTATATTACCCAATTCAATATTTTCTATTTCAAAGCGAGTTCCACATGTCTCATGAATTATTCTTCTGAGTTCTTGCTTTAAGTCTATTTGACTCGATGTAATATTTCCTTTTATTAGTATATTGTATCGATCTGAATCTAGAGGTAATAAGTTTACTTCGAAAGTTTTAGATTCATTAGCAATTACTAAATATGGTATCAAAAATAGAAGTAGGAGTTGTTTTTTCATATTAATACTTTTAGTTTAACGGCAGATGTGTAAGTGAGCAAATGAGTGATGATATATTTTATTGCTTCTTTAAGATTAAAAAAAATCCCCACCAGTTTCCTAATGAGGATTTTAAATATTTATACTTGCAAAGCGATTACACTAAGCAAATATTTCTACTATTGTGCTGAAATTTTAAAAATTTCACCTTCATCAGTAGTTGCATAAAGAGCATTATCTGGTCCCATTTCTAGACCACGAAATCTCTTTGATGCTCCAACAGGCATATGGATAACGCTTTTAACTG
>Ga0209710_1002703_pt1 | contig 12286 bp, 13 predicted proteins | sample ArcticOcean_MG_C_5_FD_187436 | JGI IMG/M metagenome (GOLD analysis project Ga0209710, IMG submission 187436) | Marine microbial communities from western Arctic Ocean - ArcticOcean_MG_CB4_138 (SPAdes) (version 2) | ecosystem: Environmental > Aquatic > Marine > Oceanic | place: Arctic Ocean...
AAAAATAGAGATAAAGAAGGCACCCTTTTCGATGCAAACGGAGATGCCAAACCTGCCTATTATGCGGTCCAAGAAGTATTAGAAAACCCTCCGACCCCCAGGGCGCCTATTGGCGGCGCTCTTCATTTTTAGCTTATTTTGCTTACTCTCTCCATGGCCAACATCCAGATCTGGTTCGAAGCAACTCGCCCCAAAACACTGCCTGCGGCGGTCGCACCTGTGGTTTTAGGTACAGCGATGGCGCATAGTATTGGCCAATTTCATTTGTTGCCTGCGGTGATCTGTCTTGGCTTTGCCCTGCTAGTGCAGATTGGTACGAATTTTGCCAACGACTACATCGACGGCATAAAAGGCACCGACACAGCTGCTCGACTAGGGCCTCGCCGCGCAGTGGCGGCAGGTCTGGTCTCACCATCCACTATGAAGTGGGCTGCGATCGGCATATTGGTTTTTGCCTTCTGCCTCGGTCTCAGCTTGATCTACTTCGGTGGTTGGCGGCTACTCGCGGTAGGGGTGTCCAGTGTCCTATGTGCGTGGTTTTATACAGGCGGCCCCTATCCACTAGCTTACAATGGTATGGGCGATGTCTTTGTCGTCCTCTTTTTCGGTCTCATCGCTGTGAGCTGCACTTTCCACGTGCAAGCCGGCTTTGTCTCGCAAGAAGTCGTCTTGTTAGGACTAGCATGCGGTTTAGTGATCAATAACATATTGGTAGTCAATAACTACCGAGATATAGACGAGGACCTTCAGGCGAATAAGCGCACCCTAGTCGTGCTTCTTGGGCGACGCTGGGCACTCGTTCAATATGGGCTTTCCTTGCTTTCCGCTGGGGCTGTACTTTGTTGGCTGGTTTGGCAGGGAAGGTCTCCGATGATTTTACTAGGCTGGCTGGCCATCGCCTACGGTTTTTGCCTGCTCAGAAAACTAGCCAAGGCGCGTGCGTCCGTCGACTTTCTGGCAGCACTCAAAGGGGCGGCTTTGCTTGTGGTCGCCTACAGTGGGCTAGTTTCTTTGGCTCTGTTCTGTTTGTAGGGTAGACGATCGAGCCGCTCTGCTCAGGCTCTATACTATTATTTAACGTGCACGAAGCACGCTAACTGTTATTATTGATATATTAGAATATACAGTTAACTAAGAACTAGAAAGAATGCACACTATTAAATCGATCCATGGGCACCCAAAAAATACCCGAATCTGAACGCTTTAATGGCTCTTCTAAGTGGGTGGAGTATGTTTTGGCGCGTGGCTTGGTTTCACTTCTGCAAAGTCTGCCCATCGGCTTAGTCTACAAGCTGGGGAGAGGCATTGGCTGGCTTTCTTGGAAATTCATGTCGAAGCGTCGCGCTGTTGTGCGTAAAAACCTAGAGGTCGTTAACGCATGGATGCAGGCACAAATCGCCAATAATGGACCGGTAAGCAATGATGGGGAGGAAGCGCGGATGGCAACGGATCCTTCTGGTATGAGCTCAGCCGAATGTAATACGCCATCTGCAATCAGCCATCATCTATCGCTTCCTCTTGAGAGCCAAATTAAAGAAGTCTTTCAACGCGTTTCAGCCAATTTTTTTAGCGGCCTCACCTTCAGCCATATGTCTCCGAAGCAAATGGAAGACAGTTTACAAATTAAAGGTTTGGAGTATCTGGAGGCCGCTCTGTCAGAGGGGAAGGGCGCGATTGTCATCCTCTCGCACATGGGTCCTTGGGAGGCGCTGCCACATTTGCCACGCTTCTTTGCCATGCGGCATGGTGTCCAGATGGAGCTCGGACTCATGTATCGCCCGCTAAATAACACCTACCTTGATGGATGGTTCAAAAACCAGCGCGAAGCAAGCGGCGCGCGACTTTTCAGTCGCAGTGACGGCTTTTATAAGCCCGTTGATTTCATCCGAAGCGGTGGAATACTATTCATCCTGGCCGATCAAAAAATGCGTGAGGGGCCACTTGCTAGCTATTTCGGGCTTGAGGTCCCTACCAGTCCCATTCCCGGACTATTTCATCGGCGTAGTGGCGCGCCCATGTTAACTTTTTCATTTGCTACCCTTGCTCCGACGAGTTGGAAACTAACTATGGCTCCCGTCGCTTTCCCCACGGATGTAGACATGAACAGTCGCGCAGCACTTGCGTCGACTTGTAATCGAGCCCTAGAGCAAGGTCTCGCTTCTAGCCCTTGCGATGGCTTATGGATGCATAAGCGGTTTTAGCTATTAAAGCTGAGGAACCTGCTCGACAGTCATCGATCAGTAATTTTAATTCATTGCCTTTAACTGATGTCTATTCTCAAACGACTGCTTCCTTATTACAAATACCTTAAACCAGTTTGGTTTAAATTCCTTGTGGGGATTTTATTTGGCGTTCTCTTCTCCCTGTCTAGCGGCTTAGGTATGCCCGTAATGGCAGAAACGATTTTTCCGATTCTTTTTGGTAATGCATCGGAGTCCCCCGAATGGTTGCGTCTATTTGTGGAGCGCTGGTTCGCAGATGATATTGAGAATGGTTTCTTGATTCTTTGCTGCCTAGCCCTACCAGGGGTCGTGTTTCTACGGATGGTGGGTTCTGTCGGTAATGGTTATTATATGGCTTATTCGGGAATTTCCGTGGTGCATGCCATTCAGATTGATATGTTTAAGAAGGTAAATGCTCTACCTCTGGCCTTCTTTCAAAATTATAAAACTGGCGAGCTGACTGCGGGTGTTATGGGCTACCCAAAACAAATCAGAGCAGTAATTGTGGATACGAGCAACGACCTTGTCAAACAGCCCTTGACCTTACTGTCAGCAGTCGGCTTTTTGGTTTACAAGTCTTTCACTAGCGAGAGTTTCTTCATTGCCATTATTGGGGTCATTAGCGTGCCCTTTGTGGTCTTTGTTATTCGCAGAGTCGGCACATATTTGGCTAAGCGCTCAAGGCAACTGGTAACTCTAGGGGAGTCCCTAGGTTCGTGGGTGATCGAGAGTTTTCAATCCCCTGTCGAAATTCGTGCTTATAATTTACAAGACCGGCAAGTGAATCGTTTCATCGAGCATTTGATGTCCATGTTTCGGCTGAATATGAAAAGTATTCGTACTAGACTTCTGGTCTCACCTAGTATTGAGGTTGTGGCAGGTACTGGCATGGCGTTCTCACTTTATCTGGGAGTCAAAAATGGCATGACGCAAGGGGAATTCCTAGCTCTTGGTATCGCCCTCTCTATGGCCTATTCGCCGATCAAACGGATCGGAGCCATTCAAAATAAATTAAAGATGCTAGAAGCCCCCCTAGAGCGGCTTGAGGCGATCCTCCATGCAGAGGAAAGCGTTGCTTCGCCAGCGAATCCAACTCCCATGCCTCAGCCCTTGCGTGGGCAAATCACCTTCGAAAATGTGGATTTTGCCTATCTCGCTGAAAAGCCAGTCCTATCGAATATTAATGTCCAAATCAATCCGGGGCAGAGCGTTGGCCTAGTCGGCCAGAGTGGTGCAGGCAAATCCACCTTTGTGAATATTGTTCTTAGGCTTTACGATCCAGTGCAGGGACGAATCCTCCTTGACGGTATTGATCTTCGCGAACTCGATATTAACGATCTGCGACAGCAAATCGCCTATGTGCCCCAAATGCCGCTGCTATTCAATGCTTCGGTAGCGGATAATATTCGTATTGGAAATCCAGATGCTAGCGACGAGGCCGTGCATGAGGCCGCACGCCAAGCAAACGCGCTCGATGTGATTGAGTCGCTTCCAAAGGGCTATGAAACCATTTTAAGCGAGCGTGGTAATTCACTTTCAGGCGGGCAACGCCAGCGCATTGCCATTGCGCGGGCCTTCCTTAAAGACGCACCTATTCTGGTGCTAGACGAAGCTACCTCTGCTCTTGACAATCAGAGTGACCAATTGATTCAGGAGGCGTTACGCCGCCTTGCGGAGAATCGAACGACGTTAATTATCGCACATCGTATGGGGACTTTGAAAGACGTGAGTCGTCGTTTGTTTTTTAAGGAGGGAAGGATCGCGGCAGAAGGTAATCATGAACAATTAATGGCACAATCGCAGGGGTATCGTAATCTAAACAAGTCTAATATAAATTAATAATTCTAAATGGTCATTTATGAAATAGGCCATTACTAAATGTATGATGTTAGAACACCTAGAACACCTAGAACGCCGGTTATTTATATTTGGAGACTTTGAAGGTCCTTTAAATCAACATAAATACAATTTCTTTTTCCAAGGAAATCATTTTAGTGAACACTATAATAAGCTCTATGTGCTTAGCTCGAAAGGCAATGATCTTGATGTAAAAGGTGCCGATTTTATCTCTTATCCTGGATGGTTGAGCCAAGTAAAATTCAGGCTGGATTTGTTTGTTTCAGGTTTTTTTTATTGGATGCTGTTGCTTTTTAAGGACCCCCTTTTTTTTAAGGAATTAGTGTTGCTGGAATTAAGTGCATACCCTCACTATAATGACCGTAAATGGACAACCCGCATGCTTAAGAGAATTCCCTTTTTTGCACAGCTTATAACTAGTCTTTCTTATTCGAATAAGGTTTTGAAGAGCCTTGGGATCACGACACACGATACTGTAATTTTATGGACCGAACACATGACAGGAAGGCGTCTAGCCAAGCGACATGCCCAACAGGTCGGTGCGACCCTGTTATTATCTGAGTACGGCGAGCTTCCGGGGACATGCTTTGTTTGCTCGGAAGGTATGTTTCATCAAAGTTGGCCAGCAATATATAGAAATATCTTCGTCTCCTTACCCGTCAGTGAAAATGACATCAGGCAAACGTCTGCCCTCGCAGATGCGCTGATACAGAATCGAGCATCCAATAAATCCGGTCTGTATTCTAGTAGTATTGCTAGTGAAGTCATATTACCTGGTGCAGGCGAACCGATTTTGTATATCAATGGAGCGCAACCTCAAGCATCAGGACTCATGCCTGACTGCTCGAGATTTTCTAGAGAATTTTCTCCGTATTTTAGGAGTAATAAGGAGGTAGTGCATTATTTTGACGATCTGGCAAATAAGTACAAATTGAGAATTTTGTATAAAGATCACCCAAACACCCACCGCAGTTTCCCCCATTCCGTGCTTTCGGGAAATGATTTTTCCGAAAGGGTGCAGGTGTTGAAGGATGTGGATATTTACGATGCCCTACCGCGCTGTGATTTGACGGTCAGTCTTGGTTCCAAGTCGGTGTTCATTTCTCTGTTGTTGGGCATCCCGGTATTGCTGCTGGGCCCTTACAGTATACATCCCAATGACCTCGAGGCTGGATGTTATGAATTCAGCGGCGAAGATTCTGTTGTTTCAGCATTGCAGCTAGCTGCAGCAAGCCGGGTGGATGATGCAGGATTTAGAGAGTTTTTGACTCGCATGGCGAAGTATTTCTATTACAACATGAGTAGTGAAAGCGATTGTCTTTTTGCCCGAGACTCCATGAGGTTTTGGTATGATTTAAATGAATTTGTCTCTGGGAGGAGGTCTTTTATAACTACTAACTTACTATTGGACAATAAATGAACTATTATAAAAAATATTCGGCAATGCTAAGTCAGGCGTTGTCTCAATTAGAGGTAAACCAGTCTGATGGAAGTGCTATGTCTGCGGAGGAAGGTTTTGAGCAGTTGTGCTCGCTTTCCCGTGACGTGCGGGCGTCTGGAGGGCGTCAATATTTGGTGGGTAATGGAGCGAGTGCAGCCTTTGCAAACCACATGGCGCTGGATTGGACCAAGAATGGTGGTGTGCCGACACATTCATTCTCAAATGCGGCTTTCTTAACCGCGCTGGGCAACGATCTGGGGTATGACGAAGTTTTTTCTGCTCCGCTGTCCTGGTATTGCCGATCTGACGATTTGCTTGTGACGATCAGTAGTTCGGGTAACTCGTTAAGTATAATGAACGCAATAAAAACTGCGCGCTCAAAGGGGCTACGGGTAGTGACTTTTTCGGGACTTAAACCAGATAATAAATCCCGGCGACTGGGAGACTTCAATTTTTATATTCCTGCTTATACTTATGGGATTGTAGAGTGTGCTCATCAGGTGCTGCTACATGTGTGGCTGGATCAGTTTATGGGCATCAAAGAATGGGACCTTACGGAGTTTCAGAATATGAACAGTCAGGAATTCAAATTGTAATGAGAGTCGCCATCACAACCTCAGCCTTTGCCGCAGTAGACCGCGCGCCCCTGAAGCGTTTGGAACAGGTGGGCATCGAATATAAGCCGAATCCCTACGGGCGTCGTCTTGCCAAATTAGAGGCGGTTGAAAACATCATTAGAGATCTACGACTATGAATATGCAATTAGAGGGACACGTGGCACTTGTGACTGGTGGTACGCGCGGCATCGGGCATGCAATTGCGTGCAAGCTTGCTACGCTAGGGGCAGAAGTAATTGTGACCGGCCGTAAATCTGATGGGGCTGAAGCAGTCCCCGATTTCTGTTATATACCGGTGGATTTTTCAGACAAATCTCAATTGGAATCCTTTGCCGCACAAGTCGAACAACTGCAGGGCTTGTCCATTCTGGTCAATAATGCCGGACTGAATCGTATCCACACCTTTGATGCATTCCCGTTGCAGGACTATGAGGAATTGCAACAGGTCAATTTGCACGCGCCTTATCGGGTAGCACAGGCGGCCGCGCGCAACATGCTGGCAGCCGATTGCCGCGGTCGGATTTTGAACATCGCTAGTATTTGGGCCACACATACCAAACCTGGACGCTCCGGCTATTGCACCGCCAAGGCGGGCTTGCTAGGGATGACACGCGCTATGGCGACGGATCTAGCCTATGCGGGGATATTGGTCAACGCGCTATCGCCTGGTTTTATCGAAACTCAACTAACCCTTCAGACGTTAGGGGAGGAGGGCATGCGCGAAATGCAGTCAGCCATACCGCTGGGACGTCTGGGGCGCCCCGAGGAGATTGCGGAGTTTGCCTCCTTTCTAGTTGGACCGGGAAATACTTACATGACTGGGCAGAACATTATAGTCGATGGAGGCTTTACAAATGTCTAAAGCAATCAAAATCCAATCGGTCTTCAGGGAATATCAAGTAGATTTCACGAGCGATATCGAAAAAACTCTCAAAGACTTCATAGAGCCTGGTGATGTATTCATTTTCGATGCCAAACTTGCTTTGATATATCCTCACCTTACAACGATTGTTCCCAAAAAAAACCTCTGGCTCGTGGAGCCTGAGGAAGCCTCTAAGAGCTACGAAGGAGTTATTGGGTTAATCGACAGTCTTATTAGTAAAGGCTTCCGTAGAAACCATCGACTCTTTGCCATAGGTGGGGGTATTACCCAAGATGTGACAGCTTTTGTTGCGTCAATGCTATACCGTGGTGTGGAGTGGGTATTTATTCCGACGAATATCCTTTCACAATGTGACTCATGTATTGGCAGTAAAACCTCTATTAACTTCAGGCAGTATAAAAACCAACTCGGAGGATTCTATCCTCCTTCACAAATTTTCATTGATACCACTTTTGCCAAAACCCTAGGTGACTGGGAAATACGATCTGGCTTAGGCGAGATGCTGCACTACTTTGCGGTCACTTCTGCTGAAGATGTTGCGGAATTTAAGGAACAGGCTCCTAGATTACTTCAAAGAGAAATTAAGCTCGAAAAAATGATGTTCCGCAGCCTTGAGATCAAACGGAACATGATTCAAATTGATGAGTTTGATAAGGGACCTCGTAACATTTTTAACTACGGTCATTCATTTTGCCATGCGCTGGAATCGGCGATAAAATATCAACTACCTCACGGCATTTGCGTCGCCTTCGGTATTGACCTTGCTAACTTGGTATCAGAACACCTCGGCTTAATAGACCGAAGTACCCGAAATCGCATACGAGAAGCATGTAAGATTGTTTACCAAGGTATTGAAATCCCAAACTTCGATCTAGAGGACTACTACGAGGCCTTATCGAGAGATAAGAAAAATGAAGGCTCTATGCTTGGCCTCATTGTGACTGAGGGCGAAGGCGCCATGTACAAAAAATTCTGTGAATTCTCACCTGAAATTAAACGCATTATCTCAGATTTCTTCGACCAGAAATTATACTTGAAGGAATAATTCTAACTTTAATGAGCCAATGCCTCACTCAGAACGCATGCTAAAAGAATGGTTTAAACCCATTCCTGAGAAATCCTTAGTAGTTTCGCATCAAGACCTAATGTCCCGCTTCCCCATTGAGTTGTATACCAAAACTCGATCAATAGAACATTCAGTTGACCACTATCATGTCTTTGACCCGCTACCATATTTAGGAAATCCTGAGGATGGTTACCATTCCATGAAAGATAACATACCAATGTATAACGACACTCATCACATATCCCGTGATGGCTCTATCTTCTTACTGGAACCCTTTCATGCCTTTTTGAAAGAAAGGAACATTTTATGATGCATACATCGAAAGAAACTTATGCCTTAGTGACAGGAGGTGCACGAGGAATAGGCAAATCCATCGCGCAGATTTTACTACAACAAGGGATTTATGTATTCATCACTGCGACTTCGGAGAGAGACGGGTGGTGGAGTGAAGTCGAGAACTGTGAATTACTTGTCTGTGATTTTACTAGTGAGGCTGATGTAGAACATCTGGTTAACTCTCTCCATGAGACCCCTATTTCTTATTTGGTAAACAATGCTGGTATTGTTGACAATCGATTACTGGACGATTGTGACCATGAAAGCTGGCAAAAACTTTTTGCGGTAAATGTTTTTGTGCCGCAGCTACTTATCTCAAGACTTGCCCCTCGGATGCGAGCCAACGGGTTTGGAAGAATTGTCAATATAAGCTCGATTGCTGCCACCGTTACACGTCCAGGAGTTGGTGCCTATGCTTCTAGTAAGGCAGCTGTTGGTTCACTCACTAGAACAGCAGCACTCGAATATGCTACTGACGGCATACTTGTGAATAGCGTTTGTCCCGCTTACACCGACACGGACATGCTAAAGTCACTGGATCCAGAGACACGCAACACATTACTTGCTAAAGTTCCTTTACAGAAGTTCTGTCAGCCTTCAGATATTGCTGAACTTACTTGGTTCTTGCTATCAGAAAAAAATCAATTTCTAACAGGCCAAAATTTGATCATCGATGGTGGAGTGACCATCCAGTAAGCATTAAACAATAAAACATGAAAAAAGTTGCTATGATTCCAGCTCGCCTCGGTAGCAAGCGGGTGCCGAAGAAAAATCTACGATTGATTGAGGGGAAACCATTGATCGCCTACATTATTGAGGCCGCGAAGGCTTCTGGGGCGTTCGATGAGATTTATCTTAATTCGGAAGCAAAGATTTTTGCCGAAATCGCATCGGAATACGGCATCAAGTTTTTCCATCGCGATGAGACCTTTTCGAGCGACAAATCGGTGAACGATGAGTTCGCTCTGGATTTCATGGAAAAGGTCGAAGCGGATGTCGTATTCCAACTTCTGCCGACTTCACCGCTCGTGACGGGCGTAGAGATCCGCGCCTTTGTTGATGGAATGATCAATGGTGGTTATGACAGCTATGTGTCAGTGATCCGGCATCAAATCGCCTGCCTTCACGGAGAGGCTCCGATTAACTTTAGCAGAACAGAAAAGCATCGTTCCTCGCAAGAGATGGATCCTGTCTTTAGTTATGGCACTGTCTTTATGGGCTGGAATGTTGATGAGTTTAAAGCCAACATTGAAAAGATCGGCTCTGGCTATCATGGGGGTGAAGGTAAGGTGGGGTATTTTGAAGTTTCTGGCCTGTCCACGATCGATATTGATGAAGAGGACGATTTCCAACTTGCTGAAGTGGCCATCAAGGCTCGTGCAGGTGCGGGTGGTTCGGTGCCTGAGTATTACGAAAGTCTGGCGGACGAAGCTTCGGAAGTAGACGTTCCAACTATCTTGAAGCGAGATGGCGTGCTGGTAAGTGATTTTGAGCATGAAAATTTGCCCGTCACTGATATTGAGAAATCTATCGAGGAAATGGATTCTTCCATCTCATGGTGCCGCAGAATTATTAACACTGAGAGCAATAGTGCGACAGTGATCTCCCAACTTCCTGGCGAGGGAAATCGTCTACACTATCATCCACAATGGAACGAGTGGTGGTATATTCTTCGCGGTAAATGGAAGTGGAATATCGGCGACGAAGAGCGAGAGATTCTTCCTGGGCAACTGGTGTTCATGCCAAAGAATGTATGGCATAAGATCACTGCAATTGGTGATGAGCCAGCAGTGCGCTTGGCGGTGAGTCGTGGAGATGTGGCGCACATTTACAACACCGAGGATAGCCCTGAGCAAGGGCGCGACTAGGAGCAAGCGAGACAAAACCAAGCAACTAAAAATTATGATAACAGATACAATTAAAAATTGGAAAACCCTCCCGGGTGTTGCCGAGCACCCCGTTTGGAAGGCTGCGTTTGAATGGATCGAAGTAAATGCAGAGACTGCAGATATTGGGAAGTATGATCTAGGAGTTGGCGATGCCTTTGTTCGCGTCATGGAATACGACCTCAAAGAGCGTGGTGAAGCACGCTATGAAAGCCATCTCGCGACGATTGATCTACAGTATACGATTAAGGGGGCTGAAGGCATCGAAATGCAGCCTGTTGAGCTACTTGAAGCCGATGGCGACTACCTGCCGGAAAAGGATTTCCAGTTTTATCATCCCATCGGCAAGGGTCGTCACCGGGTGGATAACGTGACGGGAAATTTTTGTATCTTGTATCCGCAGGACGGACACATGCCTCAACTCTATGTCAACGGTTTCACTCATGTGAGGAAGCTGGTTGCGAAGATTCCTGTCAGTTCGATACAATAATATCATGAATTATTTTACAAAAAAGATAATAGATTTGATTAGGAGGTTTAATCCAGAGAAAGCTAAACAAACGACAGGGCAGGCCAAGATAGGGGAACAGCAAGCGGAAAATTTGCATGAGGAGTGCTATCAATTTCAATTTGAGTATTTCGATTCATGGCGAATGAAAAGACTAAAGCGATACTTAGACTGGCAACTTCCCGAAAAAGATCTGCAGGTTCAGCTTGGGCAATACAGTTTTGACGAATACAAGTGCTTGGCCAGTATTCTGACTGAATATTTTAAGAAATGTTCTAAAACAGGACACCTGAACATCGCTGATTTTTCAAGCGGGCTTGGGAGATCTACTGTCTTTTTTAAGAATATGTTTGGATTGGATAATGCACGTTTTTTCCTTTTCGACGGCAATAAAAAAATCTACGGTCCTAAGAGGCAAATGAATGATTCGCAGCGCAATTTTCATGTCGACGTCAAGCAAGCCTTTGACAAGAAAACGAGCTTCTACACAGACTTCGAACTTGTGGATTGCTTCCTAGAGTCAAACGCTGTGTCACAGTTTCAACTAGTAAATCTAGCTGAAAGTGACAGCCCCCTTAATTTTTCATCCTTTGGCAAGATGGACTTATTATATTCGTTTCATGCGATTGGTTACCACTGGGAGATTTCAGCAGTATTTGATTATTACTGCTTGGACGATGTGATAAGAAGTGGCGGGTTGCTTGTTTTCGGTTTACGGCGGGAAAACGATCCGCATGGATTTGGCGATGATCAGTATGATCTCATTGAGGGGATCTTGAAACGGGGGTATAAAAAAGTTGATTTGATCGAGGGCACGTTGCTTCAACGTTTCTTAGTATTAAGGAAGCTGTAACCAATACGTGTGGGATGAGAATAGGGCAGAGGAGACGGCGAATGGGGATGTCTTCTAATTTGAGAGTTTCTTTAATGCTTAGGCGGTTATTCTGAGCTTACGCTTTTTTTTATTTCATCATTTTATAAATTTCAGGACACATCAAAAATGAATTAGAATTAAGACTAAGATCGGAGGGCGGGCCTCTGACTCCCGATCCTTAGCGCCTAAAACCCAAATTATGAAATACTGGAAAAACACTGCGACGATCGATGCTCTCGTCTCTGATCTATTGAATACTGTCGATGCTGCTGAAGCGGAGATTGCCGTGATCGGCAGTAAGCCTATTAATCTGAGTGTGATGCCGAACCTGAAGGGCATTTTTAAATGCGGGGTCGGCACCGATAACGTACCTTTTGATGAAGCGAAGGAGCGCGGCGTCGAGATCTGTATGCCATCGGAGCAGACCAAACGCTACATTTATGAAGAGACCGCGAACTTTGCTGTCTATTTGGTGCTCCGTATGCTCTTTAACGAGATCGGTGAAGTGGATGGATGGGTGAAACAATCACGTGGCTTTCTGGGCAATAAGAAGGTGCTGGTCATCGGTCAAGGTAATATCGGGGCACACGTGACTC
>Ga0209710_1002704_pt1 | contig 12282 bp, 12 predicted proteins | sample ArcticOcean_MG_C_5_FD_187436 | JGI IMG/M metagenome (GOLD analysis project Ga0209710, IMG submission 187436) | Marine microbial communities from western Arctic Ocean - ArcticOcean_MG_CB4_138 (SPAdes) (version 2) | ecosystem: Environmental > Aquatic > Marine > Oceanic | place: Arctic Ocean...
TTGGGAGGTATAAAACAACAAGCCCAATTGCGATGGCTATTTTTTTTAGGATGCTAAGATCTGTGTCAAACCTACCAGATAAAATGCTGTTTATTATAATATATCCAAAGAAGAGCAAGAGTAAAAAAAAAGGCACCTTTTTGATTTTTTGAAAATGCTCTCTTTTAATGATTGCAGGAAAAGAAATGGTAAGGATAATTAGTAAAATATTGGGCAAAGCGCGTATGTAATCATCAAAGGGGATGATGACAAATAATAGCATAAACGCAAAAGGGTATATGGAAGCAAGTAAAATTCTCATAATATTTCTAAGGCCTTTAAAGGTATCAAGGTACTCAACAAAAGGCAAATAGCCTTAGGCCTTTTTAAATTTTTCTTTAAGAACTAAATAAATAAAGGTGGTGTTGCCCACAAGGTATCTTTTCCACATTCTTTTTGGCTCTTGTGCAAATCTATAAAACCATTCAAGCCCTGCATTTTGCATCCATAAAGGAGCTCGTTTTGTGAGGCCAGCAACCACATCAAAACTACCACCAACTCCCATAATAAAATGCACCCCTTGTAAAATATCTCTGTGTTTGTATAAAAAGTTTTCTTTCATGGGAGAGCTAATAGCAACAAATAATAATTGGGCCCCGCTTTGAGCTATATCTGTTGCAATTTGAACCTCTTGTTGGGGAGAAAAATATCCGTTTCTATACCCTGCAACAAGCTCTTGGCTATATTGATTCGCATAGGTTTTTGCTACTTTTTCAACCACCTGTTGTTTTGCCCCAAGAAGATATATTTTCTGTTTTTTTTCATGAGCCATTGCCACTAATTTATGCATTAAATCAATGCCAGCTACGCGCTGCTTAAGTGGTTTTTTTAAGAGCCTTGAAGCCCAGACCACAGCTTGTCCATCTGCATTAATAAGGTTGCTGCTATTGACACTCTCACGAAGCTGTTGGTCTTTTTGCATGGCCACAAGTTTTCCTGCATTTACAACCACATGGTGCAGCTGTGTTTTTGAGGCTATGCTTTTTTGTATCAATTGCAACGTTTCCTGCATTGATAGGTTGTCAATAAAGGTGTTTAGTATGTGGATTCTGTTTTTTGTCAAAATATGCTTTAAAGAAAAAACAAATATAGGTTTTAAACAACAACTCCAATAAAATCTGTCATTAGAACTTTTATTTCTAATTTAGACAGCTTTATATAGACAACGAGGTATAAATTTCCTTGTATTTTGCAGCGTTTTGCAACCAGCTTTTATGAGAGACCACAAAAGCTAGCGCCTCTTTTTTATGGCTATCTCTATCCTGGGGAGATAGACTCACCACTTTTTTCACCACTTTTTTTAAATCATTTTTATTTTCACTAGAAAATAAAAACCCAGTTCCTTGGGGTACGATTTCTTTAATTCCTCGCACATCACTACCAATAAAAAGCTTTTCGTAGGCCATAGCCTCAAGGGGTTTTAAAGGAGTCACAGAGTTTGTTTTTGGCGTGTTTAACCTTGGGTTTATAATCACATCAATTTCTGAAAAGGCTTTGTAAACCTCTGATGGGGCGATGGCTCCCTTGTAGGATATAGTATTGATATCGCTTCTTGCGTTTATTTGATCCTGGACACTTTGCTTATTCACACCTTTACCATAGATAATGAGTTTGTGCTTAAAACCATCATCATACAACTCCTGAAAGGTTTGTATTAAAAACTCTAATCCCTCATATTCTGTTATTGTTCCTACATAGCCAAAGACAAAATCTTTTCTACTAATTGGCGTAATAGAGGCTTTTAACACCCGAATTAAAGAAGTGTTTACGGCATTATTGATTATGGTGTTTTTAAAAGGCTTGTTTGTTTTTGAAAAAATAAATTCTTTTAAATTTTCATTTAAAATTACAGCATGGGCCGCCTTTTTAAGACAGAAAATTTCTAAGTGAATCAGAAATATTTCAATTTTTTTATTAATAAAACCCTTGTTTCTTGAATTAGTTTTTTGATACATCCAGAGAGATCTAAACTCATACACCACCGGAACATTAAAAATCTTACCCATTACCAGTGATGGTATGGCACAGAAAAACATAGCGTGGGCATGAAGCACATCTGGTTTTTCTTTTTTAATTGTACTGAAAAGTTTTTGAGAAAAGATCAATATAGAGAATACCCGATAGATTCTTTGTAAAACACCTTTTCGAAGATCTGTTATAGAATTTTTTGTATTTCGGGACGTTCTAATATATGTGACATCATCAATGATGTCTATACCTTTTTTAGAAATTGAATTTTGAAAAGGAGCGGTAATTGCCAACACCTCAATGCCAACTTCTTTTTGAGATAGCATGATATCTCTGCTTCTAATACTAGAACCAGAAACTTGAGGCAAAGATTGATATAATACGTGAAGAACTTTCAAATGAATTGTTTATCGTAAGTTTATAAAAATAAAACTATAGCTTTGCAAAACTACATTAATCTATGACTGTTTTCTCTAAAATAAACAAACAATTTTTACCCTTAGGGCTACTATTGTTTTTTGTTATTAGTCTACCCCTTAAAAATAACATTAATAGTATATCTATTATATTGTTAACCCTTTACAGTATTTATTTTCAGGCTACTCACCGTAGTTTTAGTCTAAAAACCTTTAAAAAATTCACGCCATTTATTGTGTATTTTCTAGTAGCGCTGTTCAGTGTTTTGTATTCAGAAAATACATCAAGAGCCCTTAAGTATGTAAATAAATTACTGCCTTTTATCCTGCTGCCCTTTATTTTCTCAACCTTGCCAATTGTAAAAAAACAGTACCATACTATTTTGCATTACTTTGCCAGTTTTATGGTTTTTTTGTGTCTGTTTTCTCACACCAAAGTCCTGATAAAACTGTATGAAAACAATGATGTTTTATTCAATATATTTAATAATAAGTACTCTTATCTAAGTCTCTCTCAAGACACTGTTGGTATACACAGCACCTATTACGCTTATTTTGTTTTAATAGCTATTATTGTTTTTCTTCACTTGTTACTAAAAGCTAAAACCGCCAAATTAAAAATGGTATTGGTTGGCTTGATTGCGTATTTGAGTTTTTTCATTTTTCATCTTTCCTCCAGACTCCCCATAGTGGTTTTGTTTTTACTTTTTAATGGAGCCATTATGTATTATTTCTTTACTCAAAAGAAATTAAAAACTGGTGTAATCTACCTATTACTGCTCTACGGGCTTACCTTTTTTATAGGATATAATGTAAGAATTACACGCTATAGATTCCAACAAGTATTTGGCTTTACCTACGCCAACGGCAATGAGTTTAATGACGGATTAAATAAACTCCAGCAATTTAAAGCAGCCATAGAGTCAAACAATAACGTTTTGTTTGGAAATGGAATTGGTGATGCCAATGATGAAATTTATAAGGCTTACACAAACCTTGGCCTAGACACCTATGCAGAGCGCAAATACAACGCTCATAACCAATTTATACAAACCTATGGAGGATTAGGCCTTATTGGTGTTATGGTTTTACTGGCTATTTTTGGCTATGCCTTGTTTGTGTTTATAAGAGATAGAAATTTTCTTGGAATTCTTTTTGTATTGAGCTCTTTGCTTTTGTTTCAAACAGAGTCTATGCTAGAGAGACATCACGGGATTGTAATGTTTGTATTTCTAATTTGTATTAGTTTTCAGCTTCAAAACGATAAGCAGGCCATCAATTTAAAAGGCGAGTTGTAAACACCTTTAAGGGGTCTTGTTTTGACTTAGCTTTGCCATACTATTGTTGTCTACATTATATGGAGCTGCTATAATTATTAGAAACCATAAAAAATTAAATTGATAACAAAAGGAGTTTGTAATGGCAATTAAAACAAATAATAAATAATAATAGTTGCTCGCCTTAATGTTTCTGTAGGAGTTTAAATACAAGTAGAATATCACAAAAAACAAGATAGAAAACACACCGTATTTAGCATAGAGGGTCAGGTAAAGACTATCTAGATACACATTGTAATTATCTATCTCTGATCGCCAAACAAACCACTTTATATAAAAGGTTAATCCTACTCCTTTTCCTACTATAAAGTTTAAAAAAGAAAAATCTGAAATAGCATTTATAAAGGGCGAAAATCGAGTGGCAAAAGATTCGCTGATATATCCATCTTCAAACAATTTTTTTATCCTGTAGATGGGAGAATTTTCAGTGGCGGTGACAACCAAATAACCTAAAGACACGAAACTTAAAATACCACCAGAGATTAGTAAAAGTATTTTTTTAAAAGTTAGTTTTGAAACGTACACAACAAACATCACCAAAATAAAGGCAAAAATCATGGTTCTGTTACCCGTATAAAATAGTGGCACCCCGGAAATCACAATTTCTTTGAGTGTTGTCTTTTTGTCTTTTATTACTAAATAAAACAAATAAAAGCCTCCAAAAAAGATGCCTAGAGTTTCCAAACGAACCTCCTCAAACTCAAAATAAGGATCATCGGTTAACTTTAAATGTAAATCAAACTGTAGCATTAAAAAGAAAAAGACAGTTGTTATTACAAGGTTTATCAGTAAAATATTATTTATAAATTTTCTTGTTAATATTTGCCCCAATCTAGACTTATAGACCTCTAAAAACGGGATCGCCAACAAAATGGTTAGATACGGTTTTATATCTTTTAATATGTTTGTTAGCGTAACGTCTTTATCTCCAATTAAAAAATAGTGGATGCCTAAAATTAGGAGTGTTCCTAACGTGATTACAAGGGTGGCAATGGTTTGCTTTTTAAATTTGTTGTTGCTTAAAAGCTTTAGAAGAAAGACCAAAAAACAACCTATAAAAAACAGGTAGTAGGATGAGATTTGCCAATTTGTATGAAACTTTGTTGTTAATTTACCTAGGGGAGCAAGTATGGTGATAACAAAAAAGAGTTTTAATGCCAGGTTGTTATACTTAAATTTTAAAACAGATATGATTCCGAGAGAAAAGTTAAGTAGACACAAAATGAAAAAAACTACATACGTCATGGGTTTGTGTTTTTCGAGTTCAGTATTTTCTTATCTTTAATTGAAAAAAATGTTACTAATACTAGGGTATAAAGAGCAACAGGGGCATTATTAAAAAAGGTCCCAGATAAAAAACCAATACCCAGTAAAAACCCTATTTGAATTTTACCAAAGCGCGTAAGCTCAGAGAACCTAATTATGTACCTAAAGTAATATATTAAATATAAGCCTCCCCCTGCAATCCCGAAGAAAAGGAGCACGTCTATAAAGTCAAACTCAACCCTGTATTTTGTGAAGTTTGTACCTCCCACAAGATAGTTTACAAAACCCCAATGCGCATCTGCCATGTTAACAAGGTCTGTTTTTAGGTTTATATTTCTGTAAGAGGTTACCATGGTAATAAATCCGCTTTCTTGATATACATTTAATAAAACAGCAAATGTTTTTTTTAAAAATGCCTGCAAGGGCTCTCTAAATAGGATCAGTAAAGCTCCAGATGCTGCCAGTAAAATATAAAACTTTTTGCGCAAGTACATTTTATGTATTAAAAATAGGTGAGCCAGGGTGGCAGCTACAAAGAGCAATAAGGCTTTTGTGCCCACCAATAGGCAGGCAACCAAAACGGTCATAAAAAACAATTTATATTGGTTGTTTTTCTTTAGGTTGAAAGCCAGATAGCTCAACGATATGGCATAAAAGAAAGTAGCTATACTTGGTACTACAAAAAAACCATTAAACCCAAACCGATCGCCTTGGTAGGAGCTTAGCATATCTATATCTAATATAAACCCTCCAAAAATAGCTAAGGTGTTTACTATGATAATCCACTCAAAGGTTTTTAGCACACTTTTGTTTATTGGTATAGCGTCCAGACCATCATAAAACAGCAGTATTGAAAAGATAAATAGATATCTAGAGTGAAATATAAAGTTTTTAAAGAGATGCTCCTCAAGACCGATGGGCAAAAAAGTATATTGGCCTACAAAAAACAAAAGCGTGAGTATAGATAGAAACAAAAGCATCCTTTTTCTAAATTTTGTTAAGGATACAAAACTTATCAAGATACTCAGTAAAAAAAATAAGCCCCTGGTAATTGCACTAAAATTATGAAAATCAAAGTGTGCATAAACACATAGTTTAACCAAAACATCTCCTGCAAAGAAAATAAGCAACAAAGCCACCAATGACTTTGGACTTTTAGTAAAGCTAATGAGTTTATGTTTAATCATTAGCGCCTATTTTTTTGATTACCCTACACGGGTTACCAACCACTAAAGATCCTTTTTCTATGTTTTTATTTACAAGAGTATTTGCTCCAATAACACAATTGTCTTCAATTATAACACCAGGGAGTATGGTTGCGTTTGCTGCAATCCAAACATTGTTGCCAATGGTTACTTTTTTGCATGTATAGCCTTGGGCAACAATAGGCATTGAGGTGTCCTCAAAGTTGTGATTTTGGCTGTAAATTGTAACTCCTGGGCCTATTAATACGTCATTTCCAATTTCGATTTCACCCCCAGCATGTAACACACATCCTCTGTTAATAGACACATTATTGCCCAAAGTAAGTTTGCTTGGAGAATCTATATGGGTGTGGCTCCATATAAGAACCTTAGCGCCGTTTTTATAAGGCAACAATACATTTCTAAGCCCGCAGCCAATACGGCCTGGAATTGCTTTTAAAAAGGAAAACACCCACAACTGAATTTCGTATATCATATTGTATCTATTTTTAATTGCTTTACTGCATTGAAGTACCATACTAGAATCCTGGAAATCCAGACAAGCAAGATACAAAAAGCAACAGCCTCAACACTTATAAGGTAATTTGAGCCTGCGGCAAATATTAAAAGGATAAACACCAAAGACTGTATGTTTGCATTTCTTATTATTTTAATAGATCCCGTAGCTCCCAAAACAGAGGATAACATGCTGTAGTTTATACGCAAAACCCCAAGGGCCATTAAAATGAAAATAACACTGCCGCTGGAGGCAAAGTCTATGGCCGGGATTACCTCTAGATCATTCAAAACATATGCAGCACCGTATATTGCAATGGCAATTATTACGGATAGCACATTAATATTTCTTAGTTTTCTTTTCAAAATGAGCAAAGATGCGTTTGTTTTAAAAAACACCAGTTCTTTAAAACCAACATACCCTTGTAATAGTGCAAATGGAAAATAAAAAATAGTAGCTAAATAAAAATAATCACCAAAGGCTTCAGATCCAAAAAAAGCTTTAATATAAAACCTGTCAAAAAAACCAATGAAGGTGATACTTAGCATAGATATCACAAAATGGAAGCTGTATTTATAAATGGCACTAAGCTCAAAGCTGTTGGTGAATTTAAAAGGAATGTTTTTTATAACATATATCAAAAAAGCAATAGTACTACCAATAGACACATATGTAAAAATTTCTATTAATGTTTTTGCGTTTACATTTCCGTTTATAAGAAGAATCCCTGTTATTACTAGTACAATATACTTCCACATATTATTAAACAACTGCGCTACAACAAATTGTTTTTTTAGCCGTACAACATTGTAGAGAAACATCATCAGTGACGTGCTAAAGGTCAAGAGCATCAAAAGTGTTGTTGCTACTTGAATTTTTAAAAATATTTTTGAAAAAACGGCGCTGAGCAAAAGACTAAACAATAACCCAACTACAAAGGTTATTTTTAATAGTTTTTTGTCTGTAAGGAGTCTGTCATCTCTTACCTCAGAGAGCCTTAAAAACACCTGCTCTAAACCTAGAAATCCAAAAGAGATACACACTTGTAAAAAAGTGATAAATATGGAATATTCACCATACTGGAAATCGCTAAGGGTTGCTTTTAAAACAATATTTACCAAAAAAATACTTCCTGCCCCCGCTATCATTAACAGCAAGGAAATGTGCTTTTTTAGAAATTGTAAAAAAATCAATATGTGTTATTGGTTTTTTATAATAGAATACGCTTCTGCCTTTTTATAAACTCTAGAAAACCAACTAAAAACAAAAAACAAGAACACGAAAAATAGTGGATATGTTACATATTTCATTTTGTAAGAGGGTCTTTTATCTTCTACAATATTTGGATTATTTATTTGAATAATTGCACTATCTGCGTATACTAATTCGTTTTTTAAGCGGGTATTCTCTTTCTGTAATTTAGCTTTTTGATCCAGCACACCACTATAACTAAAGTTTTTGTCTACAACCACAAGCTGTCCTGAAGTAGACCCCATAAAGGTGTTTTGGTTGTATTTTGATATCGTTGCATCAATTTGTTTAATCGAGAAGTCATTCATTACAATATTATCTTCTAATACTTGTTTCCCGTTTTGTGCCGTTCGTTGTATTATTTCATTATTGTTTAAGTATGCTAAAGCTCTTTTTAATGTTATTTCATTTGCATGGTTTGACATTACAAAATTAACTTGGTGAAATTTATACCCCGAATAAAATGAGTTTGACACGGCTTCTTCATCCTTAAACTGAAGGTTTCTTAGCAATGCTTCAAGTACCCTTTCATTTTTGTCAAAATTTTCAGTAATATCCTTAAAGTTTATCATGGGTGTAATTTCAATACCACTAATTTCAATGGAGTCTGTTTTAAAACCATGTTGTTTTAAAAACGCGGTGTCCAATGCTTTAGACTTAACCATTAACGTGTTAAGGGCATTGTAGGTGTATTCTGCTGTATTGAAATTTGTTCTTAAGATAAGCGTTGCTTTCTTTTCTGGTTTGGAGTCTATTTCAGAAAAATACCCTAAAACAATACCACCAATTAATAAACCAACAATAAAATACCAGTTTCTTAAGCAAAATTGTATGCTATTGTAAATGCTTACTGAAATGTTTTTAAATAGTTCACTAATCTTATTTATGAGATACCCTAAGTCTATCTCATCCTTGCTCGTTTGTGACATATAATTTTATTTACTGTTAATAATTTGTTTTAAACTGTCTTCCCAATTTCTATATGTGATGTCTAAAGTATCTTTTAACTTACTGCAATTTAGCACGCTATAGGCTGGTCTTTTAGCAAAAGTAGCGTAATGCTCGGTTTTTGCAAGATTTACGGTATCTATTTCTCCAGTTGCCTTAAATATAGCTTCAGCAAAATCATACCAAGTGGCTTCTCCTTGATTACTGAAATGGTATACACCATAACGGGCATTTCCAGTTTTTATGATAGTTACCAACACCTGTGCTAATTCATTTGCATTGGTTGGGGTTCCTTTTTGTTGTGTTGTAATGGTTAAAGCTTTTTTTTGCTTAGCAAATTGCTGCATGGAGTTTAAAAAATTATGTCCATACTGGCTATAAAGCCAAGAGGTGCGTATAATAAAGTGTTTGTTCCAAGTATCACCTATATATTGTTCTCCTTTTAATTTAGAGGCTCCATATACATTTAAAGGATTTGTGGGATCCTGTTCTTGATATGGTGTTTTGGCCATGCCGTCAAATACATAATCTGTAGATATGTGTAGTAAAACCACATTGTGCTTTTTACAGACTTTTGCAAGGCTGTATGCTCCTTCTGCATTTATTAAAAAAGCCTCTTTTTGTTCACTCTCTGCTTTTTCTACATTGGTATATGCTGCTGTATTAATACAATAATCAAAGTTATGTTCACTAAAAAACCGTTGTACTTCATCACTATTTGTAATGTCTAGGTCTTCTCTAGTTGCAAAATAGCATGAAATATCAGTGGCGCTGAGCAGCAGCTGCCTCAAACACTGTCCCAACTGTCCATTTGATCCTGTGACTAGTATTTTTTTCATTTTGTAATTTCCAGAAATGTAGGTAATTCAAGATCTTTTTTTGAAATAATCATAGCATTACTACTTAGGTGCCAATCTATGGCTAAGGTTGCGTCATTGTAGACAATACCTCGTTCACTTTCTTTGTTATAGTAGGCGTCACATTTGTATGCAAATACGGTATCGTCTTCTAATACACTAAATCCGTGAGCAAATCCACGAGGAACAAACAATTGTTTTTTGTTTTCCCCAGAAAGCACAATACTAAAGCTTTTTCCAAAGCTAGGGCTTCCTTTTCTTAGATCTACAACAACATCCAAAGCGCTTCCTTTAATCACCCGCACCAATTTTGTCTGGCCATGAACTCCTGTCTGAAAATGTAAACCACGCACCACCCCATACTTTGAGGTAGACTCGTTGTCTTGCACAAAAGCGACAGCGACGCCTGTTTGGTCCAAAAATTTTTTGGCATTAAAGGTTTCGCTAAAAGTGCCACGCTCATCCTCAAACACCTTTGGCGAGAGGATAAAACAATCTTCTAAGTTGGTTTTTTCGAGTTTCAAATTAATCGAGTTGCATTAAATGTTTACCATAGCCGCTTTTAAGTAAAGGTGCCGCTAAGGTATGAAGTTGTGTTTTTGTGATATAACCCATTTCATAGGCAGCTTCTTCTATGGCTCCAATTTTAAGACCTTGTCGCTCTTCTATTACTTCAACAAATTGAGAGGCTTGCATCAAAGAGGCAAAAGTACCTGTATCTAGCCAAGCAGTCCCTTTATCTAGGATGCTCACATTTAGTTTTCCTTGCTGTAAATACACATTATTTACATCTGTGATTTCTAATTCACCACGGTGGCTTGGCGCTATATTAGCCGCAATATCAACTACCGTATTGTCATAAAAATAGATGCCAGGTACGGCATAATTTGATTTTGGTTGGCTTGGTTTTTCTTCAATAGACAAGGCTTTTCCCTGTTTGTCAAAGGCAACAACTCCATACCGCTCTGGATCTTGTACATGGTATGCATATACAATGCCTCCCTTTGGGTTATTGTTTGCTTGCAATAAGGCTTTTAGTCCAGATCCATAAAAAATGTTATCTCCCAAAATTAATGCTACTTTGTCTTTGCCAATAAACTCTTTACCAATAATAAAGGCCTCTGCAAGCCCATTAGGCTGGGCTTGTTGTGCGTATTGAAAATCACAGCCTAATTTTTTTCCATCACCTAAGAGTTTTTTAAATAAAGGCAAGTCATCAGGGGTAGAGATAATTAAAATCTCTCTGATACCCGCAAGCATTAAAGTGGATAATGGGTAATAAATCATAGGCTTGTCATACACAGGCATTAACTGCTTGCTAACGGCAAGTGTTAGTGGGTGTAATCTGGTGCCGCTTCCCCCGGCAAGTATGATTCCTTTCAAAGTATATTTGTTTTAGTGTTTAAAATAATCTATCACTGTTTTCTAGATACCAGGCGATTGTTTTTTCAATACCGCTTTCAAAATTTTCGGCTGCGCTCCAGCCTAATTCTTTTTCTATCTTGGTTGCGTCAATAGCATACCTAAAATCATGCCCTGGCCTATCTCCTACAAAGGTGATTTGTTCTTTATAAGAAAACCCTTTGGGCTGCAGGGTATCTAGTATGTTGCAAATAGTATGTGCAATGTATAAATTTTCTCGCTCGTTACGTCCACCAATATTATAGGTTTCTCCAAGGCGCCCTGTATCTATGGCCTTTTTTATCCCTACGCAATGATCTTTTACATAAAGCCAATCTCGCACATTTTTACCATCTCCATAAATAGGGATAGGCTCTCCGGCCACCGCTTTTCTAATTATGGTAGGAATTAATTTTTCTTTGTGTTGATTGGGCCCATAGTTGTTTGAGCAATTGGTTGTAACCACCGCCATACCATAGGTATGATAATAGCTACGCACAATAAAATCACTAGAGGCTTTAGAGGCGCTATAGGGGCTATTTGGAGCATAAGGTGTTTGTTCTGTAAACAGTCCTGTAGCGCCTAAAGAGCCATAGACTTCATCTGTGGAAACATGTAAAAAACGGTTTGTTTCACAGCCTTTTTTATAAAGGTTAGGGCCCGCCATCCAGGTTTTATATGCCGCTTGTAAAAGGTTAAAAGTTCCTGTAATATTTGTTGCAATAAAGGCCCCCGGATTTGTGATAGAATTATCCACGTGAGATTCTGCCGCGAAATGAACAACCCTCTCAAAGCGGTGTTCTTCAAATAGCTTAGACACCAAGGCTATATCACAAATATCACCCTCTATAAAATGATAGTTTGCATGCCCTGTAGCAGGTTCCAGATTTTTTAAATCTCCCGCATAGGTGAGTTTGTCTAAGACGAAAATTTCATCTGTAGTATTCTCCAAGACATATGTTACGTAGTTGGACCCAATAAACCCTGCCCCACCGGTAATTAATACTTTGTTTGACATATACTCTTTAATGCTATTGTAAAATTAATCTCAACATTTTTTCTGTAATCAGGTAGGTTGGCTTTACGCCGGTTGTCCCA
>Ga0209710_1002711_pt1 | contig 12261 bp, 10 predicted proteins | sample ArcticOcean_MG_C_5_FD_187436 | JGI IMG/M metagenome (GOLD analysis project Ga0209710, IMG submission 187436) | Marine microbial communities from western Arctic Ocean - ArcticOcean_MG_CB4_138 (SPAdes) (version 2) | ecosystem: Environmental > Aquatic > Marine > Oceanic | place: Arctic Ocean...
AAATGTACAGCTTCTATTTCAAATAACATCTTAGCTGTTAATTCAGCTACTAGTTCAGGTTTAGTAAAAGTTAAAGAATACATATAATCCTCTTATTAATTTCAATAACCTATTGCAAGGCCATCTTTACGCCAATCACTAGCGCCAATTAAAGTTTCCTGATCATCATCAATCAAAATGATTTGTCCTCCACCAATTAAAGGAGAAGGATAGTTCACTTTATGACCTCTAGCATTCAATTCGTCAATAATCTCTTTATCGAAAGCACTTTCACAGTCTAAATTTCCATTATTTGGAAAAAGTCTAGGATAATTTAATGCATCTTGAGGACTTAATCCAAAATCTATCATTTGTGATAAAACGTAAGCATGTCCAGCAGCTTGATATTGCCCTCCCATTACTCCAAAGGAGCCTACTAATTTGTTATTTTGTGATATCATTGCTGGAATTATAGTATGTAACGGCCTTTTATTTGACTTTAATTCATTAGGATGACCATCAATTAAATTAAAACCTCTTCCTCTACAATGTAATAAGACACCACTTTTAGGAGCGGTTATCCCGCTACCAAAGGCATCAAAAAGAGAGTTAATAAATGAGATCGTCATACCATTTTTATCTCTTACAGTTAAATAAATAGTATCAGGATGATCAGGGAAATCACTAATGCTATATTCCTTAGCTTTATTCATATCAATCATGGAAACATAATTGTCTAACATTTTAGGATTCAAAAATGCTTGTATTGATAATTTATTATAATCGGGCTCTGATAAATATTCATCTCTTAAAAAATAACCTATTTTTACAGCCTCAGAAAAAAGATGCATATAATCAGCTTTTGATATTTTACTAAGATTAAATCTCTCTAGTATTGATAAAATAATTATAGCAACTATACCTTGTCCATTTGGAGGACATTCGTGAATTGTTATATTTCTATAATTTCCAGTTATAGGTTTTACCCATTCAGCCTTAGCATTTTTAAAATCATTTAAAGTATGCCTGCCTCCTATTGACAAAAGTTTCTCATGGATATCTTTTGCAACCCAGCCATTATAAAAACCATCAAAGCCTTCATAAGCAATTGATTTAAAAGTTTCCAACAATCCTAAATTTCTAAATTTATCAGTAACTTTAAATTCATTTCCATTTTTTAAAAATAAATCAGAAGTATCTGGATCTTGAGATAGTTTTTTTATATTTTTATACCAATCTGATGCAACTCTTTCATGAACATGAATACCTGACTTTGCATATTCAATTGCAGGACTAAATATTTCATTCCAAGGCATATAGCCATGTTCTTTATGGAGTAAAGACCAGCCTGCAACTGCACCAGGTATAGTAATAGCATCAGGCATATCAGGTGTAATGACACTGAATCCTTGATTACGCAGATTTTCAGCAGATGCATTTTCTGAAGATTTTCCTGATCCATTAATAGCTTTTATTTCTGTACTACCGTCAACTGATAACATTGCAAAACAGTCACCACCAACTCCTGTCATATGTGGTTCAGCAACACATAAAACAGCATTCATGGCTATTGCTGCATCTACTGCATTACCTCCACTTTTCAAAATATTTATACCAACAGAAGCCGCTATGGGATGAGAACATGCTAACATTGCATTTGAACTAATGACATGAGATTTACCTATTGTTAAAAAATCTCTACTTTTAAAATTATTAAATATTTCTTTCAAAATATATTGCTCCTTAATGTTAGATCAACTTTATTATAAAATTACTTAAGCTAAAATTTTTTTAATATTCTTAGCTGCTTGTTTAATTCTCTGTTCATTTTCAACTAACCCAACTCTAACAAAACCTTCTCCATATTCTCCAAAGGCTGCACCTGGAGCTACAGCAACATCAGCTTTAAGCATTAACTCTTTAGCAAAAGCTAAAGAACCCTGTTTTTTAAATTTTTCAGGCAATGGAGCCCAAGCAAACATACTAGCAGGAGGGCTGGGTATATCCCATCCTGCCCTAGACATAGATGAAATCAAAACATCTCTCCTTTTTTGATAAATATTTCTAATTTCATCAACACAATTTTGAGGTCCATTTAATGCAGTTACAGCAGCAACTTGAACTGGCGTGAAAGCTCCATAATCCAAGTAAGATTTAATACGTGTTAATGCACTAATTAACTTTTTGTTACCAACAGCAAATCCAATTCTCCATCCAGCCATTGCATAGGTTTTAGACATAGACGTAAACTCTACTGCAACTTCTTTAGCTCTTGGAACCTGTAAGATTGAAGGAGGAACATTTCCATCATAATAAATTTCTGCATAAGCTAAATCTGATAAAATATACGTTCCATATTTAAGAGCTATTTTAACTACTTCTTCATAAAAATCAATTGAAGCCACTTGAGCTGTAGGATTAGAAGGAAAAGAAACGATTAGAGCAACTGGAGCAGGAACACTCTCTCTTATAGACCTATCTAATCTCTCTAAATATAAATTAGGATTAAAAACACCTTCATCCATTGCAGGCAAATGACGTAAAGAGGCTCCAGCTATTATAAAACCGTATGGGTGTATTGGATAAGAAGGGTTTGGAGATAAAATGATATCTCCTGGTGAGGTTATTGCTTGAGCAAGATTTGCAAGACCTTCCTTTGAACCTAAGGTAACTACAACTTCATTTTCAGGATCTAAATCAACATTAAACCTTCTTTTGTAATAAGAAGCCTGAGCCTTTCTTAAACCAGTTATTCCTCTACTAGTAGAATATCTTCCCGTTCCAGGTTTTTCAACAGCTTCCTTTAACTTTTCTCTTATATGCTTTGGGGTAGGCATATCAGGATTACCCATTCCAAAATCAATAATATCTTTGCCTTTGGCTCTTAATTCAGCTTTTAGTTTGTTTACCTCAGCAAAAACATAAGGAGGTAACCTTTTTATTCTATCAAATTCATCTCTCATCATTGATCCTATTATATATACTTAAATATTTATAATAATAATAACTTTTCAAAACATAGTTTTTTAGTTTAAATTACTAAAACATAAAATTTAGATTTAATATGTTTATTTTAAGGTATCAATGCGTTTTTTTATTAAAAGTATAATTTTAATTACTGGCGTCTCTATTATTGGATTAATTCTATGGTATGGAATGCCAAATATTCGTCAAGCTTTCAAGCCAGTTGAAATTATTTCAATAATAGTTTCTTTAGATAATAAATGTCCCGTTCAAGATGACAGCTTTGTAGTTACAGTTCCAGGAACAGATATAATAGTTCCTTTTAATAAAGGGATTGCAAGATTAAAATTAAGATCTGATCGAAAAATTCAATTACAAACCGATCCTAAATATTCCGCTGTTCGTTATGATGGAATTCATGTTCCTGTTTCTCCAAAAATGACTTTGGAAGCTGACTGCTCTTCTTCCCCAAGATTAAAAGGTATTTTTGGATCTATGAAAGAACAATTCAAAAATTAAAACCTGGAGGTAAAAGATGAAAACTTCAATTAACAAATTACCAAATGATCCCCTAGAAGGCATTAGTATTAAACAGTTAGGTATAAAATTAAGAAAGAATTTAATTTCATGTAAAGAATTAACTTCAATTTATTTTGAACGAATAGAAATATTAAACCCGAGGCTACATGCATATATACATATTAATAAAGCAAACGCTTTAATTTGGGCAGATGCAATAGATAAACTTTTTATAAATGGTGTTGATTTAGGTCCTTTAATGGGAATTCCTATAGCAATCAAAGATATTTGCTCTGTAAATGGAATGCCTACTACAAACGGATCAGACATACAAACTGACGACCTCACTGGGCCTGAGGGAACATTAGTTAAAAGATTAAAAGCATTAGGTTGTGTAATATTAGGAAAAACTCATACAGTTGAATTTGCGCTTGGAGCCACTGGCCTTAATAAGAACAAAGGTACTCCTCAAAATCCATGGGATAACCTTTCTCATAGAATGCCTGGAGGATCAAGTAGTGGTTCAGCTGTAGCTGTAGCGTCAGGCTTAGCTGCTTTTGCTATTGGGACAGATACGGGAGGTTCAGTTAGAATTCCAGCTTCACTTAATGGAATTGTAGGACTAAAAACAACAAAAAATAAATGGCCTACAGATGGCATTTTTCCATTATCTCCTACTTTAGACACACCAGGTCCTATTGCAAGATCGGTTAAAGATATTAAGTTAATTTTTGATGCTTACAATGATAGTAAAGAAAAACAATCTTTACCTTTAAATATAAAAGGTATGCGTCTTGGTAAATTACAAAAGCCTTTCACTTCTAATTTAGACCCTCTAGTCTCAGAAGCCTATGAAAAATTTTGTGATAAACTAGAAAGTTTAGGTGCAGTAATTGAAGATGTAACTATTGTTGAAGCTAATGAAAAATCAATTCTATTTCCTAAAATTGTTGGGTCAGAAATTATTAGCTCTTTTGGAAAAGATCGTTTTATAAAAAATGTAGAAAAAATGGATCCCGTAACTGGAAGTAGGGCAAAATTAGGTTTAGAGGTATCATCTATTGAATATATATCTGCCAAAAACAGGCTTTTAGAATTAGAGATAATCATTAAAGATTATTTTACCAAATTTGATGCATTAATTTCTCCTACTACTGTTATGCAAGCCTTAAATGTCGATGATATACAAATCGGAAACAAGCTTCATGATAGAAGTCTTTTAGCTTCTGCCAACACTCAACCTGCAAATATATTTGGAATTTGTGCCATTACATATCCAATACAAAAATTTTGTAAAAATACACAAAATGATAAAATTTTACCGATTGGATTACAGGTAATTTGTGACAAAGATAAAGATGACAAAGCTATTGAAATAGCATTAGCTTTTGAAATGCAATTTGGAGAACCTACACTTCCAGACATTAATAAATTTTTATAAAAAAAGGTTTGGTTATATTAAATATTATTAATGCTCTTTTTTAAAAAATAGAGTATTAAGTATAAAATTAATTAAATTGAACCTTGAAAATTTCGTATTTGAAAATTAAATATTATTCATCTCGAATATTTAAAGTAATTTAATATAAATTAATGATTATGGGGATAGTAAACTTTGTCTTTAAAATTAATAAGCGCAAAAAATTTAACAAAATCATTTGGTGATTTTATTGCTGTAGATAATATAGATTTAGATGTTAAACGTGGCGAAGTATTAGGTTTTCTAGGACCTAATGGTGCAGGAAAATCAACTACAATGAAAATGCTGACAGGTTTTCTTGAACCAGACAAAGGTACAATTGAAATTTGTGATATTGATTTACAAAAAAATCCTCTTAAAGCTAAAGAATTTATTGGATATTTACCTGAAGGTGCTCCTGCTTATTCTGATATGGAAGTTTCTGATTTTCTTTCTTTTGTTGGGAAAATGAGAGGCATGGAAGATAGTAAGCTATTAAAATCTCGCTTATCTGATATGGCTGAGCAAATAAATTTAAAAGAGGTTTGGAATAGACCAATAGAAACTTTATCTAAAGGTTTTAAAAGAAGAGTTGGAATTGCTCAGGCTTTAATACATGACCCAGATATTCTTATCTTAGACGAACCAACAGATGGGTTGGATCCAAATCAAAAATATGAAATGAGAAATCTAATAAAGAATATCTCACAGAATAAAGCTATTGTTATATCAACTCATATTTTAGAAGAAGTAGAAGCAGTATGTTCTCGTGCAATTATAATTGCTGATGGAAAAATTCTTGCTAATGAAACACCTGAAAATCTAGTAAACAAATTTTTAGAAGGTGATTTTGTATCGATTATCACTTCCAATATAATTGATAAAAAACTTATCAAGGATATAAAATCTACTTTGAATTATAAAACAGTTAAAATTGAAAGTCATAAAAAAAATCAAACCCAAATTTTAATTAAAGATGAAAAAAATAAATTAAATTTAAATAAAATAATGAATGAAATTAAAAAATATAAATTAGACATTAATGAAGCTGGTTTTTTGAAATCTAACTTAGATGATGTTTTTCGAAAAATCACTCAACAACAATAAAACTCAATAGTTTTTGGATAAATTATATGAATACATATTTTAAAAAAACATTTATAATCTTTGATAGAGAATTAAAAGGATATTTCAGAACTCCATTAGCATCAATTTTTCTATTAGTTTTTTTAGCGTTATCATCTGGAATGACTTTCTTTCTAGGTCGTTTTTTTGAACGTGATCAAGCAGATTTAACGGCTTTCTTTGCCTGGCATCCTTGGTTATTTTTAATTTTAATGCCTGCTATTGGCATGAGATTATGGGCTGAAGAAAGAAGGTCAGGGACTATTGAGCTTTTAATAACATTACCCGTTACTAATACTCAATTAGTTGTTGGCAAGTTTTTTGCCAGTTGGATATTCACACTTATTGCTCTTATTTTATCTATGCCAATCTGGATTACTGTTAATTATCTTGGTAATCCCGATAATAATGTAATTTTTATATCTTATATTGGAAGTTGGTTGATGGCAGGAGCTTTTCTTGCTCTAACTTCATGTTTATCTACTTTAACTAAAAATCAAGTTATTGCATTTATTCTGTCTTCAATTAGTGGTTTCATTTTAGTTATGGCAGGCTTTGGGCTTGTTTTATCAGCAGTAAGATCTTGGGCTCCGATTTGGATTACAGAAACAATTAGATCAATGTCTTTTCTTTCTCATTTTAATCGTATCCAGATGGGTGTTTTTGATTTTTCAACTTTATTATTTTTTGTTTCAATGATTGTTTTATGTCTTTGGATAAATATCCAACTAGTTCAAATTAAAAAAGCTGACTGAGGATAATATGAAATTAATTAATAACCTTAAAATAAATAGTCTTATTAAGTTATCAATTCTATTTAGTATCATTATATTTTTTAGTATAAACATAATTGTAAATAACTCACTTAGTTCATCTAAAATGGATTTTACAGAGAATAAATTATATTCATTGTCAGAAGGCACACGGTCTCTTTTACAAAATCTAAAAGAGCCTATACATATGAGGTTATTTATCTCAAGCAATCTTGTTAAAGAAGTTCCTCAGTTATCAACATATGCAAACCGAGTTGAAGCTATCCTGAAATCTTATAGTAGCCTATCAAATGGAAGGGTTACACTTGAAATCATTGACCCTAAGCCTTTTTCTGACGCTGAAGACAGAGCTGTTGGAATGGGTATAAACTCATTTAATGCAACAGAGATGTCTGATCCACTTTATTTTGGTTTAGCCGCCACTAACTCTACGACTGGTCAAAAAAATATTGCTATTTTTTCTCCTGAAAGAGAAACTTTTTTAGAATATGATTTATCTAGTTTAATATCTGAATTAGGACAAACAAATAAACCTATAATAAGTATTTTAGATAACTTAGGTCTTCAAGCAGATTCAAGAATTGGAAAACCTGAACAACAAATATTAAAACAAATGAAAGAACTTTTTCAAGTTGAAATGGTTAACGAAAATATAAGTGAATTGCCAAAAAATACAAAAGTTTTAATGATAATTCATCCAAAGTTTCTTTCTGATGACAATTTAAATATGATAGACCAATGGATTTTAAATGGTGGACCTACTTTAATATTTTTGGATCCTTATGCTGAAACAGAAATCAGCAAGCAACAAGGGATGCCACCAATGAACCCTAGATCGAATATTAAAAAACTTCTAGATACATGGGGAATTAAATTTGATGACAAAAAAGCAGTTCTAGATTCTGAATATGGATTTCGTATATCTAGAAATATAAATGGACGTGATTTACAAGTAACTAATTATCCATGGCTAAATATAAGGGGAGATGGATTAAATCAATCTGAAGCAGCCTTATCAAAACTAAGTACTATAGTAATGACTACAGCAGGATCATTTAAATCCACTGCTAATGGAGTAACCATTGATCCAATAATAACTTCAAGTTCAAAATCAGGTCTTGGTGATGCAGGAAAAGCAGGAGATCCTAAAGGTGATCCTCGTGATTTATTATCAAATATTAAGATAACAGAAGAAAAACAAATTTTAGCTGGTTGGATAAAGGCGAATTTAAAATCATCTTTTATTAATGATAGTGAGGAAAAGAACGAAAATAAAAAATTATCAAAATCTAAAAACAAATCTAATATCTTGTTGGTTGGTGATGCTGATATGCTTATGGATAGAAACTGGCTAACCCAAAGAGGTGCGTTTGCTAATAATGGTGATTTTGTTTTGAATATTATAGAAAAAATGATTGGTGGAGTAGCTTTGTCTGACCTTAGAGGTAAAGGAACTTCTTTCCGTCCATTTGAAAAAATTATTGAGTTAGAAAAAGTTGCTGAAGAAAAATTTTTAATTCAAGAGCAAATGTTAGCAAAAAAATTAAAAAGTATGGAAGATAAAATAAGAAATTTAACTCTGGAAAGTGATGATAAAAATGATGTTTTATCTCCTGAAACTATTACGGCTATTGAAGGTTTTAGATCTGAAATGATGCAAACAAGATCTGAACTTAGAGGTGTTAAATTTGATTTAAGAAGAGATGTTGAATCATTGAAAAAGTGGCTCATATCAATAAATGTAGCAATTCTTCCAATTTTATTTGCTGGTTTTGCTCTTATTATTTCCTTAAGAAGAAAAAGAAAAGCCGTTTAATTTAAATGTTTAATAAAAAATTAGGTAATCATTATGAACACTAAAACGTTTTTAAATTTATTAATTATAACATTTTTAATTACATTATTTACAATTTTATCTATTAATTTTAATAAACAGACTTATGTCTTTGAAAATAGAGGTGATTCTTTTATAAATAATTTTACAAAAAACATTAATGATATACACACAATTTCTATAGAAAGCTTTGACAACACTCTTGATTTAATCAAACAAGACAACAGCTATGCTTCCAAATCAGGTTATCCTCTAAAAAAAGGGATTTGGGAAAATCTTATAACAAGTCTTTCCTTATTAAGAATTGAAGAAAAGAAAACAAATGATCCTCAAAGATACTCTGAATTAAATTTACTATCTCCAGAGCTTAATAATAGTAAAGATGAGAGTGATGGATACGCTTCTAAAATAACTCTTAAGAAAAAAGACGGTACTATTTATACTTCTATATTGTTTGGCAAAACTGATCCAAGTGTTGGTGGATTAAGTGGTGGTCAATTTGCAAGAATGTCAGATGAAGATCAAAGTTATCTTCTAAAGGGAGCTATTAGAATGCCTTCTAGTAAATCTGATTGGTTTGAAAGTTTACTGTTTACTATACAGAATGAAGATTTTAAAAGCGCTAAACTTATAAATGAAAATAAAGTTTTTGAAATTCAATCATTTGATAAATCTTTAAAATTAACTTATCCAGAGCTAGATATTTCAAAAATTGACGAAATTAAATTAAATCAAGTTAGAGAAGTAATTAACGGTTTTTATTTTTATGATGTAAGAAAATCTAATGATAATAATATTAATAAATCACCAACTATACTCTATGAAACAAAAAACGGCTTAATAATATCAATTTCTTCAATTAGCTCTAATAAAAATAAAGAAAGTTGGGTGATTATTAAAGCAAATTATAATAATCCCAATGCAAAGGCACTTTCTGAAGAAATAAATAAAAAAACATCAGGTTTTGAATTTCTAGCTAATATTAATACATCAGAAATCTTACTATGGAATGTTAATAATTTTAAATCTAAAAGTTAAAAACTAATCAATTAATAAGATCTAGGCATTCCCAAAACATGCTCAGATAAATATGACAGTATTAAATTTGTTGATATTGGAGCCACTTGATATAATCTAGCTTCTCTAAATTTTCTTTCTACATCATATTCTTCAGCAAAACCAAAACCTCCATGTGTTTGAACACAGGCTTCTGCTGCGGCCCAAGACGCATCAGCTGCAAGTAGTTTTGCAGTATTGGCTTCTTCACCAATAGGTTTTCCTGCTTCGTACAACTTTGCTGCATGATAAACCATTAATTCAGCAGCTTTCATTTGAGCGTAGGCTTTTGCAATAGGAAATTGAATTCCTTGATTTTGTCCAATGGGTCTGCCAAAAACTTTTCTTTCGTTAGCGTAATTAGTAGATTTTTTCGTAAACCATTTTGCATCACCTATACATTCTGCTGCAATTAATATTCTCTCAGCATTCATCCCTGATAATATATATTTAAAACCTTTTCCTTCTTCACCAACAAGGTTAGAGGCAGGTATTCTAAGATTATCAAAAAAAACTTCAGTCGTAGAGTGGTTCATCATAGTTCTAATTGGACGAATTGTTAATCCATTACCTTTTGCTGCTCTCATGTCTAATAAAAATACTGATAAACCTTCAGTTTTTTTCGAAACTTGGTTTAATGGAGTAGTTCTAGCTAATAATAACATTAAATCTGAATGTTCTGCTCTACTTGTCCATATTTTTTGACCATTAATAACGTATTCATCCCCATCACGAACTGCAACTGTTCGAAGACTTGTAGTATCTGTACCACTAGTTGGCTCGGTTACACCAAAAGCTTGTAATCTCAAACTTCCATCAGCAATTTTTGGTAAATATTCTTTTTTTTGTTCATCTGACCCATGCCTTAAAACAGTTCCCATGGTATACATCTGAGCATGACAGGCTGCAGCATTACATCCTTGATGATGAATTTCTTCTAATATAACGGAAGCTGCAACCATTCCTAAACCAACTCCTCCATACTCTTCAGGGATTAATGCTCCTAAAAATCCTGCATCTGTAAGTGCTTTCACAAAGTCTGTTGGATACCCTTGCTCTCTATCTAACTTACGCCAATACTCTCCTTGAAAATCACTACATAACTTAGAAACTGAATCTCTTACTTCATTAATCATTATTTCTTGAGTTTCCATATCATTTGATTGTAATGTTGTGTCTGGCATATTTTTTCCTTTTAAAATTTTATTTATTATAGCTTGTTTCAACTTTTTTAATAATATTAAATACTAAAAAAATAATCACTTTAGTATTTTAATCCTCTGGAGAGCCACATGAAGTTAGAATTCCATCACATAAATTTTGTTTCCAAAGATGTAGACAACATGAATAGATTTTATACTAATATACTTGAAATGGATAGTATTCCAATCGAAAATTTTCCTAGAACAGAAGAAACTAAAGATAGCGGATATAGTGGAAAAATTAATTTTGTAACTGAAAAAAAAATAGAAATACATTTAGCCGAACGTGATTTAAATGTGGCATTTAAAAACAATCATACCATTAATCCCGTTGATAAAGGTCATATAGCTTTTAGAACTGATAATATAGAATTATTTATTAGTAAATTAAAAAAAGAAGGAATACCTTATTCAGATTATGGAACTACTTTTGCCAAAGAATGGCATCAAGTATTTTTTCATGATCCTGAAGGTAATGTTATAGAAGTTCATCAGAAGATAATTTAAATATTAAAATGATTAAAAAATGTTTTGAAAATAAAGATTTTAGTATCTTATGGAGTGCAGGATGTATGACTGGCATTGCAAGAGCAATGGAGTTTTTAGCCTTAAGTCTATATGTTATGCAAGAATTAGGATTACCTTACTTCGTAACTATAATTTTTGCAGCACGAATGGTTCCAATGAGCCTTTTTGGAATTATTATCGGAACCATTTCAGAACGAGTTTCTCCCATTTTAGTCATTCAAACTATTTATAGTTTATCCAATCTTATAACTGGAATTTCACTTTTACTTGTTCTTACAGGAAATTTTAACTTAGTTTTTGCTTTTATTCTTGCTTTTACAAATGGCATTACTTGGGTTGTAGACCTTGCTGTCCGTAGAAGAGTTTTAGTAGATTATATGAATAAAAATTTACTAAGCTCATCTTTAGCAATGGAAACACTGTCAAACAATGCTACTAGGCTTATTGGACCATTATGTGCTGGAGCCATATATACTTATATTGGATTAGAAGGCATCTTTACACTGCAACTTGCTATGTACATAATAGCATTATTATTAATTATAAGATTTAAGAAACATAAAAAACATAACGTCAATTTATCTTCGTTAGTCAGCAATAGAAATGAGCTAAAGCCTCATTGGGCTCATGGACTATTAAAAGAAATACTAATAACAGGTAAAAATGCATATAGTCTATTGAGCTTAAGATTAGTGTTAATAATAACACTTATTTTTAATATTTTTGGATTTCCCTTAGTTTCATTAATACCTGTTTTAGGAAGAGAAAAATTGATTTTATCTGAAATAAATATTGGAATACTAGCTTCATCAGAAGGTTTTG
>Ga0209710_1002716_pt1 | contig 12235 bp, 12 predicted proteins | sample ArcticOcean_MG_C_5_FD_187436 | JGI IMG/M metagenome (GOLD analysis project Ga0209710, IMG submission 187436) | Marine microbial communities from western Arctic Ocean - ArcticOcean_MG_CB4_138 (SPAdes) (version 2) | ecosystem: Environmental > Aquatic > Marine > Oceanic | place: Arctic Ocean...
CGAGGTACCGCTGCCAGATATCAATGCCGCACTCGAGGGGATGTGGTTTATTTCAGCTTGTCAGAAAAGCTCTGCGAACGATGGTGCATGGTGTCAAAAATGAACGCACCCAATGTATGGGGTCAATCCGCTATGCCGAGTTTCCAACTCATTTCCGGTGTTGTCAGACAAACTTGAACACCCGTAAAAGGCACCTCAAGTCAATCATTATGCGGCACAGAAATTGAACCACTCCGTGAGAGCGATTGTCAGATTAAACTTGCTTGAAGCGGGCAGGGCTAATTTGTAACCTTGCCTAATGACAAAACACCAAGCATTTCGCTACATGAAACCTGGCCCGGGGTTACTGAACCATCTTGCCTAGGCCCGTGGACCGGGAGCCAAGAGCCAAGGCACTATCGGACCATAGAGCGCGCGCACTCGTTCCCGCCTTCAGCGTTGCTGCGACTCGATTTGCGTTGGATGGTTTTGCTTGGTCCGTGGGCCAACAGCAGGGGTTACTTTGCCCATTCGCCATCGTTGAGACGAAGGACGCAGGACCGGGGACCCCCAATCCTAGGGCCGTGCGTCTTGGACCACGGCCCTTAAGTATTAGCCTTGTAAATTCATTCGGGGGTAATTTTGTTCGGATGCCATCTCTACTCACGCACCAATTTCAAGCTGAACCGTGCCGCTGCTCTCGCCGAGTGGCGTCAATTGTTGAGCGCATAGAAGAAAGTTGTGCTAGCAATCCGATGCGAGTTCTCATTAGTTTGACAGCACTTGGATATCGGTTTTAACTTGGGCCACGCGTTCAGTCTGATATCCAAATTCAAAGTCTTCAAAAAATGCCAACAGTTCCTTGATAACGCCATATCCCAGTGCGCTTTTCCTGACATGAACACCGGCATGTCGCCGAGGCATTCCTTTAATTACGGGTTTTATGATTAGCCCCGCTGCCTCGATCACCCACGCAAGTTGCAAGGGCGCGGACATCACGAAATCTCCACCTTGTACCAATTGGAGGCCAGTAGTGAACGAGGTGGTTCTTACATCTATGATAGGATGGTCCAATGAGCCTGGCACACAATACTCTTGAATTGATCTTTCGGTCTCCGGGTCAACGGCAAAGATCACCCAATTGTAACCCTTAAGTACTGAAGGATCTATTCTGGCTTGCTGTGCATGCGGATCATCGGCCTTGAGAACGATTCCGTGCTCGACATCTGTTACATATTTTATGTAGATGTCGTCATCCAAATTCTCTGGTGTCATACCCAAATAGACGTCAATCGTGCCTTCGTTGATTAGCTCGCTTGTTGGCAACTTCACGTCAGTTGCAAGCTCAAAAAGGAGGTTAGGGTACTTACTTTTAAGAATTTTGAATAGTTCTGCAACGCAGTCGAGGTGAAACAACGGACCCGAGCCGACCCTGAGAACTGACAATCCAGCAGAACTGACAATTTCGACTTCTTCGCGACCTTGACGAAGCTCAGCCTCAACGCGTTTTGCGCGTTGAAAGAAGGCTTGGCCAGCAGCAGTCAGTGTCATACCGCGCCGATGTCTTTCAAATAGTGCTGCACCAAGTGTTTCTTCTAGATTGGCGATGCGTTTCGTAACTGACGGTTGGGTTAGACCAATGAGTTTTGCAGCGTCAGTCAGGGTTTTTGACCGCGCGACGGCGAGAAAGGCATTAATGTTTTTATCCATATGGTATTCCAATAAAGAATGATAATAGTCAAAAAATTAATTTTACAGAATGATACGGCCTAGTCAAGGTAAGCCTGTGCCTGATCGGTTTGATCTGCCAGCGGGAGAATGCCATGAAGACTGTCTTTGTTTTGTTTGATTCACTAAATCGGTTGGCTCTAGGGGCCTATGGGGGCAACGCGATTGCGACTCCCAACTTTGACAGGTTTGCTCAGAAGGCCGTGACCTTCGACAGGCATTATGTGGGATCGTTGCCCTGCATGCCTGCGCGACGGGACATGCATACCGGCCGATTGAATTTCATGCATAGGCACTGGGGTCCGTTAGAGCCATTTGATGATTCATTTGCACGAACACTGAGTAAAAACGGCGTCTATACCCATCTTATCTCGGACCATTTGCATTATTTTGAAGAGGGGGGATGGGGTTACGCAAATGCTTACGACAGCTTTGATTACATCAAAGGACAGGAATATGATGCGCTAAAGGTACTAGTGTCACCACCTATCGAACGTTACAAAGAGAAATTCGACAATCGCCACTATGCGTTTGATAGGCTACCGCAGACAGCCAACCTCACGCGTGGTAATTCCGACGCAATGGCTTGGAAAAAGTCGCGTGCAGCTGTCTCACGCGATTTTCTGAAAGAAGAAGCTGATTTTCCAACTGCGAAGTGCTTTTCGGCGGCATTTGAATTCTTAGATCTCAACACTAAAGCCAATGACTGGTTTTTGCAGTTGGAATGCTTTGATCCGCATGAACCCTTTGTTGCTCCTGAACGCTTTAAAGAAGCTTACGATAGCGGCTACGAGGGCAAAGTCCTTGATTGGCCGATGTATGAAGAAGCATCAAATTCTCCACAGGAGATAGCTGAAATCCGTGGCAACTATGCGGCCTTGGTGGCAATGTGTGACGAGTATTTTGGTAAGCTTTTGGACTATTTTGACGAAAATGATTTATGGAAAGATACCAGTCTTGTTTTGACAACCGATCATGGCTTCTTGCTTTCTGAACACGAGTGGTGGGGCAAAAACCGTATGCCCTATTATGAAGAGATTTCACACATACCACTTATGGTTTGGCATCCTGATCATGGCGCGCAAAGTGGCGTTCGGCGTGGGTGCCTGACACAGACCCCTGATTTGATGCCGACATTTTTGGACCTGCATGGTTGTGAGATTCCTTCCAGTGTCACCGGCACATCTTTGGTTTCACTATTGACCGAGGATGCGCCGGTACACGAAAGCGTCGTGTTAGGAATGTTCGGTGGACCGGTTTGTGTAACGGACGGTACATACAGTTATTTTCACTACCCTGAAGATCTTACTGGCAAAGATCTTAGCTTATACACATTGATGCCTGCGCATATGCGCTCGCATTTTGACATCGAAGAATTGAAGACTATTGAACTTGCAGCCCCTTTTGATTTCACCAAAGGCGCACCAGTTTTGAAAATAAAACTTGATCCCAAAAATAGCCAGCTTGGTGCTGATGGCCAGGATTTTGGCGATTGTGTCTCGGCTCTCTACGGTCTTAATTCTGACCCGCGACAGGAACGGCCAATTGATGATCCGGCTCGTGTTGACGGACTTATCGCAAAAATAGGTGATCATTTTGCGCGTCATGACGCGCCGATTGAACTCTATGCCCACTTTGGGCTAAAACAACCGCCTCCTAACCAGGAAGCGGCTCAACAATATAAAAATAAAACCTAGTGGAGGAAAATATGGAATTCATGAAATCAGTAAAAAAGGGTCTGGCGGCAACAGCCATTTTGGCATTAGGGGCCAGTTCTGCACTTGCAGATTTCCCTGAGCGTACAATCGAAGTCATCCACCCCTGGGGTCCAGGAAATGCAATGGCCGTGAGCCAACTTATTGCAGAGGCGATGGGGGATGAACTTGGTGTAAATATGCCAGTGATCTCGACACCGGGTGCTGCAGGAACTAAGGCGCAAATCACAGCAATGGCGCGTCCTGCCGATGGCTATACCATTTTTGATGGCTATGTAGCGCCGTTGGTTCTTCAACCAGTTCTTGGAAACGCCGATTGGGATTATTCGGACTTCACCCCGCTGCATGCTGCTGTTTCAAATGCCTTTTCAATCGGCGGTCGTATCGATGAAACTAGGTGGTCCAATTTTGAAGAGATGATGGCATACGGTCAGGCTAATCCTGGTGATTTGCGCTATTCCTCGGGCTCACGCAACAACTTGCCGCATATGGTAATTGCAAAAGTCCTCCAGTCCTACGGTGTGGTTGCGCAAAACGTGCCCTACAGTCAAGACGGTAACGCGATCAAGGATCTTAAAGGTGGTGTTCTTGACTTTGCATTCGTGAATGTCGGCAACTACATTGCTGACAAATCTGCTTTCAACATTATGCTGGTTTTGTCTGAACTGGCCGGTGCTAAAGCTTCGTACGATGGTGCGCCAAGTATTGTTGATCTGGGTATAGACACTGGTCTTACTGGCCTTGCCCCAATGGGCTGGACCTGGTGGATCGTCAACGCCGATACGCCAGAAGCAGAAGTTACAAAACTTCGTGCGGCGATGACTGCTGCTATGCAGCGGCCTGACGTTCGTGCAGCAATCGAAGCTGTTGGTTTTGTGCCGCTTGATTGGGATCACACTCAGTATGACGCTATTGTTGGTCCTGTAGCGGGTCAACTCGGCGCCATGGGTAATGCTCTTGATTGGGAAGTCGAAGAGCTCAAAAAGCTCAACTAGGAAGGAATGATCGCGATGCTAAGCGTAAAAACGCTCCAATGGATGGTTTATGGGTTTCTTGCAATTATCGTCGCGATTGTCTTTCAGCAAGTATACACGTCTATGACGGAACAGGGGATCGCCAGTGGCGGTCCCTACAATAATGGTGCGGCTTATCCCCGCGCAATTGCTATCACGATTGGCGTGCTATTGGTCTGCCAGATCTTCACCGACCGTTTCAGCACAGAATCTGAGCAAGAAATAAATAGCACAATTGAGGCCTCAGATCTGCGGCGTCCTGTTTTTCTGCTTGTCCTTTTTGCGACCTATCTAGCCCTGCTGAAAACGCTTGGCTATCACTTGACTACTACGCCAGTGGTGTTGGGGATCATGCTGATTTGTGGCGCTCGCAACATACCAAAACTTTTTCTGGGTGCGTTGATTATGTCATTTTCCTTTGCTTACATATTTGAAAATATTCTGAATGTCGTCCTTCCTGGTGGCATCTACAGCCTAAACATTCACTGGTGATATCTAATGCTTATTGAATCTCTTGCTATGGGCTTTGAGCTCTTTCTAACTCCTACCACTATTGGCCTCACGCTCATTGGCGTTTTGATCGGCCTACTTGTCGGGGCCCTGCCTGGTCTTGGCCCCCTGATGGGTATCATTTTACTTCTGCCGGTTGCTATTTCCATGCCGCCAGTGGCGGCAATGGGCTTTCTGATCGCGATCTTCGTTGGTGGATCTTGTGGGGGATCAATTTCTGCAATCCTTTTGCGCATACCGGGAACCCCCTTGGCTGCCGCTACGCTTTTTGACGGTTATCCGATGGCGCAAAATGGCCGCGCATCTGATGCTATCGGCATTGCGATCTCGGCTTCGGCGATTGGTGGGCTCATTGGGGGCATGGTCCTGATAGTTGGATCGCCACTTCTTGCACGCTTTGCTAGCGGCTTTGCACCGCCAGAATATGCCCTACTTGCGATTACTGGGCTCTTTGCAATTGCCGTGATCTCAGGGGGTTCTCTTGTAAAGGGCCTCATTTCTGGATGTTTTGGGCTTCTGCTCGCGACAATTGGCACTGATGAGTTCTCAACCGGCTATAGGTTCACCTTTGGCACGCATGACATGCTAAATGGGTTCCACATCGTCGCCGTTGTTGTTGGACTGTTTGCAATATCAGAAATGGCTTATCAGATAATGGGACGGGATCTTCTCAAAACGCCTAATATTAAAATAGCGCGTCCTGGCTTTGGCTCCATATTGCTAACATTGCGCCATTGGAAAAACCTCGTTCGGTCGTCTGGAATTGGCGTCTTTTTTGGGGCGCTACCTGGGGCGGGAGGTGTCATCAGTTCATTTACTTCGTACGCAATTGCTAAAGCCTGGGCAAAACCTGATGAAAAGTACGGTGAAGGTGCTGAAGGTGGTGTGGTGGCCACAGAGGCCGCAAACAATGCAACCGTTGGTGGGACACTTGTTCCTTCGTTGGCTTTGGGGATCCCCGGCGATGCCTCGTCGGCAATGTTGCTTGGCGCACTATTGATCCTCGGATTTGTTCCTGGCCCAATCCTGTTTGAACAACAACCCGAAATGGTCGGCGGCATCTTTCTCGTGTATATGAGCGCGAACGTCTTTCTACTGATCGCAGGTATTCTCGTGACCCCGCTATTTGTCTACGTTCTCCGCATACCGAAATTCTACCTCATACCAGTTGTTCTCTTGTTGTGTTCCATTGGCACTTTCGCACTGCAGGCGTCAGTGTTCGATTTGATGGTAATGCTCGGATTTGGACTAGTTGGCATATTGTTTCGAGCCGCAAACTATCCGCTGTCTCCAATTGTTATCGGTATCATCCTGGGCCCGATCCTTGAGAACAATCTACGACGTGCGCTCTTAATATCGCGAGAAGGATATTGGATATTCTTAGATCGACCAGTGTCTGCCGTTTTAGTCTGTATGAATGTCTCGCTTATCATAGGTGCTATTTGGTTTGCTCTACGCAAAAAGAAGAAAAATCGCTTGATGGCAGCAAATGATAGGCCCTGAGAAAGCGAGTTCGTGAGGGTACTATCCGATTAAACTTGTTTGAAGCGGGCAGGGCTAATTTGTAACCTCGCCTAATGACAAAATACCCCCCATTTCGCTACTTTAAAACCAGCCCTGAAGTCATCTGACTTGCAGTAATGCTGTACGTTCGATTTCCGCTTTCTCTCCGTAATGTGGAGGACCTTCTTCATGAACGGGGTGTAGATGTAAGCCAAAGTGGGAGCGGTGGAGCGAGTGGAGCAATTTCCATGTAACCTACGCAACGCCACCGCGCTGCAAAACACCGTTTCCCAATTACACCTGAATATACATTGTAAAACAGAAGGTTATATATGTTGTATTTGTTTCGGTATATTTGCTCCACTTGCTCCACTGCTCCCCCTAATAGGGGCGGAAAGCGCGTAACGGAGGCTTGCTCCACCGCTACGCTCCCCTCTTTTTTCTCCGTGTGGGGGCTATCGCGCCTCGCGCTGTACAAGCGCGAAGATCGTCATGCCCTTGTAGTCGCCAGCGCTGAACTTCCGTCCTGTGCTTTCAAAGCCTGCCGCATTAAGCGCAGCTCGAGGATGCAGGCTTATGTCTGATGATTAGGACTTCACAGAAACCGTAATCTTGGTAGTCTCCTTGAGATTAGCACTGAACCTCAAATAAGAGACTGAGATGCCACGTACCCCACCTGCCACCCGGAAAGACTATCCCGTATTTTACCAACTACCCACACGCTGGATGGATAATGACCAATACGGCCACATGAACAACGTGATCCATTATTCATTAATCGACACTGCAGTCACCAATTGGCAATTGGAACAATCTGTCTTTGCCTTATCAGGCGGCAAAGTCCGTTTTCTGGTGGTAGAAAGCGGATGTGTTTATCATGATGAAGCGGGCTATCCCGACCTTATTCATGCTGGCGTAAGGGTTGGGAATATAGGTAAGTCATCTTGGAGATATGAGGTTGGACTTTTCCGCAATAACGATAACAAGACATTTGCAGAAAGCTTTTTTGCACAGTTACAAGTATCTGCGCATGATAACGCCCCGCTTGCGCTGACGTCAGATTTTCGGGCCTGCTTGGAAATTATCAACTTAGCATAGATGACGGGTTCTTGGTGATGGCTAGGAAATTTTCTACTCAGGCTAAGGCTAATACCCTAGCGTTCACTTCTTGCACCCCACATTTGAAATGCTTGTAGGGTATCACCGCAAAGTTCCAGTGAGAGATTTCTTATAAGATGTACTGGCGATCCACCTCCACCTTTCCTAGATTTTCCTTGTGCAACAGTAAGGCATAATTTGATATTACTGATCAGATTAATTCTACCGTTGCTATCCCATTCAAATTTCTGAAGCTCTTCATCTTGGCATTTGTTTAATCGCAAAGATGCTGAAGCGGTATTTGAAGTTGCTTCCATACAAACATTAAAGGCGGGCAAATAAAATTTGTTTTCATCCAAGCCAAGAGAGTCGAAACCCTGATCAACTGCAATGCTTCCTTGGTAAGAGTAACAAGTATGGGCCTGAAGTCCTGAATTAACTTTTGCTTTAGATTTGTGACCTCGTATGTCTATACAAAAACCTCTCTGGTCATCCATCTGATCTAGAGAGTAAATTTCTACCATTTCAGCACTTACTTGGCTGGACAGAGCCAAACATAAAACTATTACGGATAGTTTTCTCATGCTTTCTTAACCTCAGTTGCTTGGCTGGGGAGGTTTATCCCCCCCCAATTCTCCATAAAAGACAGAAATTTATTATCTACTTAGCATTAGCTGGAACGTACGCTTTCATGATACGCTGGGCCGCTGCAACTACTGGTGCGTTATCAATGCACTCATGAATTTCCAGACTTGTAAAAGAACCTGATGCGTGAGCCGCTGCCATAATACCCATCATTGACGCTGTGTCTGGAACGTTGAAGTCAACAATAATATCCATCTTCCCACGCAGGAAACTTACATGATTAACAGAACCACCAGCTGCTTCAGCGACCGCCTTGACTGCGGCCATTCGGTCCGAACCACCAATTATGCCCTTTGCTCCTTCTGAGTTGTAGGCACCCATCATAATCGCTCTAACTGACATTTTTCTATCCTTTATTTTTATTAATAATATTATTGGAGGATAATAAGCCTCTTCTGTAAAGATGTATTTTAGCCATCGCTAGCTTAGGGTCAGCGGTGCAACCACATTCATAACTGCGAACTGTGATGAGGGAATGTCGTAGAAGCGTTCTCCGCTCGGCACAGTGGCGTTCTTCTGGCCGACTTCATGGACCCATTCACTCTTCTCGGCCACTTCTGCTCGCTAAAGACGCAACAGGGGCTGCATGTGGGGTTAGGTTGGCTGTGAGGGGCCTGCAGGAACGCCATCTCTATTCACGCACCAATTTCAAGCTGAACCGTGCCGCTGCTCTCGCTGAGTGGCGTCAATTATTGAGCGCATAGATTTAGGCTGTGCCAGCAATTTGATGGGTGTTCTTATTTGTCTGTCAGTACCTCTGAGAGGGACTATTCAAGCCCGCATGCGTTCGAACCTGGGATCATAGGGTGAAGGTTCGATAATATGCGCAGCGATGTGTTCGCCGCACAGGTCAAGCTGCAGCGATGATCCGACAGCAATTCTTGGCTTCGCAAATTTAAGCCATTGAGAAACGAAATAGAGTCATTAACGGACTGGATCGATGATGTTTGGAACAGAAAGTTTTATCTAAGGCACAGTGTTTACAATGCTCGTATCAAAAAAGCATAAGATATTTAGAGAAGCTCAAACAATTTTTAATTTTTCGACATTTTTAACAGTTTGCCTAAAAATATATCAAAGCTGCGTTCAGAAATAACAATATACGGATAATATAATATGCGGCTATCTTGCTGTTTGCAAGCTCGTTTCTCTGAATGCCAGGAGGGCAAACAGGCAAGACACCACTGACAGCGAAACTCGAACCCAATGCAGGTTGAACCAGAATTCGAGGTTCGCACGGGCCTCTCCAGGCGTGAATGATTGCGCAACAAACCCGTTATTCATTGGTAGGAAGTAGACCAAGGACAGACCAAGCCCGAAGATCACCGGCACCAGCGCACCCAGCCAATAATTACGGGCTAAAACGGTTTTCCGCGTAAGCCAAATAGCGACGATGATCGCCAGGAGGCTGGGCAAACGCGTTACAGGAAGGGTCGTTACCAACAGATCGAACTTGCTTGCAAAGTCATTCATGAACGCAACTGGCTCTAAGGTCAACCAGAAGGCTGCGTGCACCATCCCCATGTTGATCAAATTGCCCAGATATGCCCCCGATGTGATGATCGCGATAAGCGCCACAAAGAGGTAAAAACCGCCCATTCTTTCTTGTTTCTGACTCATGCTTTTCTCCCACTATCAGTTGGGGTAATCGATCAGTTACCTTGACATTAGTAACTGATCGATTACCCTTGTCAAGGCGAAAATGGAGGAAGCAATGGCAGGTCCCAAAAAATACGTTCGAGACGATTTGCTTGATAAGGCGACCGCGCTTTTTCAGCGTCATGGATACACTGCCACCAGTACATCCCATTTGGTCGAGGAGCTCGGGGTCAATCGGAAAAGTCTCTACGCTGAGTTTGGATCCAAACAGGAATTGTTCGAGATCGTGCTGCAGCGATATAGCGATCAGCAGCTGTCGATTGCATTCGCCCCAATCGAGCACCCAAATGCCGGCGCTCACGAGATCCTGGCAGCATTCGACAACTTTGCTTCGGCAAGCGAGGGACCCGTAAGCGGCCTTGGCTGTCTGGTGGCCAATACGGCAGTAGAGCGCGCAGCATTGGATCCAGGCAGCGCACGTATCGTAAACGCTTACCTAGAGCGATTGAAACTCGGCTTCCAGCGCGCATTGTGTAATGCGCATGCATCAGGCGACATCGGCACACAGCGCGATCTCGATGATCTTGCAGCCTTCCTAGTGATGTCGCTACTCGGAATTTCTACTTTGATTCGTGCGAAAGTCCCGTCGGAGCAAGTCTACGCAGCAAGCAGGATAACGACGAGTTTGCTGGAGCCTCAAGTAAAATACTAATTACTAACTGGTCACTCTATAATTCAAAACTTATTCATTCCTGAATAAAGTTTTTAATCAACCAAAAGAGCCATATTCATATTTGAATAATAGGAATGGCCCACAGCAATCGACCATCATCTGTTACCCAAACGAAATCTCAGAAAAAATTGGGTGAATTTTTTTTATCCGTGAACCCAAGGTAAAGATTTAGTTTGCTGATGGGTTTATTCATTGGCAATCTTTACCTGAAACTTATGGAGAGATTGAAATGATTGATGCAGAACTGGCGAGAGAATTAATTTATCTGAAAGCTAAAGATTTATGCTTGGATGAGGAACAGCTTGAAAGTCTTTTCGATCGCCATATCGCATGCCAGTGTGTTGAAAAAGCAGGAGACGACACATGCCTATAACCACGTTTATTTTCGACGCCTACGGTACTTTGTTAAGCGGGGCTTTTTTATTGCGTAGACCGTATAGCTACTACTTATTTTTCTCTGTCCAAAATGGCACCATTGATGTCCAGACACCATCCTTTAGTAGTCGATGATAAATGGCTGCTAAAATATGGATAGCAATAAACCAGTAGATTGCAGATACCGAAAGTGAGTGTAATTCCACAACGCTATTTATTAGAAAACTGCTTTTGAAGCCCATCCAATAAAGAAAGCCAATTATCAATCCCGTACCCGCTATTGAGGCAAGGCAGATATACATAGCGTAATGAACTATTTTAGCTGCCAATTCCTGTATTTCTGGTGTTTTTTCTGGTCAAGATGAATTTTGAGTGACCTTCATGTATATGAAGCGGATTATTAATAGAATTAGGAACGCTGATGCGAAAACCACTTCAAATTTGAGCAGAGCAATGTCCTCTAATTCATTTATTTCATCTAGTTGTTTACTTATTCCGTACACAAACAGGAGTACAAAACCCCAATGTAGTAGTTTTGCTATGCTACCGTAGGGTTTGTTAGCGTTTTTTTTCGCATTTTCTAAAATAAGAATATTTCCATTTTTTTTAAATTCGTATAGGTAATTTTCGTTTGTTTGATACCACAGACCCTCGATAATAGATAATTATATGTAATGAATAGTTAAAATTATGTTAACGTGGCGTCAGCTAATTAGGTTGGCCTTCGCATTTTACTTTCAATTGCCTTTTTGGGCGCAGGCGGCGCAAAGCTCGCGGGTGTCGAAATGATGGTCATGACGTTTGATCAAATCGGTTGGGGGCAGGGCTTCCGTTATCTGACAGGGGCCATTGAGGTAATCGGTGTTGTGCTGGTTACCCACAGCTTTTTGCACCTCCACACATCACGTACGACACCCGACACCCCTATAGGGGTGTGTCGTGTCGTGTCGCCTCTTGTGAATATCGTTTAGGGCTTTATTCTGTTTTATCAATTTATATGTTTTATTGTTTATAGCTTTGTATTTTTTACTGAAAGTTAACCAGGTTGCTGCACTAGATACAAATTCACTCACCGAAGAGTTCTTAATTGTCTTAGAAGGGCGGGTTTTTGTGCTGTTTTGGCTTTTTGTATCTCTTAACATGACCGCCTATTTTAATTTTGGGTTTAAGGCCGTTTGTCTTATTATTTTAGTTTATATGCTTAACAGTACAATTGATAATACTATTCTTTTTTCGGGTCTAAAAGATTTGCTTAATGAGTTATATTTTTTAGCGTTTATGATCACTATCCCGTTGTGTTTTATTGCCGTAGCGGGGCTCATGATTATTTACAAAGA
>Ga0209710_1002717_pt1 | contig 12234 bp, 16 predicted proteins | sample ArcticOcean_MG_C_5_FD_187436 | JGI IMG/M metagenome (GOLD analysis project Ga0209710, IMG submission 187436) | Marine microbial communities from western Arctic Ocean - ArcticOcean_MG_CB4_138 (SPAdes) (version 2) | ecosystem: Environmental > Aquatic > Marine > Oceanic | place: Arctic Ocean...
ATAAAAAACTAAAGTTTGATGATGTTTATTCTTCTTATCAGGATTTCACTTATAAGTATGAGGAAAAATTACAGCGAGATTTTGATGAACAGAATGATTTCCAGACATCGGTCCGTGGTCTCAAGGTTCGCGGTGTCTTTGATACGAGGGGTGCGGCGGAAGATAGGGCTAAAAAACTATCTCTGAGGGATAGTGGGTTTCATACTTTTGTGGGTCAGGTGGGGTATTGGTTACCGTGGGATCCGAATGCCGATAAGGTCGCGGATGAAGTTTTCCAAGATAGTCAGTTAAATGACATGATGGAAAAATATCAGGAAAATAATTCTTCGCGGGATATCTTCTACGAAGAGCAGAAGCGGGATAAGGTTAATGCTGCGAGGGAGGAAGTTCTTAAAGCGAAAGCCGAAGAGGCGGCGAAGAAGAAGTTAGAGGACGGTGATAAAGAAGAGAAAGATCCTTCGGCAGAATATCCGATTGATGAACCAATTAAGGAAGGGACGACAATTGAGGATATGGAACCTGAACCGGAACCTGAACCTGAACCTGAACCTGAACCTGAACCTGAACCTGAACCTGAACCTCAAGAAAAGGGTTCGGAGGTTTCTTCTGATATTAAAGACGCCCTTGAGGGTGGTGACCCATGGTTACAAAGAAAATCAGAATAATTTTATTTTTATAATTTAATAATTTAATAATGAGTAGTTTTATAACTTTATTATGTATCTTTGGCATATGTGTATTTATGTATTCTTACATAAGTATGTATAATTTAAATAAGGATTATCCTACGAAATGTAATGTAATATATCTTCCTAGAATGAATGATATTACTAGAGAATCATCGCCTCATATGGAAGTATTAGATCACGAAAAACACGATAGTCAATTTAGACATGCTAGATTCTCAACAGCTCCTATGGGTAGATCAGAAATAGACAATCTATTATCAAGTAATATGGTCTAAAAGATAAAAAAATATAGAATATATATATTATGAGACTAAGTTTATTATTATTTATTATCGGTGCTTTATTTATTACAGCGGGTTATACACAGAGTATCTCACCCAAATGTGAGAAGGGTTCTGAGGTTAGAATCGTTCCTCGCAATGTTTATGATCAGATTATAGCGGATTCAACATTATAATGAATCATTTACAAAGTCTATAATAGTCGGTTTCGCCGACTGTATTACCTACTCTTGTAATTTTACAAATGTCACCGGGAGCAATTCTTAATCGTTTCGCTACCGCATCATTTCTATCAATAATGGGTAATTGATCTTTTCTACAATTACATTTATCACATATTTTTTGTATATCGTTCTCAAATCTAAATACCTCGTGATTCGGAACCATACTATGATTTAGTATATCAATACTTAGTGTAGCTAAATGAAAGATATGAACATTCTTAAAATGATAATTATTATATTTATCTTCATCTAATTCTTCATTTTCAGAGAGAATCTGTTCACTTAAACCATTTTTAATTAAATCTTCTTGACCACTACTATATAAATCTTCAATACTCTTTTCTAAAGTTTCGGGTACGGGATTTAATAAAATTACAATCAGACTATCCTCAGTAGAAATAATCCCTTCCTCATATAAATTATTTAATTTATCAGCACATTGCTTATTAATCTTAACAGATGGTCTACCAATCTCTGGAAAATTGTAATAAATAATATGTAATCTATGACTCTTGATCTTTTTATGATATAAACTGATATTACAACTGCTGGCGGCACCAAAAATAATACCATCCTTAATATGCTGTGATGATTTATATATTTTTTCAATTTCTTTATCAGAATAATCTTTAATAACATCGGTTTTCCATTCTTCACTTAGATATTTTCTTAGATTTTGCCGACTCTTATTAATTTTACGAATGGTTGAATTACTATCCATAGTTATATTAATGTAATTATTATTATTTTTAAATCAAATTTATTTTATTTAAAGTTATTCAAATAATATAATAGTAGTAATGAATAATCTATTAATGAATCAGATTAAACTGAATGGTGTTTTAGGATTATCTATTTTAGGTTGTGGATTTTTATCATACAATCAATATATAAAAGAACAAAAATTTAAACAGAAGATGATATTGCTTAATACATGGCCTTTTCACGACGAAGTCCTTAAATATATCTGTATCCAATATAATGATCAGATTAATTCATTTAATTACAGTGTTGAACAAATTTATCATTTTAATGAATTTAGATTTCGTCGTAAAGAAAAACCTCTAGATTTAAAAGTTAACATGCCTAACGAGTGTGATATTATTATTAATTATCAAGGAGAACAGATTCATATAAAATTTAACACAGTTAAAGATAATGATGATGTTCCTTATAAATTATTATCTAGCGAAGGTTGTGGCGCAGAAGAAACTATTGTTACTCAATTAGAATTAAGTGGATCAACAAAAGAATTACTAATGAGTTTCGTAGATGAAGCTAAAGAATGGAGTGATAACGAGACTAAGAAAATTAAATCGTGTAGTAAAGAAACAATGAATATTTATTACTATAAAAAAGATTACTGGACATTATTATCTAAATCACCAAAGAGACCTCTGTCAACGGTCTATCTTCAGGAAAATGTTTTGGATGAGATAATGGAAACCACGAATAAGTTTTTCTCACCTAAAACGAGAGAAATTTATTTATCATTCGGTATTCCCTATAAAAGTGTTCAATTAGTTCATGGACCACCTGGAACAGGTAAGACGAGTCTTATTAAATCTATCGCATCTCAATTGGATTGTGATTTATATATTTTACCGATTTCAAAGGATATGCTAGATACAAATTTAGTAGATGCTTTTTCTTATATCAATGATAACGAAGAAAAAGAAAGGATTATAGTGATTGAGGATATTGATACTCTCTTTGACGCAGAAAGAAAAGAAGGAGATGATCGCAATGGTATTACATTACAAGCATTTTTAAACTGTTTAGACGGTTTCACCTGTGTAGAGGGTACGATGTTATTCTTAACAGCGAATAAACCAGAAGTATTAGATTTTGCAATGATAAGATCTTGTCGCATTGATAATAAGATCAAATTAGATTATGCCGATAAATATCAAACTGAAAAGATGTTTAATACTTTCTTACCCGATCATTCTGATAAGTTCAAAGAATTTTATAAAGGGATATCTCATAAAGAATATACAACAGCAATGCTACAAGAATTTTTATTTTATAATCGGGATTGTGATGACATTAATGATATCCTGGATGAATTCATAGAGATCGTAGACAAAAATGATCCCAAGAACTTTGAAGTAATTAAAGAAGAACAGAAGAATTTTTATAGTTAAATTTGATTCTATTTATATTTATTAGACCTTCATATAAACATTTTGTTCGTGTTCACATGGACTTTACGCTGACCCCCCTTTGTTCTGATACTGGTCATGAGTTCTCTCTCAATCGTGGACCAAGGAGTCATTGCGATATCTGCGACCGAGTAGATATTTTACATCACTGTGCGAATTGTGAATATAGTATATGTAAGCATTGCTATAAGGCCAAGACCTGTGAACCTTCTGTAGACACAGTAGATTCTATAGTAGATTCTATAGTAGATTCTTTAGTAGATTTTGTAGTAGATTCTTTAGTAGATCCATACCCCGGTGTTTCCCCTAAAATGGAACCGAGCCGAAATCTCTCGGATAGAGATCGCGAAATAAAAAACGATATTTCACTTGCGAAATATTGGTTGAAAAAAGATGGATTACTTAAGTGGAGTGTTGTCTTGGGAAATGATGAATTATGTTATATAAATGAATCCAAACAATCACGAACATATGATTATCCTAAGTGCGTTCCGCCACCTCCAGAACAAAACCTGACTCTGTCTCCTAGATCCGAAATATCCGAAAGATCCGAAAGATCCGAAAGATCCGAAATATATCCAGAACAAAACCTGACTCTGTATCCTAGATCCGACGAGAATACATCTTATGGTCACGGTTTAGTATCTAAATTAACCGGTCTTTATAGTTCCTTCACTGAAGCATTCAAATGATAGCTAAATCGTTATATTACTAAATTTGATTTTTTATTTTAAAGATGAATCATAAACAAAATTCATAGTTAACGATGTTCGGGAATTACACGATCTCATCTCATTGCTCAATTCACGATCATGTATGTGAGGTGGATTATAGTCTTGAGCCGTCTGATAATTTTCAGAATGATCCCTTGGATCATTTCCGTTTGGCAATCTATTGCGATTTAATTATCTGTTTTACGGGAATATTTTCACGCGTTTCTAATCTCTTCACGGAAGAAGAAGTTTCATTTTATAAAAGAATATCAATTCTATCCACTCTAATCATAACCTTAATCGCGATCATTGACTTTTATAGGATAAAAACCTGTCTCTTTCCCCGGTGGTGTCATGAGGGTATAGATGATACGATTATCCCTACATATTATTTCTATCAAATGAATGAATGTCCAACTTATAGTTCTTGGTTAACATATGATTATTCTGATTCCGATATAAATCATAATGATCTATGTGAATCTACAGAATATGGTTGCTGTGAAGTCGTGAATATTGATTGTGATGCGGCCTACCGAGACGGCGATACTTACTCATTATATCAAATGATTGTGAATGATTATAGGGGTCATTGGCAAATGGATATCAATAAAATAGACGAAGAAGGGTCAAATTGTCCCACAATTGAAGAAATTATTTATCGCTCTTCAGAAAATGATAAAAATCCTCATCTAATAATATATCTATCTTTTACGATTACAATTATGATAATTATGTGTCTCGGTATCATTTATAGAATCTGTATAAGGAAAGAATCTTATAAAAAGACAGAAAGCGATGACGCTGAGAAGTCAACATTGTGGGAAGAATCTAGTGAAGATGATGATGAAGATGATGATGATGATGATGATGATAATGATGATGATAATGATGTAACGGAGAAAAGTTGGAGTTTGCAGGCGAGCGTCTAGACTTTATGGATTGAATCGTTACACTTGAATTAAAAAAACACTATTAATATCTAAATCTTGAATAAAGAATAATTTTTTATTCTCCTGAATATTATTTTTTAAATTCATGACCGATTCTTTTTCTAAGATTTCACACATCATTTCATCATTCGCGAATTGAACGTCCATTTTGTTTTCTTTTTCTGAACACTGAAAAATAATTATACCTTTCTCTAATTCAGGATTATTAGATAGTCCTTCTTCATAGATTACACATAATTGCTCCATATTACTACGAATAAATTTCAGAATATAATCGGGTGCGGAATCTACATTCTGTATCTGACTCATTTGAATTAAATAAGTTATTAATATCATTTTTATAACTTATTTATATTCCTTGATATCAATAGGACTATATTTTAATCGTTTAACGAAGCTTCTATTGCTAGTTGAATATCTCTTTGTTCGCTTGATTCTTCAATTTCACTGATATAATTGGTAATGATATCCGTAAGACGATTCTCAAGGGCATTCGGATTAAGTATAGCTTCTTCCTTTGGAAATTCTTTACGACATAAAGGACAACTATTATTTCGTTTTAACCACTCTTTAATACCCGAACAATGTTCATTACCACAATGAAATACATGCTCTTGATTATCTTCACCTATGGAACATGGTAATATCATATATTTATCGTTTAATTTAAAATCCTCTAAACAAATACTACATTGTTTCCCAAGTTTAAGAAAGATATCATCTACATCTCTCTCTTCTATATTGTTTATAAATTCCTCACTACAACCATTATGATTCGTTTCTTCAGTATTAATTAGTTCAGTTCTCAGAATAATATTTTGATTATTTACCAGTGAATTTAACATCTCTAAAAAATCAGTCTGACCAGGTTCTACGCTATTTAATTCCATTCTTTATTATATTATTTAAAAAAATAACTATAAATACTATTGAAAGTATGAATCAATCTATCTTAAAAATGAAGGATGTACTACTTAGAAAGTCTGGCAAATTTTATATGATTCCCTATCATCTACAATATGAAACAAGGGATTGTATGATGATACCTTTAATCCTTGTTTCTTATAAAACAAGTATGAATAGAAAAAATTATGTTAAAGAATTTAATCCTTATCTGAAAACCAATAATGTTTCTGATAATTTAGATCAGTCACTCAAAGATTTTTATAATAAGAGATATATTAATAGGTAATTAATAATTATAACGACCCAATACTTCCAAAAGTTTATTATCTTAATCATAAATTTGATTCACTGATAAGATATATCAACACAACTGAACAACATACGAAAGAAGACATGTCTCTCAAACAAGATTCCATCGCCAGTCGCGCAAAAGTCTCAAAACCCAAATACAACGACACTGATTTCTCGGTGGTCGCTCACCTGATCTACGTTCTCACCGGCAATATGGACATCTCCATGAACGTGGCTAAGCAATGGCAAGTAGACAAGTTTGAAGTTATCTCTCAGAATACTGAGCGGTCTCGGCGACAATATATTGACTTGCTCTGGTTAGAGAAACCAGGTGCTCCAACCGATCATGTCCCCCACTCTCTCGGAGAATTCGCTCAGAATATTTGCCTATGGAATTCCGATTATATCAATAGTAGGGAATTCATGCGGAATAATTTTCGGCGATGGCGTCCGCGTGACCGCGCCCACAGGATGGTCGTAAGTCCCCATAAGCATGAACTACGATACATCGCCACGAAGAAAGGTATTCGGTCATTATCCTTGCGATTTCCAGCGGTGCAAGAAGCGAAGAGCAAAGCAGAAGAATGGGGAATCGCGGGATGGGACAAGGATAACATAACGTTGAAAGATAAACTTAATGATATCGCGTATATCCCAAAGTTTGGGACCATCCGTGCCGCTGGTGGTCTCGTAGCCCTAATGGAGGTACGTCACCAGCTTGAGTGATGCCGGGTGGCTGGTGCGACATTGAAGACCAGTACATATCCGAGACATAATCCCTTTATCATCTAATAATTGTAACTAATCAGCAAATACCCTACAAATCCGATCATCAATGATTTTTTATATTTAGATTTCATTTCCTCATAAATATTCGCCCATGCTTCAACTTGTTTTTGATCTGTTAATGAATACAACATTAAGGGTTTCTTAGGATAAAAATAATAAAAGCCTAGTTTCACGACATAGATAATCGCTAAGAATTTACATAATTTATATTTATCTTTAGAACCCGTGTAATAATAGATACCTAGACCAAGTCCTATGATCATACCCGTAAAATAAATCATTAATCTTTCTCTAACTATTTCTTCATAAATCATCTTCTGTTCCTTGTTTAGAAGATCATTAAACTTTCTAAAAATAGTAGTATCTTTCTTCATAATAGTCATAGATAAACTTCCTATTAACATGGTTATACCGATTAAACAACTTATATCTTTCATTATATGATATGGATTTATTTATTTTGAGATAACTTTTCTTTTATGATCATATGTTTGACCGAAAAATCCTAAAACATCAATGAATAATTTTGTTGGATTCCATCTTAGAAAGATACCTTCATCTGAACAAGCATAATCATAAGGATAGGTATGATGCCAATTATGCCATCCTTCGCCTAAAGCTACCAAAGATATCCATTTATTTTCAGCGGGCTTAATATCCTTGCGAAAGGGTCTATCACCAAACGAATGAGCCACCGAGTTCACACACCATGTAGCATGCGACTGTATCGTACATCTTAAAAATCCGAATAAAAATAATCCTTTCATAAATGAATCATAATAGATATAAGTATAAATACCAGGTAATATGTAGCAAAAGAATATATCATCATAGGGCCATAGATATTTATCCAACATTACGATCTTATCATCTTCTAAATCGCTTAAATCCAATTTTTTACCTTCTTCAATTGTCAGTTTATTTGTTTTTAATAGGATCCATCCCACGTGAGAATAAAAGAAACCCCTATTTATATTATGAGGATCAGCATCAGTATCTGAAAATTTATGATGAACTCTATGATCTCGCGACCAATGATAAATTGACCCCTGATTAGACGCAGATGCTAGAATCATAAGGAGTACTTTTGTAGGTGTTTTTGCTTTATAAGATTTATGAGACCATAAACGATGTAATCCTGCTGTTACACCTAATCCACATATTTGATACCAAAGGAATACTTGAAAGATATCAGTATAGCTCTCCATATAACTAAATGCATAGTATGAAGCGATATGATTTATAACAATGAATAAACTATAACTATAATTTATTTCGTATTCATTCATTGATTTTTCACGATCCATATTATATTATTGTATACTCTATTACTTTAAATTATATTTCAAATAAGATGAGTGGACCACCCAGCGGGGAAGATGGATTTAATCTACTTCGTCCAACGTTGGACCAGGATCCATTTGAACACTATCAGGTTCTGTTGGTTCGGTTGGTTCTGATGTCATGTTCACCGATTCGTGACCAGGACCAGACCCTTCACTATATACCTTCATCATAATAGGATTAATTTTACCATTTACTTCTGTCATTTTAGTTTCGTATTCTTCCTTTGTGTGATCACTATCTAACCATAGTTCGGTTTCTATAAGGAGATCCGAAACTAATTTTAATTCGCTTTCCTCTAGTTTGCTTTTAATTTCATCATTCTCTATGGTTGATTTAGTCTGATAAATGAGAGCGTCTAATTTATTCTTGCTTTCAATGGTTTCCTTATACATGTTATCCTCTTCTTTATATTTTTCACCTTCATTAACCATTCTCTCAATATCTTCTTGAGTTAATCTACCCTTGTCATTCTTAATTGTAATATTCTGAATTTTACCTGAACCCTTATCAAGAGCCTCAATATTCATAATACCATTCGCATCAATATCAAATGATACCTCAATCTGAGGAATACCTCTACGAGCCGGAGGAATGCCCTCTAGCTTAAAATTACCTAATTCATTATTATCTTTTGTCATTGCTCTCTCACCCTCAAAGACTTGAATCATAACTGAATCCTGATTATCTTCATATGTTGAGAAAGTTTGAGATTTTTTCGCCGGAATCGTCGTATTCCTATCAATGAGTTTAGTCATCACACCTCCCGCAGTCTCAATACCCAGTGATAATGGAGCTACATCTAAGAGTAAGATTTGATCCGCCGCATCGTCTCCCGATGTACCACCCGATAGGATCGCAGCCTGAACAGCCGCCCCATAAGCAACGGCTTCATCAGGATTAATACCCTTATTAAGTTCTTTACCATTGAAAAAAGAAACTAATAGTTCCTGAACCTTCGGAATACGTGTAGACCCACCGACGAGAACTATTTCGTGAACATTAGATTTAGAAATTCCCGCATCTTGAAGAACTCTTGTTACAGGATTAATACATTTCTGAAATAAATTCATACATAGAGATTCAAATCTTGCCTTTGAAATACTCGTGAAAAAATCAATTCCCTCAAACAATGATTCTAATTCTAGAGTCGCGGAAGAAGAAGATGAAAGAGTTCGTTTGGCCTTCTCGCATGCCGTCTTCAGTCTTGTTAATGATCTCTTATTATCACTGAGATCCACCTTATGTTTCCTTTTAAATTCGTCAATGAAATATTTCATAAGCATATTATCAAAATCCTCACCACCAAGATGAGTATCCCCCGCCGTTGCTTTTACCTCAAAAATACCATCATCTATTGATAATAACGAAACATCAAAAGTTCCTCCACCCAAATCAAAAATTAATACATTCTTCTCTTCATCCTTCTTATCCAAACCATAAGCAATCGCCGCCGCCGTCGGTTCATTGATAATTCGTAAAATATTTAAACCAGCGATCATACCCGCATCCTTAGTCGCCTGCCTCTGAGCATCATTGAAATATGCCGGAACCGTGATTACCGCGCCAGTTACCGTCTCACCGATATAAGATTCTGCAACCTCTTTCATTTTAGTTAAGATCATAGATGAAATTTCTTCGGGTTGAAATGTCTTTAATTCATTCTTATATGTCGCTATAATTTTGGGTTTATTATCATCCGAGATCACTTTGAATGGAAAATTCTTAATATCAGACTGAACAGCAGCATCATCAAACTTACGCCCGATTAATCGCTTCGCATCATAAATAGTATTTTCAGGATTCATTGATGCTTGGTTCTTCGCTCCATCACCGATTAATCTTTCTTCACTATTAAATGATACATAAGAAGGAGTAGTTCGGTTTCCTTGATCATTCGCTATAATTTCACATCGGTTATCCTTCCACCAACCAACGCAACTATATGTGGTTCCAAGATCAATTCCAATTGCTACCATATTTATATAATTTATCTATGAATAATCTTTTAAATGAATTTAAATTTGTTTCATTCGTTTAGACCACTGCGACGGATCAGTTTTATCTGGTGGGGCATTTAGATATTCCCAGTCAAATACACCTGAAAAATCAGGATATTTATTTTTTATCTTTTTGATTTCTTCTAATGCTTCATTAAAAGAGGATTCATTAAACTGACCCGATTCCATACCCATTACAATCTTTTCAGGTGGATAACCATTTTTTATGATTGATTCATAAGTATCATATGAAAAAGAATTATAACATTGTGTATTAAACCAATGAATATATTTACCCTCCTCAGAATTATATAATTCTTTATAATTAAAACCAGCGAATGATGAGCCATCGGTAATTAATGTAGATGATACTGGTGCCATAGTTATAATAAAATCATTGTCATTGATAACAAAATCCTTTACTAATTGATTGATTAACATTTTTATATTTTCTATGCTCGTATTCTCTTCAACATCTAAATCAATACCTCTAATCCACGACTTTTTAGTGATTAGTCTCTTTAAAAGAGGATAATATGTATCAAAATCACTAAATAATTCTTTGTAAGCGAAACCAGCTCCACCCATCATTAACATGATAGTTGTCCCTTGAACAGATAATTTCTCAGTTTCTAACCACATTTCATTGAATACAGGATCATAGGGAATATTATCATTTAAGAAAATATTCCCCTGATTATTTTTATCCTTTCCAAAATGTATAGAGGAAACAATAATAACATCTATATCTTGAACATGATTCATTAAATCGTGTAATCCTACGAATGTTTGATAATAATAAATCGTTTTCATTTATAATAAAAAAAGATAATATATTTAAATAGAAATTTAAGATAGGTTCAGACTTGTCCTTAGTTTAGGAAATAGTTTTAAGAATATACTAATTTCATCTTTTGTCATTTTCATTTTACATAAATCACTCATCTCAATATAGTCAAAATCTCCTGTTGTTCTCGCACCCAATTCTATAAAATTATCATAATAATTAAGTAAGTTATGCTTCACTAACATTTTTAACAGATCGTTATAAATTGGTTTTTTAAATTGTATATCAACACTACTCTCTTTATACCACGAAGTATTTATCATATCTAAGATCTGATTATAAGAATATAATTCTATATCAATATTATTCACTGTACTAACTATCATACCTGTATAGAGACCATATGTTTCATCTGCTACGGATCCCTTTAAGATATTCCTAATTATAACTTTATCATCTTTATTAATAAAACTGATACCCAGAGGTCCATCTCCTTCAAAAAATTCCTCAAAGATAAAATCATATTTTTGGATATCTGATAAACTTTTAGACTTTTTGATCTTATATGTTCCCCCAAGGGAGATCAGCTTCGCCTCGGTTATCTCGTTAAGACTTTTTGATTTATTCATTTATTAATAAGTATCTACTTATTAGGAGTAATTTTATTTTCTTTTAAAATTTCGTTTATAATACTTTCTTTGATCTTAAGATATTCTTCTTTGAGATCTTTTACATCATTGATAAATAATTTATCAACTTTAATATATCCACAGGTGTTCGTTTCTATTATTTCGGGTTTATCCATGTATCTATTTATTCTAATAGATAGTTTAATCAAATTTATTTTTATATCTATAAAATAAATGACTTCAATGGAGGAACAGAGTAGATGTTTTTATTTAGATAGCGATTATCAACCTGCATCAGATATGTTACGTAAATGTGTGGGAGATAATACGAGTCCTTATCGGTTTAATTGCGGAGATAACCCGATGAGACAGGAATTACCCGAAGATGTTAAAGAAACTGCTAGAATGAATGATATAGCTGTTCAGAGAGGATTTTCATATTACAATATTGATAATCATAATG
>Ga0209710_1002720_pt1 | contig 12227 bp, 26 predicted proteins | sample ArcticOcean_MG_C_5_FD_187436 | JGI IMG/M metagenome (GOLD analysis project Ga0209710, IMG submission 187436) | Marine microbial communities from western Arctic Ocean - ArcticOcean_MG_CB4_138 (SPAdes) (version 2) | ecosystem: Environmental > Aquatic > Marine > Oceanic | place: Arctic Ocean...
AAATGACAGATGCGATAAACCATCAAAATCTATTCAACCAAAGAATTACAACTATTTTAAATAGCGATTCAGATACACATCAAAAAGGTTTAGTTGAAGGATTATCCGATGTTAAAAACAGGGTTTTAGATTTAGAGGTAAAAAATAAAGTAACAGCGGGCAAAGTTGCAATTAGTGTAATTATACTTACAGCAATAGGCGGTGCAGTTTGGAAATTAATAGGAATTTTAGATTAATATGAAGCTAACAAATAATTTTAGTAAATCAGAATTTGATTGTAAAAGTGGCGAAGATATGCCTAACGATGTTTTAGAGAACGTAAAGCAATTAGCTGTACAATTACAGGCTATTAGGGATTACGTAGGAAAGCCAATTAGAATTAATAGCGCATACAGAAGCAAGGCACACAACAAGGCTATAGGAGGCGTTAAAACAAGCCAACACATTTTAGGTAAAGCGGCTGATATTACTATAGATACATTTACACCTGATGAAGTTGTAAGTATTATTGAAAATATGTTGACAAATGAAATGTTAGGAAGTTTTTACATTGGTGGTTTAGGATCTTACAGCACGTTTACACACGTAGATATAAGAGATAAAAAGGCTAGATGGGCGTATTAAAAGACATCTTCCATTTTGTAATGATGTGGTTTGGCGCAACAATAAGATTAGATAGTATTAAGTACCCTAATTTATTAATGTTAATTAACAGAGTGGTTTTTATAGCCTTCTTAATATACAAAATAATATGAATATCTTTAAAATAATAGGTAATCTTTTAGGAATTGGTAAAGATGCTTTAAATAATAGGGCAGAACTAAAGCGTTTAAAGGCACAACAGGAGCATTCTATAATAGAGGCACAGACTAAAGCGCAAGTTGATCGAATCCTTTCTAATACAGATTCAGACAATCAAATTGATTTAATAACTGCGCAGGATAAGAAACACACTTTAAAAGATGAGGTTATAACTTATTTATTTTTAGTACCTGTAGTTATAGCAACAGTAACACCTTTTATAATTGCTTACAATAGTTCAGAATATATTAACCTATCTGATGATATACGAATTTCATACGAGAACTTGGACAAATTACCTAATTGGTACAAGTATGTTTTAGGTGCAATTGTAATAGACGTTTTAGGTTTTAGGTCTTTCGCTAGGAAGATTGTAGATAAATACATCAAATAATTTATAAATATTTACAGATTTAACTCTTTGTTTTTCAAGGGGTTATATTCTTGCGTAAAAGTTTTTTTAAAATAATTGCAAATAAATTAGGTTTGAACACTCTTTGTGTTGTATCTTTGGTGTATAATTAAAAAAGATATTATGAAAATTACAAACGAAGAATTAGACCAATTAATAAACAGCAGTAGATTAGATTACAGTTACGAACAAGAATCTTTAAGAGTTGTTACTCTTTACTTTTACGAAAAAAACAGAAACTGTGTAAATGTACATTATGATTCTAATTTAGCCTTTAATTACAGTATAAGCATAGGAGATGAAGAAGTAGAACTAACTAAAGAACAGGATGCAGAATTGTATAAAAAAATGCGTATTGCTTTTGATCTTCAAGTAGCGGAAGAAATGGAGTATTTTTATAATCAGAGATACGAAAGCAATTCAATAGATGATTCTTACTACATACAATAATAATAACAATTAAAATCAAAATCAAAATGGATATTTTTAAACAATTAAGTGAAATTAACGTAAACGGAAAAACAGAAAAGAAAGGTAAATTTACCTATTTATCTTGGTCGTTTGCTTGGGCAGAATTAAAAAAAGTTTCTCCAACTGCAACAGCTAAAGTGTACCACGATGAAAACACAAATATGCCTTACTTTGCATCTAAAGCAGGTGTAATTGTAAAAGTAGGTATTACTATTGAAGGCTTAGAACACATTAATTACTTACCGGTAATGGATTTTAGAAACGCTGCGATTCCTGCGGATAAAGTTAATATGATGGATGTAAACAAGGCAATCCAAAGATGTACAGTAAAAGCAATTGCGTTACATGGTTTAGGTCTTTACATTTATGCAGGCGAGGATTTACCTGAAGAACCTATGAGAGAACAACCATCTGTTCAATTAAAAAACTGTAAGACATTAGCAGAGTTAGCATCTGTATTTACAGCACTAACAAGAACGGAGCAAACGGCAATGATACCTTTAAAAGATGAATTAAAACTAAAACTTAAATAATGAATGAAGATCTAACAAAATTCTTATTGGCACGTATATCTGCTTTAGAGAATCAAAACAGAGAGTTAACTAATTCTAACTTAATAAAGACGGAGAAAATAGAAGAATTAAGAATAGAAGTAAATTATTTAAACAATACAAAAAAACTATAAAGATGAATTACTATACAATATACAAAGCAATAGACGAACAAACAGATTTAGATAATACATTTTCAAATGATGTAGAACTAACAACAGAAGAAATAGATTTTTTAAATAGCTTATTAGAAGAATAATGAAAAAGACAGATATAATAACAATAAACACCACTTTTAAAATAACCGCTGAAGAATTAAGCGGTTTTGAATGGGAATTAAGGCAAGTAGTTAATGTTATAGATTTTAAACACATTAGCGATACGGAGAAACTTTATAGTTCAGATGATGCATTTAAAAAGTTGGTAAAGGCAAAGAAAGAAGCTACTAAGCAATGCGAATTATACATAAATAGATATAACAAATAATGGAATTAAGAGATATAAAAGAAAAAATAAATGCTTTTTATCATTTAGATATAACAGATAGAAACAGGCAAAGGCATTACGCAAATGCGAGAAAGTTATATTGCTACATGGCTAATAAATACAATCATTCATACATTGGCGCAGGTAAATTTATAGGTATTAAACATGATGCTGTAATATATCATAGCAACTTGGCAAAGAAATGGATTCAACAAGGCGATAAAGACTTTATAAAGCAGGTTGAAGAGGTTTTTAATTATAAAGTAGGTAAGACATCAAACGAAAAAAAACTATCGCAGATACACAAGGTTTACGATCCTTTACTTTTAGATATTCCTGCAGGATTGCATAAAGAAATTTTAGATAAAGTTAAGTTAATGATAAAAGTACATAAAATGAAGCAAAGCAAAAATGAATTAAAAGAGTATGTTGCTCAAGGTATGGATATGTCTAACCATTGTTTTTAAATAAAAAATATGATACATAAAATAACATCTCCTTTATATGTTGATCTTCCTCGTAAAACAATGAAAGCAAAAAGAGTTCATTTAAATATGAATACTTATAGAAATTTACATCATATAAGTAACAGCAAGGCTAAAAAATTGTATTCGCAGCAAATGAGATCACAGTTGAAAGGTTTAAAAATTACAACACCTGTAGAAATTACATACAAGGTTTACAAACCAACTAAAAGAATAATGGATAAAATGAATGTTGTTTCTGTAGTTTCTAAATATTTATTAGATTCTATTACAGATTATAAATGTTGGGAAGATGACAACGATAATTTTGTAAAGACTGAAATAATTTTACCAACTGAACACGATAAAGAAAACCCAAGAGTAGAGATTACAATAACAGAAATTTAACATTTCTTTAACACTTTAAAACTTGCGTATGTCATATATTTTTTGTATGTTTGCATTTCAAGATAATAAGTGTACTGCAATACGCTAAAAGAACTATTAGAATCCTGTTTGAATTTGGCTTTGCAGAGCCTTATTTTTGCAGGATTTTTAAATTAAAAGAAAGTAGTAATAATAATAATAATTAAAATCAAATCAATTATGAGTGAGTTAACGATTACAGGAAGTATTAAGAAGTTTTTAGCAGTTGAAAGTGGAACAGCTAAAGCAAGTGGTAAAGAATGGCAGAAACAAAGTTTTATTGTTGCCAATAATGATGGCTACGAAGGCAAAGAACAAATCTTTTGTTTCGAAGTATTCGGAGAAGAAAAGGTAACCAACCTGACAAAGTTTCAAAAAGAAGGCGATGCTGTTAAGGTGTCTTTTAACATTGGAACAAACGAATGGAAAGATAAATACTTTACAAGTCTATCAGCATGGCGAATTGAAAAGTCTACAGGAGAAGCACCAATTGCTGCTGTAGTTGTAGAAGAAGAAGCGGGAGATCTTCCTTTCTAATTACTAATTATTAACAGTACAGGGAAGCATTTAAAAGTGTTTCCCTTTTTTTAGCAAATTAATTTAACAACAATAGTATTTATTAAATATATTTGTTTACATTTGCGTAAGTATTAATTAAAAAATAAATATTATGGAAAAACTAACAAAAAGAAAAGCATTTAATTTCCTTAGAAGTTATTTTGATGTATTAAATAAAATAGAAAAAGACGAGGATAAACTTTCTTTTTTAATGTCTATAATAAATAAACAATTTTTAGATGAAGATCCTGAAGGACTTAATTTTTTAGTTGATTTATGTTATTTAAGCCAAAAACACGCAATAGAAACTAGTGTAAAAGGTTGGAAAAGAGTTAATAAGACTGACGTAATGGGTAACCCTGCGACAGACCCCATGACTAACCCCACGACCAACCCCATAACAGACCCCCAAGAAGAGGAAGAAGAAGAAGAAGAGGAAGAGAAAGAAGAAGAGAAAGAGAAAGAAGAAAAACAAAAAGCATCTGTTTTTAATTTCAGAAAAGAACTTTTAAATTTAGGCGCAGATAATCAACTTGTTTCAGATTGGTTAATGGTTAGAAACAAAAAGAAAGCAGCGAACACAAAGACAGCTCTAAATGGATTCTTGAAGCAGGTTAAACTAACAGGAAAAGATTTAAACTTTGTTTTAGAAAAATGTGTTGTTTCTAATTGGTCAGGTTTTAAATCTGAATGGCTAGGGCAAACTAATTCTTTCGGTGTAAAAAAACAATCAAATCAGTTAAAGGCTGACGGAACTTTTAAAATGTCTTAATTATGCATAAATTTATAGATTGGAATTCATTCGAGTTCAAACAAACATCAGGAAAAGAAAAGATAGGTTGTCCAACTTGCCAAGCAGATAAAAATAGAAAAGGAGATAAATCTATTTCAATAAGCCACGTTGATGGATTTGGTAAATGTCATAGATGTGAATCTTTAACCTTTAGAGAAGATGAAAGCAAAAAAATTAAAATGAAAGATTATAAGTTACCTGTTCAGACTTGGAGAAATCATACAGAATTATCTGATAATATGGTTAAATATATTGAAGATACAAGGAAGATCAATCAACATACTTTAAACGCTTTAAATATTACAGAAGAAAAGTATTATCAACCTGCAACAAAAAAAGATACTAATAACATTGTATTTAATTATTTTGAGAAAGATGTATTGGTTAATAAAAAATACAGAGATTCACAAAAGAACTTTACACAGTCTGCAGGAACTAAATCTATATTTTACAATATTAATTCTGTAATTGGACAAAATGAAGTTTGGATAACTGAAGGCGAATTTGATGTATTAGCTTTGTATCAGGTTGGAATAAAAAATGCTATTTCTGTACCTAATGGCGCAAATGATAATGATGATGTTTGGGAAAACGCAAAGGAGTACCTTAAAGACATTAAAAAATTTATTATATGTGTTGATATGGACGAGAAAGGAAAGTCGCTTAGGGATAAGATTTCGCAGCGTCTTGGGCGTTTTAGATGTGAGTTTGTAGAATGGAAGAACAAAGATGCAAACGATGACTTAATCGAAGGAGTTTTAGACAGTTCAATTAAGAATAGAAAAAGATTTCCTGTAAGTGGAACTTTTAACGTAACAGATTTAAAAGGTGGTATTGTAGATCTGTATGAAAATGGTTTACCCGATACAATAAAACCGAAAGGATATTACTTTAAAGAGTTCAGCGAAACGTTTTCTTTAATGCGTGGACAGTTGACGGTTGGAACAGGTATACCTTCACATGGTAAATCAAACTTTACTGATTGGATGGTGTTAAATTTAATTAAAGATTACAACATGAAGGCAAGTTGGTTTTCTCCTGAACATTCGCCTATGTCTTTATATCAGACTAATTTAATGGAAAAGGTAATCGGCAGGAACTTTTGGGAAGATACAGAAACAACGCAAGGAAATGCACCAAGAATAACTAGAGCAGAGATAGACCAATACGAACAATGGGCAAATGAAAAGATCTATCTAACAGGTGCAGAGGGTACGCAATTGCCAACTTGGGATTGGTTACTAGATAAATTCAAAGAACAAATGTATTCTTACGGAATTGATATCTTTGTAATTGATGCTTTTAACAAGGTTCTTTTACCTAAAGGTAACAAAATTGATATGATTAACGAAGTGTTAACTAAACTTACGCACTTTGCACAAAGCAACAATGTTATGATTATTTTAGTAGCACACCCAACTAAGATGCAAAAGAATGAAGAAGGAGTTTCTGCAATACCTGATTTGTATTCTGTAAGTGGATCAGCAGATTTTAGAAACCAAACGCATAACGGTTTTACTATTCATAGAACTTGGGCAGATGAAGAAACAGGAGTAGAAGCAACAACATCTTTTTACAATCAAAAGACAAAGTTTAATTTTCAGGGTAAGATTGGCGGAAGAGTTGATTTTAATTATTGCTTAACAAATGGCAGGTACTACGAGAAAGGAACAGAAGAACCTTTATTTAGCTTAATAGATAATGCATTGCCCATTCCTGCTAAAGAGGTTGTAAAAGTTCCTACAATGTCTCCTGAACAAGCATTTGACTTTTAACTATGGAAGAAGAAAAAGAAATTGACAACCCAAATCAGATGACAATATTTGATATAATAAAAGAAGAAAATGGAAAATGATTTTTTACCTGACTTTATAACTATGACTAATTACTGCGAGAACAAAGGCTATGTTGTAAAGTTTAGAAGAGAAGAGAAGGGTTTGCTTTGTGATGTCTATTTAAAGACTAAACACATACATACAGGGAATAAGTATTTTGATACTTGTATAGATGCTCAAAGGGAATCTTATAAACAAATCTATAAAAAAATAAAAATAAATTAAAAAAAACTTGTGAGATCTAAAAAGGTTTTGTAGATTTGCAGAGTAATTAATTAAAGTAGGTGTAGCTGACTGATAATACTGTCGCAAGTTTAAAGTATAGCTACATCACTTTTTAAAATAAATAAAATGAAAAATAAAAAAGAAGAGTTAAGTTTATCAGATAGTATATTTTTAGTAATAATGTCTATCATAGTAATAATTATAATTGCTATAAATGTTTTGTAACTGACAAGAATATGAGTAGTGCGATGAAAAACAGAGATAACCCTTTCGGATGGACAACAACTGTAATAATCTGCAAAAGATGGTTTAAAAGCCAAGTGAAGCATTACTTATATTTATTGTTGTAACACGTTTTAATGTGATTACAACTGAGAGTATATGAAACGTTAAATTTAAAATACAAAAATTATGAATAATAAAAAGAGTTTATTTTTTGGACTAATTAAAATGAATAGCACAATGTTTAATGTTTTATATACATTGTTAGCTTTAGTTGTTTTGGTTTGTACAGGAATGCTTATGCTTATAGCACTATGCTTGATAAGTGAGAATATATTTTGTGGTGAACATTTAGGAAAGCTAGTACTTTTAGGTTTGGCAATGTGGATATTTATAATCTGGAACGTTTTCCCTGAATATAAAAACAATTAATGCTAACGCTTAGTATAAGACCCGTTTTTTTTATGGGTTTTATACATTGTTAGCATTAGTAAGGATTATTAAACTAAAACAAAAACAGAATGGGAACGATAAAATTAAAAAGCATTATTAAAAATGATGATTATACAAAATATGTGTATGAAGCGTTTGATATACAAAACAAAGAAGAGACAGAAGTAGAGGTATTATTTAATTTAAGTGAAGCTAAAGACTTTGATTGGAATATAGGTGTTATCTATGGTAGTAGTGGAAGTGGTAAAACAACTATTCTAAAAAGAATTGGTAAATTATCTGAAAGTAATTTTAATTATGAAAAACCCTTAATAAGCAACTTTGATTGGCTAGAGCCTAAAGATGCAACATTACTACTGACAAGTATGGGGTTGAGTAGTGTACCAACTTGGTTAAGACCTTTTCATTTATTAAGTAATGGCGAACAATACAGAGCGTCTTTAGCATATAAAGTTGGTAAAGCAAAAGATAATGAAGTTGTTTTGGTTGATGAATACACAAGTGTAGTAGATAGAGATGTAGCAAAAGCAATGAGTTTTGCACTACAAAAATATATAAGAAGAACTAATAAACGTATAATTTTAGCAAGTTGTCACTTTGATATAATGGAATGGCTAATGCCAGATTGGACTTGTTCACCACAAAAAAATGAGGGGTCACTTGAGAGAGGGCAATGGCTTCGGCAAGGCAGACCGCAAATCGAATTACAAGTTAGTAGGGTCGAAGCTGATACTTGGAACATCTTTAAAAAACATCATTATCTAACAGAAGATGTAAATAAAAGCTGTAAGTTTCTTTTGTTTGAATGGAATAATAAGCCAATAGGTATTTGTGCAGTAATTAACCAACCTAGAGGTGGATGTCCTAATGGTATGGCAATAAGTAGAATCGTTGTTTTACCTGATTTTCAAGGAATGGGATTGGGTGTAAAAATAAGCGAATTTTGTTCTGCTATATTTATTGATAATGGTGCAAAAGTTTACATAAAGACAGTAAACCCAGCGTTAGGTATTTACTTTAATAAATCTGATTTATGGAAAGGAACCTCTATGAATGGAAAGATAAGGCATAAGAGTAGTAAGAAATCTGATTCATATGCTAAAAATAGATTAGAAAGAGCGTCATACTGCCACGAATACATAGGCGAAGGAATAGGCGGATACGAAGAATTATTACTACCTATTAAAGAAATGAGAGAATATAAAAGTTTAACCCTATTTTAGTATTAATGCTAACACCAAGATAAAAAAACGTTTCAATGTTTTTTATCAACTGTTAACCAACGTTTTAATGTTGGTAAATAAATAAGAAATAACTTGCGTATTAAATAAATTAATATTAAATTCGCTTAACATTAATAAATAATAGAATATAATGGAAGAAATTACAAGAGTAGAAGCAATTAAAAAGATAGGTAGGTATGCAGCCTTAACTGCTTTAGGTTCTTTTATTATACTAAACCCTTTAGAATCACAAGCAACATCTCCAAATGATTGTGAATATCGTAAAGGATTTTTAACCAATTGGAAATGTAAGAAAAAAAACAAATAATTATGATAACACGTACAGAGGACAGGCACGCTAAAAGAGTTGAAGCGATAGACAACAGTAAAAGAAAAGTAGTATTAAATCCAAGTAAAGCGTGGAGGCGCAGAAGAACAACTTAAATAGATATGTATTTAGATCAGAAACTAGTAGACAATGCCTATGAAGCAGCAATCTTTAATCTTGCTTTAGGCGTAGAAGTGGAAGCATTAACAGAGGTACAATTAAACTCTGCTTTAGAAGATGACTTTGAAACTGCACAAGGTATTAGCTTGGGGATATTAGCTTGGGGATTAGCAAGTGAATTTAATTGTAACTTAAAAAATGAATTATATGAATAGTTTAGAAAAATTTAACGAATTAGAATCTGAAGAAAGACAGAGAGTAATTGCGCAGAACGGAAACAATGGCGAACATTACGAAACAAATGAAGAAAGGAAAGATACACCAATATTTAGCGGAGTTTTAAAATATTTTCCTGATGCCTTGAAAGAAGTTGCTAAGTGTAGTTTTATAGGACAACAGCAACACAACCCTGATAAACCTTTAGCGTGGGATCGCAGTAAGTCAGGGAATGAATACGATTCTTTAACAAGGCATTTAATAGACTCGAGTAATGAAGATTACGATATAGACGGAACTTTACACAAAGCAAAAATTGCTTGGAGAGCATTAGCAGGATTACAGAAACATTTAGAAAACAATAATTAAAATCAAATCAAATGAGTAAGAAAATCAAAAAAGACAGAAAAAGTAACAGGTACAGATTATCAGAAGGAGAAATTACAAGATTAGAAGTTTCTAGGAAACAGGCGGAACAAAGTAGGGTGTTAATCATAGGAGACACGCATTGTCCTTTTGATTTAGATACTTACTTAGATTTCTTAGTAGATACTTACGATAAGTATAACTGTAATAGAGTAGTACATATTGGTGATGAACTAGATAATCACTTTAGCAGCTATCATGAGACAGATGCAAATGCTATGGGAGGTGGTGATGAGTTAGCTTTTGCTAAGAAGAGATTAGCTAGGTATTACAAGCAGTTTCCTGATGTAGATGTTATCATAGGAAATCACAGTAGATTAATAATGCGTAAGGCTCAATCAGGAGGAGTTCCTAAAGAATGGATGAGAGAATACAATGATGTCTTAGGTGTTCCTAATTGGGATTTTCACACAGAGTTAGAGATTGATGGTGTATTATATGCTCATGGTGAAGGAGGAACTGCTAGAGGTAAGTGTAAAGCTGATTTACAGTCAGTAGTACAAGGTCATTTACATACTCAGTTATATGTTGAATACGTTGTAGGTAGAAAGAACAGAGTGTTCGGTATGCAAGTTGGATGTGGTATTGACCACGAAGCATATGCTTTTGGCTACGCTAAGGCAGGTAAGAAACCTGCTATCGGATGTGGTGTTGTTATAGGAGGCAAGGAGGCTATAGCTGTACCAATGCTAATGGAAGATTATAAAGAAACTAAATTCAAAACTATTTAAGATGGCTTACAAAAAGTATATTACTCATGCGGAAAAGTTGGAGGCAATTGCCTCTAACAACCGTAGGTATCACAAAACAAGGAAAGGGAAATTAATGCTGACCTTTAACAACATGACTAGAAGAGTTCAGGGATATGTTAAGCCTCATTTATATAAAGGGTTAGAGATATGTGCTAGAGATGTTTTTTATGCTTGGAGTTTAGGAAGTAATTCTTTTGAACATCTTTATAATAATTGGGTTGATAGTGATTTTAAAAGGAGACTTAGTCCTTCCATAGACAGAATAGATACTGATAAAGGTTATGTATTAGGAAATATTCAATGGATAACGCTTTCAGAAAATAGTCAAAAAGGTTCAATATCTAGACACGAAAGCAAATAATAACAAACACAAAAGTAAATGATAAAAAAAAGAGAGAAGAGTCAATTAGAAAAAGTATTCGATGATCATTCAAAATGGATAAAAACGGTTAAAGGTTTTGGAGCAACCAAAGAAGATGCCGAAGATATTGTGGGAGAAATGTATTTAACCATCGGTAAAATGATAAACAAAGGATTAGATATCTCTTACAAAGATGAAGTAAATTACTACTATATTTACATCGCACTTAAAACTAGGTTCATCAATATGATTAAGAAAAAGAACAAATATCCAACCGTTGAAATCTTAGATGATAAAAACATAGATGAAAGCGAATCTGTTAATTACGAAGAAGCACAGAATATATTAGAGGCTGAACTTGATTTAATGATGTTAGATAAAAAAACTTGGTACAATGCCAAAGTGTTTAAGATGATACAGGAAGGCAGTTCGTTAGTTCAGTTATCAGAATTAACAGGAATTAGTTATCATTCGTTATACCATACTTACAGGAACACAAAGAACAAGTTAAAAGAAAAGATTACAGAATGAAGCTAGGAAATTTAATTGAAAAGATTACAACTATAACAGGCATTAAATACTTAGTGTCTGTTTATACTAAGGTTACAGGAAAATCTTGTAATTGCGATGAGCGTAAAGAAAGTTTAAATGATATAGAATTATGGTAGAATTAACATTAACAGAATTGAGAGAGTTGTACCCAAATATTAAAGCAACATCAAAAAAGAGATTCTTAGAACTAATAGCAGAATCAGAAGTAGAAGTAAATCCCGATGTAACGCTATGGCAAGACGTTAGAAGCAGGATCACAACTAAGATGAGTAACGCAGACTTTTTAATATTATGTGAGTTACACGCTAAGTATTTCAATCACAAGTATATTAAAATCTGTACCTGTTCAAAGGTTAAAATTAGACAATGGATAGATGATTTAAATAATAAACTAAAGTAATATGAAAAACACATTAAAATTAATAGGCGAAATAGGAAATGTTATAGTAAGACATTCTTGGTTATTTGTTTCAGGAATGGCAGCAGGATGCTTAATTTTATTAGGTTTAGTTAAGTTTGTAGAAATAATAATAAAAGTTTTTTAAAAATAAA
>Ga0209710_1002723_pt1 | contig 12224 bp, 14 predicted proteins | sample ArcticOcean_MG_C_5_FD_187436 | JGI IMG/M metagenome (GOLD analysis project Ga0209710, IMG submission 187436) | Marine microbial communities from western Arctic Ocean - ArcticOcean_MG_CB4_138 (SPAdes) (version 2) | ecosystem: Environmental > Aquatic > Marine > Oceanic | place: Arctic Ocean...
AAATTGATGATGTGGTTAGTGCAATTCCTGTTCATTTAGCATGTGGAATATGGGGAACCATTGCAGTTGCCCTTTTTGGAAATTTTGAAATGATGGGAGTTGAAAAAACAAGATTAGAACAATTATATATTCAATTAATTGGAATTGTATCAATTGGTAGTTTTTGTTTTTTTGGATCTTATATAATATTTAGAACTATTAATTCATTCTTTCCATTAAGAGTTGGAAAAATTGAAGAAGAACTTGGTCTTAATATTTCAGAACATAATGCATCAACAGATACTCATGAATTATTGGAAGTTTTAACAAAACAAGCAAAATCTGACGATTATTCAAGCAGAGCCCCTCAAGATCCATTTACAGATAGTGGAATTATTGGCACACAATACAATGTTTTAATGAACAAATTGGAGCAAAGTGAAAAACAAAAAAATAAATGGAAGAATAGAGTTTCTAAAGAAATAGAGCTCGCAATGGATGTTCAGCAACGATTAATGCCAAAAAGAGATATAGAAAATTATCCAATATTTGGATTAAATATTCCTGCAAGAGAAATTTCGGGAGATTTTTATGATTTTTATCTTCATGATGATGAGGTATATTTTACTCTATCAGATGTATCAGGTAAGGGTGTTAATGCTGGTATGGTTATGGCAAAAGCTATCACTTTATTTAAGATTTTTGCCAAGCAAAAATATAAACCTAATGAAATTTTATTAGAAATGAATAATGATTTAAATGAGACCAACCCAATTGGTACCTTTATTACCTCAATTGTTGGAAGATACAATTTAAAGACAGATTTAATTGAAATTGCTAATGCTGGGCATCAACCAGCTTTATTAAAGAATGGAAAAGAATTTAAAGAATTTCCCTCAAGCGCAATGCCTTTAGCAGTAGTCAAGCATAAAGATGAAAGTATTTATAAATTAGAAAGCTTTAATTTAAATAAAGGTAGAATTTATTGTTTTACCGATGGATTTTCAGAAAGTATGAATGAAAAAAAACAAGAAATAGGAATTGTTGGGGTAAAAGAATTAATTTTAAGACATGAAAATTCTTCATTAAAAAAAGAACTAAAAAGTGCAACTGAAGAAATTAGATTAAAAAGTTTAAAAATAGACATTAAAGAAAAAGGCATCAAAGAAAATAATGATATTCTTGATGATGATTTAACAATTATAGGAATAGGCAAATGAAGGCTGAAACTAGCAACTATAAATTGAATATGGGTAAAAATATTAATGACCATGCTTCAATATCTTTTAATAAAGAATTAAAAAACAATACAGAATAAATTCTACTTCATTAAATAAAATTTTCATTGAAAATCTAGGTGAGATAAATTGTAAAATAATTTATTTAAGTTATTTACTGTCAATTACTACAATCGTTAAATCATCTTTTTGTATTTTACCAGAACCAATAATATCATCTATGATTTTCTTTAGTCTCTCATTATTAGGAGTGCTCTGATATTTTTTTATGTAACTTCTAAATCCTTCTGCACCCAAAATTTCTCCGTTAGGATCTTTAATCTCAGTTATACCATCTGTAAAAATATAAATTGAGCTATCTGAAAAGGGTATTGTAGTTTCAGTATATTTAAACTTTGCCATAACTCCTAATGGAGGACCCGAATCTTCAAAAGTTGTAAAATTTTCTGTCTTATCTAAAATTAAAGGAGGCTCATGACCAGCACTAGAGAGTGTAAGTGTTTTTTTATCACTATCGTAAATCCCGATTAACATGGTAACAAACATTCCACGAGAAATAGTTTCACAAATCTCATTATTAAGTAATGAAATTAATTCTGCGGGTGAAAATATTGTTTTACTTAAGCATGTGTACAAACTTGAAGCTTTAGACATTAAGATAGAAGACTTAATACCTTTACCAGATACATCAGCAACACCAAAACCATATTTACCTTCTCCTAGATCTGAGAAATTATAAAAATCTCCTGATACTATTTTTGCAGGAATATTAATACCTGAAATTGGAAAAGACTCTTCTTTATTTTTTGATAATAACGATTGCTGTATTTCACCAACAATTTCAATTTCTTTTTGAATTTTATTTTGCTCTATCATTTCTTTTGCCATTTTTGCATTTCTGATTGCAAACGCAGCAGGAGCAGCAAGGGTTTCCAATAAATTTCTATCCTCTTCTTCAAACAGATTGTTTTCAGATTTTTTATTTAAACAATGAATAACTCCAATACATTCATTGGCAGCAATTAATGGTGCACACAAAACTGAGTAAGTTGTAAAATTTGTTTTATTATCTAAATCAAAATAAAATTCTGCAATTTCTCTGACATCTTTACGAACATTTCCAACACGTATACATTTCTTTTGAGCAACAGATTTTCCCATTACTCCATCTGTTATAGGAATACTATATTCATCAAGATAGTTTTGACCAACAGAAGCAATACATTCAAACAATTTTTTTTTATCATTTATTAAAAAAACATTTGCAGCTTTGGCACTTATTCTTTGAATAATCACTTTTAATGCTGTTTGAAGTGTTTCATTAAGATCAAGAGATAATGCAAACTCTTGATTCATTTGGGAAATTATTTCAAGATCTTGATTGAATTTTGGCTCTACTACTTCTGTTTTTTTTGGTTTAAACGAGAACATATTTTATATTGGTAATGTAGCTTATATTTTGATAAATATACATTAATGGAAATTATTGTTAATACGCCAAATTTTTTTTTACATCTTCAAGATTCATTGGTTTTAATACAGTTTTTGTTTAATGGAGTTATTGATATCGCCACTCAAATTAAAATTTAAATAGTGGATTATCTACTAACCATCTTGCTCGGTACAATATTTGGAAGCTTTGCAAATGTTTGTATTTATCGTTTACCAAATAATAAAAAAGTATCCAAAGGAAGATCTTTTTGTCCAAAATGTAAAAAAAAAATTAATTGGTTTGATAATATTCCTTTAGTTTCGTTTCTTGTTCTTGGTGGTAAATGTAGAAAATGTAAAAAAGAAATAAGCATTCAGTATTTTTTAGTAGAAGCAATTAGTGCTTTTTTATTTATCTTTATTTATTATTACTTTGGTATCTCTTTAGACGCGCTACTATTAATCATTCTTAGTATGTTTTTGTTAGTTATTTTTTTTATAGATTTAAAACACTACATTATTCCTAATGAATTAACTTTTCCTTTAATGGGGATTGGTTTTCTAAAATCATTTGATCCAAATTTAAACACAGCAATCTTTCCTAATTTTGTTAACTCTTTAATAGGAGGAGTGTTAGGTTACTCGTTAATTTGGTCTATCATTTTTTTCTATAAACAAATTCGTAATAAAGAAGGGATGGGATTGGGCGACGCAAAATTATTAGCTGTTACTGGTTTTTGGTTTGGTTGGGTTAGCGTCCCTTTTGTAATTTTTTTATCATCTATCATTGGTCTTATCTCAGTTATGCCTTCGTTAATGACCAAAAAAATAAAGATGACCTCCCAAATTCCTTTTGGCCCCTATATAGTTTTAGCAACTGTTGTTTATTTTTATTTTTCTGATTATTTGAAAGGTTTTATTTTTTAATATAAGAAAGGTTAATTTTTAAAAATTTTATAATTAAATCATGCTTAAAGTTGCAATATTAGACGATTATCAAAACGTATCTCATGAGTTTGTAGATTTAAAAAAACTATCTGGCAAATATGAATTTAAAATATTTAGTGAGCCTTTTGCTGATGAAGCAGATGCCATAGAGCAATTATCAGATTTTGAAGCGTTGTTAATAATGAGAGAGCGAACACCTATTACAAAAAATCTAATCGATAACCTTAATGGTCTTAAATATATTATAACAAGTGGATCAAGAAACAAAGCAATCGATTTAACTGCTGCAAAAAAAAGAAGAATCATAGTATGTGGAACTGAAATTGATTTTGCTGGCACAACTGAATTAACTTGGGGTTTAATTTTAGGTTTAGCTAGAAACTTTAAAGAAGAAATTGATAATATGTATCAAGGGTACTGGCAAACAACTATTGGCCTTGAACTAAAAGGTAAAATTTTAGGACTTGTTGGACTTGGAAGAGTTGGATCACAAGTTGCAAAAATTGGAAAAGCATTTGGGATGGAAGTTATGGCTTGGAGTGAAAATTTAAACTTAGATACCTGTAAAGAATTAGATGTTCTTCCATGTAGTAAAGAAGATTTATTACAAAATTCTGATTTTTTATCAATCCATGTTCAGGGTGGAGAGAGATATAAAGAGTTAATAAAATTAAAAGAGCTGGATATGATGAAAAAAACTGCTTTTTTAATTAATACGTCACGTGGATCAATTATAAATGAAGATGATTTAATCATAGCGCTATCTACCAATGTAATTGCTGGAGCAGGTCTTGATGTTTATGAAAAAGAACCTTTACCTGAAGGTAATAAACTAAGATTTTTACCAAATGCATTATTAATGCCTCATATTGGTTATGTAACTGCAGAGAATTACAGTGTATTTTATACTCAGATGATTGAAGATTTAGAGACTTGTGTTGCGGGTAAGCCGCTAAGAGTATTAGAATAAGTTTATGACTAAAAAAATTAATAAAGATTTAACAGTTGAACAAAAACTTGTTTTATTTGAAGATGGAACAGAAGCACCAGGTACTAGTGAGTTAAATCATGAAAAAAGGGAAGGCAGTTATCACTGTACTAATTGTGATGAAAAATTATTTGATTCATCTGCTAAGTATGAAAGTGGGTCAGGTTGGCCTTCATTTTACCAATCACTGCCAGATGCATTTGAAACTAAAACAGATACTCTATTAGGTTATGAGCGAGTTGAGTATCATTGTAGAAAATGTGGTGGTCACCATGGTCATATCTTTGAAGATGGTCCAAAACCAACTGGTAAACGATTTTGTAATAATGGTGTCTGTTTATTATTTAAACTTAAAGAATAAAGTTAATTTTCCTTAAAATAAAAATTTTATGTATTTGAGAACATATAATATTTACAAAAACTATTTTTAACATTAAAAAAAGTAAAATAATTATGTTTATTAAAAACTCAATATTATGAAGTACAAATTTTTTTATTCTGTATGTTTTTTATTTTTTGGAATAATAACTTTGATGACAAGCACATCTTCAGTTAAAGCTGTTGAAGGTACTTGTCATGAGATTAATGGTAAAATTGCCTTCAATGTTGAAGAGGATGCACTCGTATCTCATGCTGGAGGAGATGATGATGATTATGATCAATCATTCTGTGTTATAGAACCAGATGGTTTTAAATTAATACTTCATGAAATTTTATTATGTACTAAAGATCCTTACATTTCAGGAGATGCAGGAACTGTTTTTTCCACAGTAAATACTACTTCATTTAAATTAAATTTTAAAACGAACAATGCAATTCAAATGGCTATTTATGAAGAAAGTGATGCTAAAGGTAACTCAGCTGATAGGATTCTGCAAGCAACATCAGTAAATGGGAATACAATTTTTGTTCAAGTTCAAACAAAAACAATAAGATCAGCAGGTGCTTGGAGATAAAACTTATTTTGGGTTTAATAATTAACATAAATAATTCTAAATAATGCTAAATAATTAAAAATAGTTGAAGACAAAAACAAGAAAATCCATTAATAAATAACTAATATGAGAGATTTTTTACGATACTTATTGCCTGCAACCTTAAGCTTATTAATTGCAACAAATGTTAGTTCTCAAGACTTAAAAGCAAAAGCAACAGATAAAATCTCAGCTTTTAAAGGTGGTAAAATAAACGCTTTAAGCAATAAAATTTCAGAAGACATCTCTTCATTTGCACAAGAACATTTTGAAAACATGAAATATTTGGATTTTAATATTAATGCTCAAGAACATTTAAAGCCCACTTTTAGTATTATGAGTGTTAATGAAATTATGAAAATTGACTCTGGTACAATTTTTAACCAAACAAGCATTAATACCCATGATGATGATGAAACTATTAACCTTGGTTTTGGTGTAAGAAAATTATTAAATGATAATACTTTATTATTAGGAGCTAATACATTTTATGATTATCAGTTAAATGAAAGTCATAAAAGAGTTGGAGTGGGTGCTGAAGCAATCACAAGTATTTTTGATTTAAGAGGAAATTATTATAATGCACTTAGTGCAAGACGAACTAACTCAGAAGGTACAATTGAAAGAGCTTTAGATGGTTGGGATCTTCGAGGAGATTATCATTTACCAATAGATCAAGATGTAAATTTATTCATTAGTGCATTTGAGTTTAAGAACCCTGAAAAAGTAAGTACATATAGGGAAAAAGGAAATAAATTTGGAGCAGATACAAAACTTGGTAACTTTGAAATTGAAGCAGGTTATATGGATGACAATCAAGATAATGATGCTTGGTTTGGAAATATTAAATATGTAGTAAATTTTGGTGGAGAAAATCAATCGAATACTCCTAAAGATGCTAAAACATTAATGGATGTTAGTGATAAACTTTATCAACCTGTAAAACGTGAAAATAAAATCAGAGTAGTTAAAATTGATGCTGCAGGAGTTGTTGTAGGAGGATTTTAATATGTTAAAAAAATTTTTAATTATTTCTTTTATTTTTTTTGCTGCTTTCATGACATCAACAAATTTTGCAATGGCCTTAGATGGTGAATGCGAAATGAATGCAGATAATAAAATCAAAATTTCTGCTAATGGAATAGCTGCTACTCAATTTAGAAACCCTTCAGATGTAGCAGGTATAGGTGATCAATATCCTGCTCCATTTAAATATTCAGATGCATTTGAAGAAACAGAGAATGTTGAAAGTGGAGGAGCATTTACTAATCATTGCAAAACACAGCCAGATTTTTATAAAGTTAAGTTTTTTAAAGCTGCATTATGTAGAGAAGATCCATTCGTTGAAGGCAATGGGACTGCAGGACAAAATCCTGATTATAGTTCTTGTTTTGATATTTTTAATGACACAGGAGGAAAAGACATTGAAATTTTGCCTGATGGTGAAACTAATCTGTTAGAGGGGGATGGTTTACTTCTCCCACTTGGAAGTTATCCATTCTTTGCAGTGATTGTTTCAAATCATCTAAAAATTAAACATACTCAAAAATATATAAATGGTGCAGACAATACTAGAGCTAACCTTTATGGTTTCGGAGATAATGGAATAAATACAGATCATGATACTTGTTTTACAATAAACAAAGTAACTACTTTCTCTGGAGGAAGGGATGGTCATGCTGACTCTAATTTTGAGTACACAGGCTATAATACTGCTCATAATGTAACAGTAGTAGAATCAGGAAATACCCATCTTACAGCTACGATGAAATGTACAGATGGCAACCCAGATGGTGATTACGATTATGCAACAGAAATAATAGACCATTTTGGTAATAATAAAAATTTAATTTCAGAATTAGCTTATGAGCCCTTCACTGAGACGGGAGTTCCTGGTTTAAACATGGCAGCAACCATGCTTCAAGATGATAACGAATCTGTAGCTACCACACCTAATAATGCAAAAAGAATTGCTGCATTTTTTACTTATGCCAATCCCATAATTATTACAGAAAACACTGTAGGTTTTAAATTAAACTTTGCAACAACACTAGCAGTTTCAGTGGATAGCTCACAACATACGCAGGCAGGAGGAGGAAAAATATGGGCTGCTAAAGTTGGAGCAGATCCTTTTACTATTCAAGTTCAGACAAAAACTAGACGTGTGAGTGGTGCTTGGAGATAAACTCACAAGCAGTTCATGAGTTTAAAATTTAAAAAAGTAATTCTACTTTTATTTATATTAATCTTTTACAACAAACCTGCTTTAGCAGAAATTACCTTTAAAGAAATTTTAGAAAATCCTAGTGATTTAGAAATAAATTTAAAGTATGCAACTGAGCAAGAAGTTTTAGGTAGATATAAAGCAACATTATCTACTCTAGAGAGATTAAATATGCTGTATCCAGTTAACACAGATATCAAAATTTATTTAATTTCAATTTTATTAAAAATGGATTCTGCAGCAAAACTTCAGCTAATGATTGAAACTATGTTGCAAGATCCTAATACCACGAAAGAAACAAGAGATTATATAGAGAGCATTCTTAAAACAATTAAAGATCAATCAAAACCAAAACCTAAATGGTTTGCTTACTTAGATGTTAATTACATGCAGACAGATAATTCAAATATTGATGGTGTATCAAAGACAAAAACCCTTTATGCGCAGGATAATATTGGTGACTTTCCAGGTATAGATTATGACAAAACTTTTTCACGAGGTGGATCAATTACTGTTGGTAAAAATTTAAGTCCAACTTCTGCAATTAGCTTTAATGGATTATTAAGTATTAAAACACAAAATAAAGGTGAAGAAAATGAAAGTGATACAGTTTCAGGCTCAATTAGTTATTCTAAAATAATGGGTAAGCACTTTCTCATTCCTTATGTTTTCTACTCAAGACCAAATGAAAGATTTGATCCTGATTTAACCAATGTAGGAATTGGTTTCAATAACACTTATAATATTGATCAAAATAATAGTATTAGTTACAGTTCAAGTTTGGCCACAACTAAATATAACCAAAAAGAGGGCACTAGGTTTAGAAGTGCTGATCAAAGTGATAATGATGTATTTTCTGCTAGTGTTGGTTACAACTATATTTTTTCAGACTTAAATCAAATTAGTTCTAATATTTCTTATGTTGAGAAACATGCAAAAGCAGACTTTAATGCTTATACGGGAGAAAGTATTAATTTTGGTTATACAAGGATTTTACCACTTGGAAATTTTACAATAAATAAAACTTTTCAAACTAATAATTATGAACAAAGAAATGAGAGAATTCACTCAACAATAAATAGGGTAGATGATATTGAAACAGCTCGAATTCAATTATCAGGTAGAATGACTCAATTATTTCCCTTTATAGAAAAGATAGATCCAGAAAGTAAAATTTTTTATAATTTAAATCATACAGAGATTGACTCTGAGTCAAGCATATTACAGAATGCTTCTATGAGAAAAAATACTAGTTTTAGTATAATAAAAAGGTTCTCGTTATATGAATAAATTAAAAATTTTTGTTATTTCATTACTACTTTCATTGTTTTCAATGTCCATTGGATATGCAAATGAAGCAATAGGAGTAATAGCTGCAGGAATTGGAGATATTTTAAATCAAAAAAATGAAAAACTTTTAACAGGTTCCAAGATTTATTTTGGTGATACTATTATTGTTAAAGCACAATCTAATGCACAAATACTTCTTTTAGATGAAACAGCATTAACAATAGGTGAAAAATCTGAAATAACGATTGATGACTTTGTGTATGATCCTCAATCAAAAGTAGGTAAAATAGTTTCTAATATTAAAGTAGGAACGGTAAGAATTATTACAGGTGAAATTAGTAATCAAAACCCAGATAATTTAGAAGTTAACATTCCAACAGGATCTATTGGTGCAAGAGGTACTGAATTTGTAGTAGTAACTGAATCAGATGAAAAAAGTACAGTAGTACTTTTAGGCCCAGGTAAGAAAAATACTTTAGGGATGACGCCAGGAACTTTAAATATTACTGATGGTTTTAATACGGTAAATATCTCAACTCCAGGATTTCAATCGGTGGTTTTTAAATGAGAAGTTTAAAATTCTTAACCTACTCAATAATTTTTTTAACTTGGGTATGTTCATCTGTCCTAGCAGGTGTAACACCAAGCACACAAACTAATATCATCACACAAATAGCTAGCTCAACAAGCTTTAGTTCAACAACTCAAAATAATGCTCAAAATATTAGCCAAGCTCAAAGCGTTACTAGTTCGGTTATTAATGGCACTGAATTAAGAAAAGAAGTTAAGGAAGAAGCTAAAGCTCTAGGGTTACAAATAAATCAAGCTGCACTTGATAGGGAGTCGGGTACTACTAGTTCAGAAAAACAAATGGTTAAAATTGGTGGGGCTAAAAATATTTTTGAAGGAAGAGAAGATCTTCAACCTACCTTAAACACTATTATTTATGATACTGGTCTTATAAATTTAACTAAAGATGGAGGAAATTATAATAATGATAGTGGCACAGCAATATTTGATGAAACTCCAGGAGCACAACAAGCCCGTATTAAAGTTTATCTTGATTTTGATAATTATATTTTCTGGGGAGAGGTAGAGTCTCAAATTACTTTAACAGGAGAAACTCAAATGACCAATACATATAAAGGATCTTCTGGTGCAATTACTTCTTTACCAGTAGATAAAGAATTAGTTCATACAGTTAGTAGTACAACAGGATTACCTCTTGATAGAACTGGTACACGTTCATTAACTAGTAATGTAGAACCTTTTGCTTACTTAAAAAATAATGACGATTTTTTAAATAGTTTATTGGATGCTAATGGTGATATAGCATCTTATCTTCCAGCTTCACAGGGTGGAGCACCTGCAGTTGATCTTGCAGATATGGTAAAGAATGTTGCCCATGGAACAGGTGGAGATGGTAATGTTTTGGTTCAAGCTAGATTTTTAACTGCAGGCTCTGGAACACTAGGAAAATCTGTAGCATCTTTTGAGGCTTCGAAAGCAGATTCATGTGGGTCTTCTTGCGATCCATCTGAACAAAATACCTTTAAAGATAGTGTTGTAAGATACAGTGCTACAGTTGAAACAACTGCCACTAAATTCACAGATAATTAAACCAATTAAATTTGATTTAAGTTATAAAATTAAAAATATTTTATTATTTTTTATCTATTTAAGTAATTCTTGTATTTTGTTTTCTTTTTCAAGAGCTCTAACATCATCGTACCCACCAATGTGTTGATCATCAAAGAAAATTTGAGGAATTGTTCTTTTACCGTTAGCTTTTGAAATCATTTCATCCATCGCACCATCAACTGTTGCAATATTTATTTCTTTATATTCAACGTTGTTTCTAGTTAGTAATTTCTTCGCTGCATCACAAAAGGCACAAAGTGGACCCGTATAAATAGTTACTGATTTCATACCTTATAAATAATCATTCTTTTTAATTTTACTAGTAATTTCTTTTCTAGAATATTCAAACTTTTTTCTGTGTTTAATACTTTTTTGATTAACTCTTTTTCTCCACAATCTAAATGATACTGGTTTTATAGAACGCCTCATAATTTTGATTACTTCAGCTTCTGTCTTTCCAGTTTTTTGCTCTATTTCTTCAAAGGTAATTCGGTCAGCCCAAGCAGCCCAGATGATCCAGTCAGGATCTGATATATGGGGTTCTGGGTTTTTGACCCTAGTTATGGGGGTGTGACCTTTTTTTTTCATAAATTGTTAATATTTACTATATTTGAAAAAAATGATTAATGCATTTAATTTAGGGTCATGGTATCTTTAAAACTAGATAGTCCATCTTAGCCATCTTTAGCTCTCGGTTTTTTTGGACTATCCTTAAACCTTAAATGTTCCCTTTAAATTATTTCCTTTTTTTACAGATAATTTTATTTCTATTTATTACTCCTGGCACACCTAGAATTGTAATTATTTCTTATTCGATGAATTATGGAGTTCAAAAATGTATCTGGACAGCACTTGGAGATATTACGGCAAATTTTATTCAAGCAACTTTAGTAATTTTTGTACTTGGATCTTTTTTTGTTGATAATCCAAATTTTTTAAATATTTTTAAATGGATAGGAATTGCATATTTACTATATCTTGCTTACGATATTTATACTTCAAGACCAAAAAATATAAATTCAAATAATATCTCATCAAAAAGTTTTTTTTCATTTTTTAAGGATGGTTTTTTAGTTGCAGGTACAAGCCCTAAAGCTTGGATGTTTTTTCCATTAATCTTTCCACAGTTTATTGATTTTAATTCAAATTATGTTGTTCAATTTATAATTTTGATCACAACATACATAGTCTTAGATTTTTTATCCTTAATCGCTTACGCTATACTTGCTAGAAAATTGATTGTCTGGATTAAAGCCAATCCTAAAGTTATAAATACAATTTCTGCGTGCGTATTAATATTAATCGCACTAATTATTGCTTTTATTCAAAAGTATTAGGTCGCAATCTTTATTACTCTCTTGTTTGTCTTATAGTTTAGGAGTTAAATTGGTTTTTTAAATTTAAAACTAATAGAGGAAAATAAAAATGAAAATCAGAAATATACTAATTACTTTAGTTTCTGCAATTGCTCTTTTAATTTCAGCTTCAACTATATCTTTCGCGAAGGTTGT
>Ga0209710_1002728_pt1 | contig 12218 bp, 7 predicted proteins | sample ArcticOcean_MG_C_5_FD_187436 | JGI IMG/M metagenome (GOLD analysis project Ga0209710, IMG submission 187436) | Marine microbial communities from western Arctic Ocean - ArcticOcean_MG_CB4_138 (SPAdes) (version 2) | ecosystem: Environmental > Aquatic > Marine > Oceanic | place: Arctic Ocean: Canada...
CGTCATGGATCTTCCGAACAAAGATCTCGAAACAGTTAGTCCTTCGTCTTGGCGAGAGAGTTCGAAAAAGAGACTGATTGAGAAAAGACTCGATGAGTTGAAGATCGTGAACGATGGTGATCGTTTAAAATCGAATGCGACTGCGTTGGACCGAGCGGCTGGTTATTTCAAGTTGAACAGAACGCACGACGCTCATATGTTCTACATGTTCTTCGAAAAACGGGGACAAAACAAAGAAGAGGAAGAAGTCATCGATGAAGACAAGATCCCACTGATTCTATGGTTAACGGGCGGTCCGGGATGTAGTTCGGAGCTTGCGGCGTTCGTAGAAAATGGCCCGTATTTTGTAGTAGATAACGACGACAAGAGCTCGATCGATAAGTACGCGTTGAAAGAAACCGAATTCGGATGGGACACGGTAGGGCACCTGTTGTACGTCGATCAACCAGTGAATACGGGATTTTCGTATTCAACGAGCGCTGATGATGATGTGAGAGATTCGTCGACTGTCGCTGAAGATCTGTTCGACTTTTTACAAGAATTTTTGCTTTCGCGACCAGAACTGGCCGATAATCCTGTCTACATCACTGGCGAGAGTTACGCCGGTCATTACGTTCCAGCTGTCGCTTTTCGTATCTATAAGGCCTTGAAAAATGATGAAAACGATGCAGTGAATATAAACTTGAAAGGCTTTGCAGTTGGGAACGGTTTAACCGATCCTGAGATTCAGTACGCTGCGTATGTTAAATACTCTGTTGGAGTCGGAATCGTTTCAGAGGCGCAAGGGAACAAAATAAACGAAGATTACTTAGAAACGTGCGTGATGAAAGCGAAGATGTGCAACGAAGAAAACGGGAAGAATTATACGAAAAAAGCGTTGACGAAGAAGTGCATCGATGCGGTTGATTATTGTCAAAGAATTCCGGGAACTTTATTACAAGTCGCAGCTGAAAACAAAGGTGGGAAGCCGATTAACGTCTATGACGTTAGGAAAGAGTGCGTTGGCGAATTGTGTTATGATTTTTCTAAAATTGGCGAGTATTTAAACCAAAAATCGACTCGCAAGGCGTTGGGTATAAGTCCAGACTTCAAAAAGTGGGAAACGTGCAACATGAACGTCCATGAAAAAATGATGGCTGATTGGATGCATAATTATGAAAACATTATTCCAGAGATGTTAGAGAATGGCGTGCGCGGGATGATTTACGCAGGCGAATCCGATTTTATTTGCAATTGGAATGGTAATTTAGAATGGACGAGGAATATGGAATGGAGCGGTAAGGAAGACTTTACGAAAAAGTTTTCTAGTCCTTTCGTTATCGATTCAGAGAGCGGTTGGACAGGCGGCGAAGTCATAGAAACGGATGGGCGCCTTTCTTTTGTCAAAGTTTCTCAGGCGGGGCACATGGTCCCAATGGATCAACCCCGCGTTTCTCGAGACATGATTAAAAGATTCGTAAACGAGGAAAAAATTGCAACCGGTACTACTTCGAAATGAAATAATAATTGTTTTACTAATAACAATTAAGAATAAATGCATATATACGATGTAAAATAGGTACTACTATGACCTTCTGTTTTTAGGTTTCTTATCATCGTTTTGAGAGTCTTCCATGATCCTCTGCAAATACTTTCCATGTTCTTCGATTGCCATTTGTAATTCTCGTTGCTGCAACAATTGCTCGTGCAATTGCTTCTGCATTTCGATTTGTCTGAGTAAAACGGCCGAAACATCTTCTGGCGCTTTGTTGTTTTTGTTTGCAGAAGTACCTGCGGGAAGTTTGTGATTGTCCGTATTTGTCTTTGTTGCTGCTGCTTCTGGAAGTATCTTCTTCGCCGGCGACGCGATGTGGGGCAAAGCCGCGGTGAACACGTCGTCCAAGCCATCATCGTCGAATATTGTTGTGCTGCTCTTCTTTGATCCGTGCGGAGACTTTTTCTTGCTATTGTTACTATTATTTTTCTGCTTCATGTTATTCTTCAGCATCGCTACGACTTGTCCATCTGCCCCTTGCGCGTCGTTGGTTAGAATCAATTTTTTATCTACCTCTGCTAACTTAACCATTTCCGCGCCGTTCTCTTCATCGGGAAAGCGCAAACCTTTATCTCTCTTACGCTTCGCTGAGACTGCCATTCGAGCAGCTTTTATGTGCTTCCGTTTCTCTTCCTCATCGAGCGGAGGTACTCCTAGCCTAATCGTAGTCCCGTCGCTATTATTATTGGTGCTTTTATGGTTCAAAACATCTCCTTCGCTATTTTCACTATTTCCAGGTTTCGTTGTTTCATTAGTAGTAGCACCGACGCTGCCACTTCCTCTTTTAACACTTGGAGTTGTTTGCAACGATTGCGTTACTTTTGCGATTACTTTTTCGTCGTTTGCGACAATCGGAGGTAACCCTTCAAACGTCGTCGTCAAAAAGCTTCGCTCGCCAGTGCTAATAGAAAACTTTGATTCCCCGTTGATATCTTTTGATACTTGTTGTTCTTGTAATCTATATTTTTGAAGGTGCGATTTCACGTGCGGAATCGTAACGCCTTGCACGCGCATTAATTCAACTACTCCTTTAGGAGTTGCAATATCCAACCCGCCTAAAGTTTTCACTGACCTTAAAAATCTCGCGTGAAGTTCTGGCGTCCAACGCAAACGCGCGTTTCTGTCCTTATTATTTCTCTCATCATCTTCGTCTTCATCATTTTTTGTCCCCGTTGGCGGCGCCTGCGCTTCGACGCCAATTTGATTTTCAGCCGCCTCGACCGCGGCGGCGGCGTCGGCAATAGACATCTTTTTCTTCTCCTTCTTCATTTGTTGTTGACCATTTCCTTTTTCTTTCTTCGCCGTCTTCGTCGTCGTCGTCGTAGTATCTTTCTCTTTTTTTTTCGTCGTCGTCGTCGTCGTAGTAGTAGTAGTAGTAGTAGTATCTTTGTTATTATTCGCGTCGTCGTCGACTCGTAAGAACCCGTCTAACCAATCTAAATCCCCAGGCGCATCGACATCAAAGTCGAGGACGTTGCTCCCGAACCCAGTCGTTCCATCGTTCGCGGTGTTCGGCCAGAGCGACGCTTCTTCTTCCAAGTCCTTATTCTTTTTCATTATAATATAAAACTCTCTCTCTTCTAAATCTCTCCCTTCTCCTCGTTAAGATTCTCTTCCCTCTCTCTCTATGGCGTGCTCTATGGACGTATACCCTCAAACAACGATACTTAACAAGACTCTGATCTCGCTCGTTTCTCTCGATCTTCTTATTCACGTAAACACGGAACGAGTTTCAAAAAGCTTTTCCTCTCTCTCTCTTCTTCTTCTTCTTCTTCCTCGAGACACGATTTCGCTTTTGCGGGAAACTCGTTTCCTGCTCAGAATCAGAAAAGGAATAATTCGAGAGCGAATGGATTTTGTTTGATTCGAAAAGGAAAACTAAGGGGATCGAATCACGGGCGAAGGGAAAGTAAAGTTAGATGAGACCGTGCAACCGCGCGCGCTCCTGTCAAACGATTCCCTCTGTCTGTCTGTCGCAGAGTTCGCGTACTGCGCGCGCTGTTTTGATTGTATACTTGTGAACGATGGATGTTTACGTGAGTGGTATCAGGAGAGCTCAGCAGGTGGTCGGCCAGACCAGTATAAACCCTAAACCCTAACCCACAAAAAGAAAGAAATTGGAAAAAATTTAAACATCTGAACATTTAACTCTCGCCTTGATTTATTTTAATACGCATGTTTAACGTCTCTCGGTACTAATAAAAAGAACCCACGGCTCTCTCTTGAGTGCGCGTGCGTGTTTGAAGGACCATATTTGAACCTGAGAGAGAGAGAGATTTGAGAGAGATTTGAGAGATTCAGAACCGCGACGGCGACGATGATGTCCTCGGAGAACTTTCGGAAGATCGAGAGAGAGTTAAGGGAAAGGGCCGAGGAGACGAAGGATGGGAACGAGGTATCGGCAGTGCATGCGATCGTTGCGTCCGGGGAACTCGAGGCTATTAAGAACGTGATTGGTTTTAAGGATGATCGCGAGGACGATCGTGGTCGAGAGAGGGACGATGATGATGATGATCAGGATAGTGGGAGAGTTGTTACTGGGAGAGTTGTCTTGAAAATGTCCAGGAAAGCTGTCGGATTAGATGAGTTTTCGTATGAAAAAAAAGAAGAAGAAGGACGTAGTAACGAGGAAGAGAATGATGATGATTGTGGTGGTGGTGCGACAGAGAGCTTAATGAATCAAATAGGGTACGATTCGAAAGGGTGGGAGAGTGCGCAGACTGCTTCGGAGTTTAGTACGCGTCACAACAAAGATTCGCAACAACAACAACCGAGCGAGATGAAGTCAACGTCAGTCGTTGGCAAAGAGCATAGTAAGGAAGAAGAAGAAGAAGAAGAAGAAGAAGATAAAGCGACGCAGAAGTATGATAATGAACTTGATAATAATAATGGTCGCTTTGCGATTGATACGCCGACGCATACGACTAATAATAATAATAGCATAGGGCAGTCGAGGAATGATTTGTTTAGAGCGAGCGGTATCTCCGGGGGCTTAGAAGATGCAACTGATCCGCAAGGAACGCAACGCATAGAGCCAGATCAAAATTTCGTCGACAATGATGAAGAGAATGAAGTAGTAATAGTAGAAGAAGAAGAGTTGGATGTTAATGGCATCGTCGCGCAAAGAAGGCCAGAGTCTCTTAACAACCAAGAAGAAGAAGAAGTAGTAGTAGTAGCCGCCCTAGCACCAACAATAATAACAATCCAACCAATAGCAACGACGACCATGATTTTGGCGACGCAGGAAGACAATCGAGAAGAAGAAGGAGAAGAAGACTCTGAGAATGAAGAAGAAGAAGAAATTTTAGGTACGCAGGTATTCGCCTTGGAAGAAGAAGAAGAAGAAGAAGAAGAAGAGCGAGAAAAAACAACATTAGAAGATACGGCGGCCGAAAAAGATATTGAAGAAAAAGAAGAGGCTATCATCCACCAAACGCCAGCTGACGCGATGACAAACAATGAACATCCACCTCCGCTCCAACCGAGGCGCCCTGCTGCTGCCGCCGCCGCTGCTGCTGCCGTTGCTGCTGCTACAGCTTTCATCCCATCTACAGAACTTAACGAGTTACAATCTTCACTGGCGGCTGGGCTAGTCACGGATGCAGGAGTCATCCCTTCAACTTCTTTGACGCAGAATATTCCCGCCACCGCCCCATCTGGAAATGCTGATGTTCAAATCGTTGCCTTCGCCGCTGAAAACGCGGTAAGGAATCAATTGGAGCGAAGAAGGATGACGACAATGGCATTTGGCAACGCAGAAGGCAGTATAGCGCCACAATCAGTGACTGAAAATCCAAATTCGAATGAAGAGAAAACACAACTTGAAGTAAATAACGGCGCTATAGATCATGTTAATAAAAGTATCTACGATGACGACGAAGAGGATGGTGAAGAAAAAGATGATGAAATTGATGATGATGATGCGCACAATCAGTCTCCAGATCTCGCATATCATTATTCACAACGAGTTCTGGCATCGGATGATGATAATGAGGAGGGTGAAGAGGAAGAAGACTATAAACAGCAGCATCGAGCGTATGATGACGATGAAATGTATCGATCGCAATTGACGCAGCAAGACGACGAAGGAGGAATTTTGCACAGGCCAGCAAATGTTAAATTTAAAATGCCTGTGGCATTTGGGGACGGTGAAGTTTCCTCAGAAGAAGAAGACGGTGATGACGATGGCAACAATAAAAAATTAGAAAGCGAGCAAGAAGAAGAGGACGAAGAAGAAGAGGACGAAGAAGAGGAGGACGAAGAGGAAAAAGATGTAGGCGGACGAGGAAAAAGAAAAAGGATACCTGTGAAATTTTTTGATGATACTCAAAAAGAAGAAGAGATAGATGAGGACGAAGAAGAAGTAGAGGAAGAGGAAGAATCACAACCTCTGCCGGCTGTTTCAACGCGACCAACGCGAAACAAGAGCAAAAAAGTTCAAGAGCAACAAGCGCCTGCGGCCGACACCACATCAACTCCAAAAATTGTGAAAGAAATAGCGTCGACGACAAAGTCTTCAAAATATGAGACGTGGGAGGACTACCTCGCTGGTTGCCCGAAGTGCCGCTACAGTTCATGCAACACGTGTAGGCCAATGCACATTCTAGCAATCAACGGAGATGAAAGTGCTCAAGGAAAAGTGATAAGGTGGAACGAGAACCGAGGGGAAAAAATGACACTTGCCTCGCGTTCGTTGCAACAAGCGAAATCCTCGAAGAATAAACGAATGAGACGAACTTCATCCGTTAATGCTACAGCAAGAACAATTAAACTATTTTCGCCAAGGCCAGCTTCAGTGACCAAATCGAACAAACGAGGAAGGACATCAACAGCAACGAAGACTGAAAATATCGCCTCTCTCGAAGATTCTGCGGAGAAAAAGAGAAAATCAATTAAAGGGGGATTATTTTCGGGTTTATCGTTTATGATCTCAGGCATGCCAGAAGACTCGCGCAAAGGTATCGAAATGAGGAAAGCTATTAGAGAAAATGGTGGTGTTATTCTCAATAGCATTCCGAAATTTAACAAGAGCAAAAAAATCGATCCAAATAAACAAATCGTCCTTTTGCCTTCGGATCCAAAAGAAACGGCAAAATGTTTGTTCGCCCGAGCAATTGGTGCTAGATTACGATCGGTACAATGGGTACGCAATTGTTTAAGTAAAAAAAGAGTCCTGCTAGAAGATAAGGAAAATCCGAAGAACCTGGTAGCTATGGATTTTGAAGGTACGTCTTACATTTTGCTCGGTAATAAGAATTTTCAAGAAGAATTTTCAAACTTGATGCTACACGCCCGTGCTGGCAAAGTTATTTCATGTGGAACAGATTCAGATTGTAAGGAAGATTGGAAACTGAAATTAGGAGAAGACATAGTTGTAGCTGCCGTCGTGATTCAAACGGGAGAACGCCTTCCCCGATGGTTGAAGAGCGCTTTGAAAGGCAAAACTCTTGTTCGACACGATTGGCTAACAGAGTCTTTCCGACATATGGAAATCCTACCATACTTCGATTATGAATTGCAACCGAAGGCAATATAATATTGTTGGATAATTAGGAAAAGCGCAGAGATGCTTGCTTTATTCATTGTTTATTATATAAATATTTATTTATTTATTACTAAGATATCTCTTCTACTATTATTATTCGTTTTCGATATTTAATGAGATATCGAGCGCTATTACTGAATGAGTGAGTTGTCCACTCGATATGAACGTCACGCCTGTTGCTCCTATACCCCCAATCGTTTCTAAAGTCACGTTACCACTCGCTTCAGTTTCCACGCCGAACGCGTTAAGCTTTACCGCAGCCGCGCTCATGTCATCAATTGACATATTATCCAACATCACTCGCTGCACTCGACTCGTATCAACGCCTTTATCTCTTAACAAAGCGCAAACCTCTTCGACTTCATCCATCGTTCGTGTCTCTAATTCAATCATAACTTTTTCATACTTCTCACAATCGGCTTTTAAATACTCCGTCGATGACTTCAACGCGTTCGCGATACCGTTCGCCGCAGCGACGTGATTGTCCTTAATCATGACCATATCAAACAACCCCATCCTATGATTCTCGCCTCCTCCAATCAAGACCGCCCACTTATCCACAACCCTTAACCCAGGAACGGTCTTCCTAGTCTCCAACACCCTCGCCGGTTTCGCCCGAACAGCCATCTTATTCGTCAAAGTCGCAATCCCACTCATGCGTTGCATAAAATTCAAAACAACTCTCTCCGCCCTCAAAATCGAACGCGCTCGACCGCGCATCGAACAAAACACTTCACCCTTTTCGATCAAATCTCCATCTCGTTTCTTCCAAGAAACCTCTAATTCATCGTCAACTATGCCCATTATTACATTCGCCATCCATTCGCCAGCTAAAACCCCCGATGCTTTCGCTAACAATTGCGCTCGAGCTTGCGTCTCTTCAGGGATTGTTGACAAACTCGATAAATCGCCTACGTCTCCAATGTCTTCCTATTTATTAGAGGATATATAATTTTTAGTGTTTTGCAATAAATAAAATAGAAATGACATAATCATGATAGGAGAGAAAGAAGAGAAGAGAGAGACTTCAAAAATCATTCATACCTCTAAAGCAGTTCTGACAGACATTTCAATCGTGTGCGTTGGATGAGCAGGAATTGCGACTTGGGGATTTCGCAATTTCAGAATTTCTTTGACGACTTTGAAGTCATCATCTTTGAAATTAGTAGTATTATGAGCTATAGCGAATATAGGGGATGACATTTTCTTCGTACGTGTTTTTAGTTTTCGTCTTTGTTCGTTTGTGTGTTTGGTAATAATGATCGTGTTCTGCACTTGAGCAGACATTTTTTTGTACAACAAAGAATTTTTATGACGTTTCAATTCTCTTGATTTGTTTTTGTATTTCCGATTGATCTTTTGATGGATGATTGCGATTGTGGAACATTGCATGATGACTCTTTAACAATCAAAAATATCTGAACACATTTCACCGTCGTTTAAGAAGTTTTCAAATGCGTCGTAGAATTTCGCCTCGTACTCATCGGCGATTTTCGTGCAATCATCGTTTGAGAATCCTTGCGATTCGCACGCGGTCAAAAACGCTTCGCGAGCTTCGTTCTTAACGTCCTCGTTTTGAAGTTCCATTGCGAGACGGGATGATCCGAACTCACAGAACGTGCAAAAGGAATCGTTGTTGTTTGTGCTGATATGCTGCGGCGCGAGGAAACCAAACGCTTTTGCAAAAAACAAAGACAAAAATGTTTCCTCGATTTTTACAACGTTCTCTTCTTTTTCTTCTTTTTCTTCTTCTTCTCGTTCTTCTTCTTCTTCGTCGCACAATTTCAATTGCTCACAAACTTGCCTGTCTTCATCTGCCGCGTGCGTCTTCACATACTTCAAAGCCTTTTCCAAGTACTCCTTCCCGAGCGCTTCGCATTCGGCTCTTTTATTATCCTGGTCTTCTCCAACGAAAACTCTCTCGCACATCTCGTTCACTGCTTCGAACAGCTTCTCGCGAGTCGATTTCTTCTCGATCTTATCAGTCGCGTTTTTGAGAAACTCTAAACATTTCTTACATTTCGGTCCATCCTTTGTCGTCACTAAGAACAACGCGTTTTTCTCTTCTTCTCGTTCTCGTTTTCCTTCTTCTCGAACGGCACCCAAATCTCTTTGCTGTGACCAATTATTATTATTATTCACTCGCGCTTCGACTTCACCGATGCTTCGATAAGAAGTGGTCGAAAAACTCGAACAAAAAACAAAAGCGAAGAAGAACGTGTAAACTTGTCTCGCTCTCATCATCGTCATCGATCGATCGATCGATAGTTCTCTCTCTCTCAAAGAAGAAGAAAAAGAAAACCTGCTACGCTTTTCTTTCTTTCCCTATAAGATCTCAAAATCGTGAGATATACAAACAATATTTATATTTATATTATTAATATTTATCGCTTTTAAAAAAGAAACGAGTATACTTGATCTCTTCTTCGTACTCTTCTTCGTGCTCTTGATGTTAATTAATTATTATTGAAAATAATGTGTCTGTTTTGTTTTGAAAGTGGATATTTAAAATAACGCATCTTTTCATTTATAGGTATCTGCTGATGAGGCCAGCATGTTAATAAGTAACTAACTTTTAAACAACTTAATCATCTGCTATAACTCTAAACATCGCACGAGTCGCCGTCATTCACAAGTTTCGCAATAGCTCGAAAGCACTGCTCTTCCCCTTTCACTTTGTTCAACAGAGCTCCACACGGTAACCTGACGTTCGGGCCAAGGCCACACTCCGACAAACACTTCACTTCTTTCACTGAAACATTAAATCTTTCGCTCCGTTCTCTCAAGAATTCGAGTGTTTTCATTGAACCTAATCTACGACACTCCTTCTTCGTACATACTTCGATTTCTCTGGAGGACGACGAAGCGAGAGTTAGATTTCTCCTTTTCTTCGTTCGTGTGTTTGTTTTTGATGATGATGTAAGTTTGTTCATCAATAATACACTCGATGATGGACTATTACTTAACAACATCAAATCTTATTATTATTATTAATTATTATGAGTATAGAAGAGATTGATCGAACAAAAAAGTTCACGCACACACAAACAAAGAAAACAAAACCAATAAATCACATCAGAAGAAGAAGAAGAAGAAATGGAAGAAGAATTCTCGATTCCTGCGTGTGTGTGTCTGCGTGCTTGAAAAATGAGACACAGACAAGCGCTCAAGCGGGAATCGCAAAATGCTGATTTTTCCATTTGATAAGTTTTCCCCAAAATTAATAATAAAACTGCATTGTTAAAAAGAGAGAGAGTAATTAATTAAATTTATACCGCTTTTTGAAAACGACCGCGCGGATGATGACGTCTAAATCGTCCTCGAGCAGTGCAGATTCCTTAGCGGATTTGATGGAACAATCGATGCTCCAAAATAATAATAACACGAACATCGAAGGCAAGGAAGAAAAGAACTTGAACGAGGAAGAAGAGCTCAGGAGACGAATCACTGTGAATGCGAAGAAGGTTACGGAGATTTCGTCGATTATTCCAATCTTAGAACTGAAGAAGAATCAGAGGATGAAGGATTTTTTAAGCGGTGATGATTCTTCCGTTGTTCAAAACAATAACAATAATACTAACAGTAATACTAATGGACGAGTTTTGAAACGAAGGAAAATGGTCAAATTGACAACGACAGAAAATTCTACGGATAATAAAAAAAATAACAATGACTCGGCGGCGTTTGTGTTTGGACACTGCGTGAGATGCGGGAAACGGCAAAGAAGAGAACAAGACTACGTCGTCGATGATGATGTCGTATGTTCGTGTTATTCCAATAACGACGATTTGATGGAGAACAAACAACAACGGAAGACGACCGCGGTGAGATATTTACACGAAGGATTAGAGGTCTCCGACGGCTTGTTAGAACGAGCGAAGGAGGAAGAGAAAATAGCGGCGATGAAGGAGGGAAAGATTTTCTTAGTTCTTGATTTGGATCATACTTTGTTGAATTCGTGTAGGTTCGATGAGTTAGAAGAGAGCGAACGGAATGAGTTGGACGAACGCATAGCGAAAAGGGACGAGGAAGATGAAGAGGAAGATTCTGTTACTATTGAGAGGAAAAATGATGATGGTGAACTGCAAAATAAACAGCAGGAACGACCGAGATTCCCAGATTTACATTGTTTGCGACACTTTTCGACGTATACGAAATTAAGACCGTTTGTGTTTGAGTTTCTCGAAGAAGCATCGAAGATCTGCCGCATGCACTTGTATACAATGGGAGATAAGCATTATGCGCACGAGATGGCGAATTTGATTGATCCAGAGGGAAAATATTTCCACGGTAGAATTATAGGCAATAGCGATTCGACATGTTCGAAAACGAAGGATTTAGATATAGTATTAGGAGGGGACGATTGTACGTTGATCGTAGACGATACGTCGAGAGTATGGCCGAGACACGCAAGAAATTTGATTCGCGTAGATCGGTATCATTTTTATAGAAAATCTGCGACTACTTTCAGGGAAGCACCGAATTCGAGTGTTATGGAACGTGGAATCGATGAGGGAGTTAGAGCAGATGATGGAGGAATCGTGAAGCATCGTGAGGTTTTGAAAGACGTCTTGGCCGTATTGAAGCTCGCGCATCGCATGGCATTCAGAGAGAGAGAAACTGGCGATGAAGAACATAAGGACGTGCGGGATGTTTTCTCCAACGCAAATGGCTCAGGAACACTATTATTTAATTCGCCATTTTTTGTTCTCAAAGATTGCGTCATTTTGCCGAGCGGCATTACGCCTTCGAAGGACGTGAGACCAGAGCGTCACCCTTTGCTACTTTTAGCCGCAGGACTTGGCGCTAAGATTGTAAACGCAATGAGCGATGATGTCACTCACGTTTTGGCAGGAGCAGATAATACTGAAAAAGTGCGAAAGGGGCGTAATCTTGGGAAGCATGTCGTCAATGGAAATTGGCTGAGGGAATGCGCGTTGCAAAACGTTAGACTCGATGAGAGCGATTTTATTGCTCTTTAGTTTTAGTTTAAGATTTATTTAATAATAGTTCTATTATCTACATGTAGAGGCATCGTTAGCATTCTGTTTTTCCAACACTCGCATTTTTCGTGCGCAAATCTGCATCCTCTTCTACAGAGCGGGCCAACTCTAGAAAGTTTATCCGGCTTGAACGGCG
>Ga0209710_1002729_pt1 | contig 12209 bp, 8 predicted proteins | sample ArcticOcean_MG_C_5_FD_187436 | JGI IMG/M metagenome (GOLD analysis project Ga0209710, IMG submission 187436) | Marine microbial communities from western Arctic Ocean - ArcticOcean_MG_CB4_138 (SPAdes) (version 2) | ecosystem: Environmental > Aquatic > Marine > Oceanic | place: Arctic Ocean: Canada...
TCGAACGAAGCGACGAACGAGGGAGGATAATTGATTGAATAAGTGAACCGTAGTGTACACTGTTTCGTTATATTATTACTACTATTACTACTATTATTATTGAATATATATATATCTATATATATAACACATAACGAAGCGAAACGAACTCTTCAAAGTCGAACATGGAGGGCTTATCGTTAAGACCTGAAGGAGCACAGAAAGAGGCCTGGGAAACGGTACCATCGAAAGAGCAGAAGAAGACGCAACAATCATCGAACTCTGGATGGCGCGAAGAAGACGATCGAGAATTCACCAGGGTCGATAGACATTCGCATCATAATAATTCAGCGAGAGATCAACAACAACAACAACGAAGATCTTCGATCGATCGCGAAGGAGGAAATACGTTTCCGCAATCGAAAAGAGAGTATAACGAAGCCGGCGATGGGGGAAAGGGTTCGTATACTAGAAGAGATAACGTTATTGGTGTAGGTTCTAATACTAAAGATTTCAATAATAATAACCCTTCTTCTGGACCGAGAGGGTATGAGAAGAGGGGCGCGACTTCGACGCAGGGAGCGAATGACTTTTACAACAACAACAACAACAACCGCGGCGAAGGAGGTAACCGCTCGAACAGAACGAACGATTATGGTCCAGGGAGACCAAATCAAAACAGGTCTGGGTTTTCAATCGGGAGAGGACGTGGTATGGGTCGAGGAGGCGCTGGACAACACAGTGGTCCTGGAGGTGGTGGTGGCGGCGTCGGCGGATTTCAAGTAGATTCTTCGCAGCCATTCGCGGCCGGATTTGACGAGAAGGACTTGGAAGCAGAACAAACAATGAGTTGCGTTTCGGAAAAGTTTGAAAAGTCTATTAAAGAGCAATCTGCCGAGTTCGAGAAATTGTTCAAAGACGAACGAGAATCGAATCCGGATAGAGAACATATTGATCATATTTACAGTGCCGTGGAGTTGGTGAAGATTTTGAGAGATTTAGAACAGGCAAATAAGTGCGAGTTACCAGCAGAGGTTGATAAAGACTCAGTGCCATTGAAATCAGTGCAACCAGGGGACATTCTATGGGATTTAACCATGTTTGCAAATCGCGCAAAGAGCGCTGCCCCATCGACTAATCCAAGCAAACAAGCTTGGAAAGAGGGCGACGAAAGAACGAGAGGAAAGAAAGGCGATATTGGCGACGGGAAAGGCGCGTATTCATACCAAGGAAGAGATGACGATACGCCAGAGTGGGCGAAGGAAAGCAATTCGTTGAAAGATCGCACGGATGTTGGAGATTTCTTTTTAGGAAGCGCAATGCCTGCACTTACTGAGGAAGAAAAAAGACAAATGCGAGCCGAGATTTCATCCGGAGTGACGAGGAAAGAGGCTAGAGTCGTCCCCGAAAATGATTCAATTGAACAACTCGACGAAGCGAGTATCAACGCGTTGAACGAAGATACATTCTCGCAAGATATTCGTGTGGAACTTCAGGAGCAAGAAGCTATGAAACAACAGGGACAACCTAGACAACAGTCGCGATTGTTTAGTGCGCCTTTGGAGGAAGATTCACCAAACGTAGCATCTGGCGGTGGATTCTTTGGAGATTTGAACGCACCGAATATGCAGCAGCAACAGCAAACGCTCGAACAACAACTTCAGATGCAACAACAACAGCAACAGCAACAGCAAATACCGATTCCCATGAATTGGATGTACTTGGACCCAGCCGGTGCACCGCAAGGACCATTTACGAGAGATGAAATTACGGAATGGCACCAAGGTGGATTCTTTCCAATGGATTTGCCGCTCAGACCATCAAATGCACCAAATTTTGCCAAATACGTACCACTCGAGTCTTTGGTGAAATCTGGGTGGCGATACGACCAGGTTTTGAATGCCATGAATAGTGGCGGTCGTCCGATGTCACAGTCGCAGGTTGTTCAACAACAACAACAACAACATCGAGCTGTTGTTGTTACGCCTCAATCTACCGCTGTTGTCGGCGGTGGCGGTGGTTTGCTTAGCAATATCATGGGCTCGGCGAGAGCACAGGCGCCGTCTCAGTCTGTCCCGCTCGAGCAAACGAAATCGCTCGCTGATCTGGAAGGAGGAAGCGCTAGCAAACCGGTGGTGTCGCAACCTCGAGGAGGTATGCCTGCGCCGAAACCTAACGCACAAGCTGGAGGGTTATTAGGAAGTATTATGGGTAGCGGGGGTGGCGCATCTGCGCAGCAACAACAACAACAAAAAGGAATGGGTATGTCTTTGCAAGAGATGGAACAACGCCAACGCGCGATGATGGTCTTGGAAAAACAAAGCGAAGAAAGCGCCCGCTTAAATAGGCAACAACAGGAGCAAGCTCAACAAGAACAAAAACGTTTAGAACTCGAAAGACAGCAGAAGCAAGTGCAACAAATGCAGCAAATGCAGCAGCAGCAAAAACCGGCATGGGGTGGAGCAACGCCGGCTGCGATTGTTAACGAAAGTCGAAGTTTAGCTGATATTCAGCGCGAAGAAGCCGAGCTCGAGCGTCAACGCCAATTGAATAATCCTATTCATGTATCAGGTGGTGGGCAATTTGGAACACCATGGGGTGGCGGCGCGCCACAAAATGTACGTGCGCAGCAATTATCAGCCGTACCGTCTGGCTCGTTAGCAGAAGTCATGGCGCAAGAGCAAGCGCAAGCTAGGAGACGACAAGAAGCTTTACAACGAGAAGCAAATGCGAGAAATGCAAATATGAAGAGTGGATGGCAAGGTAATGGTGGTATGGCCCAAAATATTGGTGCCAGTAAATCCTTAGCCGAGATTCAAAGAGAAGAGGAAGAAAGACGTCAGCGCGAGCAGCAAATGCAACAAATGCAACAAGGCCCCGGGCTCCCTCAGGCCGCTTTAGGTACCGCATGGGCCACTGGAAAGTTAGCTAATCCAAACAGTAGTCAACAAAACTTGCCTCCCGCTCCGCGAACGGCGCCTAGCGGGATGATGATGCCGAGACAAATGCAAGGCTCGCAACGAAAAGTACAAAGCGATTTCGATAGACCAGATTTAACTCAACAAAGAAGATCGAATCCTTCAGTTCGTGAGAACAGCGTAGCGAATTTGAACCAGGGTAGTATCGAGATAAGCTCTGATTCATGGGGTTTACCGCCGGCGCCTGGGAACAAGCGAGCTTTGCAGCAATGGTGCAAACGCGCAATGACCACTTTGAACGGTTCCGAAGATTTAACCTTAGTCGATTTTCTTTTATCTTTAGCGAGCGCCGGTGAAGTGCAAGAATACGTCGGTTTATACATGGGAAACACTGCAAGAGCGCAAGAGTTTGGTTTAGAGCTCATTAAGCAAAAAAGAGCCGACCCGAGTTTATCGCAAGGACTTTCGAGGCTATAAAAAAGAAGAATGTTGACGGCGAAAGAGAGAAAGAGAGAGAGAAGAGAGAAGAGAGAGGAAGACAAAATTATTTAGCTATTCTAAACGTAACATATACATACACAAATGAAGACAATAAACTATTATATACTATTACAACATGTTTGCAAAGGCTCAGTCGCCATCCATGTTGTAATAGTCGCATGCGCGACACGCTCATTTCCAGGTGGATCCCAGAACTTACGAACGTGACGGCCACCGGTCATTCGCTTCTCAAATCTCAACAATGGTCTTTCTCTCCAACACTCGCCATTTCTTCTTAACCGTCGATGCCTGGGCAGTACAGTCCGAACACTATGCCGGCCAAGCACGTTTGCAAAGGTTTTCCATACAAAATCGGGAGTATCAAAGCGGCTCCGATATTTCCTAGGGACAAAAAAGAGGCTAAGAACGCGCAGAAGATCGCGACGGCCTTCAATTGTGCGGGATCTCTGAAAAAATCGCTGCCTTCGTCGGAGACGTACGTGTTATCTATTGGGTCGTATTTTCTGTTCCTAATCTCGTCCTCGATCATGCGCTGTTTCGTTAGTAAACGCATATTTTGTTCCTCCAATTTGTTTTTGTCGTTCGAAGAGGTTTCGTTCTCGTTTTCGAAGAAACCAGCTTTAGTGCTCGTGATCTGTTCGCTTCTTCGCAGATGTTGATGTTGATGTTGTCGTCTGCGTCGTTGCTCGCTTTTTGGGTGAAACGACGTAAAGCGAAGAGTGCACGTGTGCGCGCGCATATGCTTAAATAGTTAAATATCTTTTTTTATGACGATGATGTGATGATGGATATATATCTAATTCGTATCTAAAACGACCACTCGACCAGTCGTGACCACCCTTCCCTCTCAGTTCCTCTCTGAACTCACTCGAATAATATATCGCATTCGCAGTAGAGTTGTTTAGGGTATTCCTTACATCGTGCGTAAACAACGATGAGCGAATAAAGTCGCGGAGCGCGATGCGTAACCATCGAACGACGAACGCGTACGACGATTAGAGTTGCTGAACGACGCATCCTTTCAAACCATCAGAAATCACTCTCGAATCGTCGTCTAACTTTTCTGGAGGGAAACCAGCGAGTCTTAATTGCTTACAAGCGGACTCATCCCCTTTCGCTTTCCTTATGAAATCCCTGATATGAGCGACGGTGTGCGTTAAATTGAACTTTGCGACGAGACGGTCTCCGTTCGCTAAACGAATTTGAATCGACGTCTGCGGCGCGTTCTCATCAACTTCCCACTTATCGACTTCAGATAACGTAGTAGTATTCGTTAAAGTAGTAGTTTCTGCTGCAGTCAACTTATTCCCGGCTCCCGAAAACGCTTTCAAACCCTTCGGCTCCTCGAAATCCCTATGCTCGCGCTTCAAATCGATCTTAATCGGATTCCTCTGCGAAGCTTTAACGCCTATTAACAACTCTCGCGGTGCTTGCCCGATTGAGATCATTTGCATGAACTCTTGATTCTCAGGCGCTCTCGGGTCTCTCAAAGGTCCATCGTCAACCGTGAATCCGTTGTTCCAAAACGTGACGACTCTTTCGATCTCCTTCTCCCCTTCTCCTTCCTCTTCTTCCTCTACATCTCCATCTAATTCCTCTTCTTCTGCTTCCTCTTCTTCGCCTATTTCTTGTTCGTTCATAGTTCTTCCGCGTCCAATAAACGCATAACTGGCTAAAGTATTCCTCGCTCGTGATCGTTCGTTCTCTTGATCTAGATCACGATTAATTGCCCCGTGTCTAATAGCCTCGTTGAACATATCGCCATACCTCGAATCCCTGCTGGCAGTTCCCGTTCCCCGAAGTTCTTCTTCGCTCGGTCTGGCGAGCACGTTTTGACCGGATTGGGAGCCACCGGTGTAGAACTCCTGCTGCTTCGTCGCGTCCTTCTGCTCGAGCTCTTCCAAGTCCTTGAGCGTTTTCATTTTATGTTCTTCTTCTTATTATTTATTTACTTATTCTTTTGTTTATTCTTTTGTTTATTATTTGTGGGGAAAAGGTTTCTTATTAGTATCATTTTTGTGCTCCTTACGATCGGTACACGTATCGCAGTACTCATAAAGAATTTTAAAAACACTGATTCGTGACTTCTCTTAAAACTGTCAGAGTGCGAAAGTTTTTAGAACATTTTTAGAACGTTTTTAAATAAACGCTACACTGCTATGCGTCGAAAGCGGACGTCGTCGGCGGAACCAGCGACGGCGGAAGCGGAAGATTCGGAAATGGCGCGAGCGAAGAAGATCTGTAATATCGATTTCTTTTCGACATCGGAAACGCAGTTTAGGGAGTATACGTCCGCTTTCAATAAGCGCTCGAGTTCTTTCGCGGCCAGGACGGTTTCGGAGACGACTACTGCGGAAGATTGCGAACATATAATTTTCTGTAAAGCGATTGCGACGCACGCACAGGCTTCTTTCTTCACGGCGGCAACGCCGTGTTCGGCGGAGGTACTCGTCGCGTTCACTAACACCGAGAAGACGTACGTTCCAATTGAGTCGAATATTTTCGTAGCGCTTTCTGAGGACGAGCCCCCTTTAAGGCGATTGAGCAAAAGCTTCAAGCACGTAAGACTCGTCTTACTTACGCGGTCGAGAAAGATTGGAACGAGCGATGTGACCGAGTCGATTATGATAGCATTGTCATCATCTTCTTCTTGATCATAAACACCAAATGAAGCTTCCAAGACGCGTCGAGCGAAGAATCGGCACACGCCGTCCGAGTCTTTCTCTGCGACCGAAACGCACGTCGGAGCGATCAAAGTAATAAACGGTTTAAACGCGCCATATTCTTCTTGAGCCATTTGAAGCAAAGATTCTAAAGACAATTTGCGCTCATTATCAGTTGAACTCGTAGGCTTAAGAACATCTAACGCACGCATTACTCGAGAACCAACGCCGAGAGGAGTCGATTTTTTCGTCGTTGTCGTCGATTTAACCAAAGTACTTTTAGTAGGAGCCACGTGCACAAGTGGTGGGTTCTTCTTCGCCGTCGTTTGCATTAAATTGTTCATTTGAGATACATCCAATCCGAACGAACGATCGTCTTCGTTAATATCAGTATTGTTTTTGTTTTTACTAAGATTGATGTAGTTGTTGGAAATCGGCGAAGGCGATATCGTCATCGGAATACTTTTATCCGTCCCGTAAGTAGTACTTGGATCTAACATCATCGATATAGACGCTTGCGGTGTTTTCCTCGAACCTACACTTTTTCTTCTTCCAGTTGACTTATTTAACAACGCCCCAGGTGTTTGCCCAGCATAGTTCAACGACGAAGCACTAACGTCCGGCTCTTCTTCTAATGATGTTGCGCTCGCGTTTGATTTCTTCAAACTAGATATTTTCTTCGATCCAAGTGATTTCTCATCAGTAACTCCGGCTATTGGAACATTCTTCTTCTCTTTTAAAACGACGTTAACTATTGCCGCCGCAAATGAATTAGTAAGAACTTTTTCGACCGTTTCTTTATCGACATCGAAACAAATAATCCTCAGAGCGTTTACGCACGCTTCGTACAAATTTGAGTTTGCCGAAATCAAAGCACATTTAGACGCGCATCGAGCTAACGTATTCGTCCAGTTTCGCAACTCGTCCGAACCTTTTACTCGTGCAATTTTTGTCTTTGATAAAGTCTTTGCGCTCAATGCGTACGCTGAAAACTGCGCGACGCCAGTTCGAGCTCGGTCGCATTTTTCAGTATCAGACTCGGTAGCTTCTAAAGACACAAACGCTCTTCGAAGAGCGGGTAATAATCCAGTATCGAGATCGACGTTACGCGCAAGCGAAATCAGCACGTTTGACGCAGATGATCTTGCGTTCGGATCTTCTCCAGCGAGACGTCCAAATAGCGGCACGGCTAAAATTTTTGTCGATTCCGCAAACGAAAATTTGAACTCTTTCATGAACGAATCATTGTTGGAGTCTGAAGAAGATTGCTTCATTCGCAGCGATGAGACGTCAGACAACGCTTGAACTGCATCCAACGCTGGTACAAAACATTGCGACTCGACGACATCATCAGCACACATTCTCGCCAACGCCGACGCTGCTCGAAGTAAAAAGTCTGCTGATATTGCCTCTATGTAGTCGTCGTTAGTGTTTCCGTTCCGGAGAATAAGTTGTTCTATGTCTTCCAAAGCGTCTCGAAGACGTTCGGCTGCTTTTCCGCGGGCCAATGAGGAATCTGCAACTTCAGCTTGTTCGAGTGATCGCATCAAACGTTCTTTCGGAGGAAGAGAAGCGTCATTTACTGGTTCTTCTTCGTCTTCATTAATAGCCATCATCGTATATTTTTGTTCCGCTTTTACTGCTGCTGCTGCTGCTTTTTCGTCTCCGAGTACGCTATGTCTTTTCAATGCGGGCTTAATCGTAATTGGTGTCTGTATTGATAGCTGTCGAGGTGGCAAATCAATTGTAAAGTCGTCGTCGACTGGTTGGCCAATCCTATCATTATATGCTTTCAAATTGTTCTGCGCTGCGACGACTGCATTGAACTCTATGACTTCAGTCAAATCACCTTTTGTTCTTTCGTCCTCGTTCTCTTTTAATTTCCGTTTTTGCTCTCGTATAGCATCTTGTAAACTTTCACCTTTCGATTGAGTTGCTCTGTTCTTATTATCACACATCATCATCGCAGTACTAACAGTAGTAGCAGTTAATAATTGCATTCGTTTCTTTACGTCCGAACCTAATCGCTCCGTAAACGAGTCAAAATATGAAGCGTCTACGATAGGCTTCAATTTTTCGTACGCCAACTTTCCGTTTGTGCGAACGTTGGCATCTGCGTCTTTCAGAGATTTCTCAATAGCGTTGCTCGAAATGTCTGCAAATATCTTCGGTAAAGCAACTATTGCATCCATGTTTTGATTCGAGAAGCATTCGGAGAGATAAAATGCACATTTTGCTCTTAACTTTGCTATTTTCGAAACTTTTGAAGTTAATATTTCATCCGAAAACAGCTCGGCGAGATGAAAATTTCTTCCCCCATTTACGACAACGACTACGGCGAAGCAATTCCTGATAATCTCTAATATACACGAATCGCCGCTCTCACTAATAATACCAATCGATTTGATCACAGCTTCGAAAAGAGCCGGTATGAGAATATCTAAAAACTCATCGCTCAAATCACCTTTCAAATATTGTGCCATCGAACTAACGGCCGCGCATCCAGCTTTGGCAACCGCCGAGCGCTGATCATGTACAGCAAAAGATAACTTCTCGATAATGTTCAAGAACGCGTTGCTCTCACCAAACTTCTTAATCGAACCGTTTTGTTTCTTTAAAACTATCGAAGCCTCTTTTGCAACTGTTCGGAATGTTGTTTCGTTTTGGCGGTCGTTATTATTACTACTCGAAAGTTTAATGATTTTTTTACACGCGAGAACTCGTTTCTCCCAATCTAAAGATGTGGAATCGGCCAAATTTTTAGCAATATCTTCGAGAGTGTGTTGCGTGCACTCTACATTTTCTAACATCTCTTCTTCTTCTTCCATTTTCTTTCGTGATTTCTGCGCGGATAGAGACAAAAATGCCTCTTTCGGCAAAGCGTCGTCCGATTGGAACGTTTGAAGTCTTTCCGTTTGCTTTCTTCTTCGTCTTGCCGTAGCGGTTTCCTCTGCATTTATTGGACTTCTCATCTCTAGCAATCTATTTTCGCCTTTATTGATGTTGTTGTTGTTGTTGTCATCCTTTTTAAGATTCGTCGTTGATATTTTCGTCGTCGTTGTTATTTTCGTCGTTGTTGTTCTAACGGTAGTATTCGTTCCAAGCGCGAACTCTAAATCGCGTCTCGTGTTTGGACTCAGCCCGTCAGTTTCCAACAAAGCTTTCTCAATCGCTTCGCATTCGGACAAATCATCGCTGCGTGAATTTCTCAAAACCACGGCCGCCTTTAGACTTTCCTGTCTCACTATAAGCTCCTTATCATCCAATAATTGACGAAGTTTCTTCAAAGCGTTCGTACAGTCCCATAATTCGTACGACCCCATCGTTTCGTTCGACTCGCAAAGCTCTTTGATGAGTTTACACGCGCTTACTTTAGCATTCACGTTACCAGTGTTATCCGCGTTTAACTTATTCACCAAGAACGTCTTCGTAATCGCTTTCGCTTTTAAACATAACGCGATCAACGCCTTTCGCGCCGCTTCGCGCGTTCCATCCGTCGTCGCTCCTAACGACTCCAAGCATTTTTGCCAATAGTTTTTCGGACACTTGAAGTCCGTGCTATTGAACATTGGAGATATGTCATCAGTATTACTATGGCTCATATCGATCACTAAAGTTATGATCTCCATCCCAATCTCTTGCGCATGTTCTGACTCCAATCGATCGTCGAACATATCGAACGTGTTCAGCACGCTCTCGAACAACTGCCTCTGCTCGAACTCGTTCGTTACAATATCGTTCGAATCTTTCTCATGATGTAACAACGCTTTCCTGATCAAAATCAAGTATTCGAGCGCTACTCGTTCATCTCCTGCTCGCACGAGCTCTCGAACTAACTCGTTCACGCGCGCGGAAGCTAAGCGAGAACGATCCATTTAGGATTAGTATTCTTAGTATTAGTATTACAGTATTAGTATTAGTATTCTTCTTGTTAGCGCTTTATTTGTATCGCGCGAATTTGAAGAATATTCAAAAATTCAAAAATGCGCTCCATTTCTGTATTTCTCGAATTTCTCTATATTTATAGGAATTCCATCGTCGACGTGCGGGTTTGTAAAATCTAGAGTTAAAACGAGCGCAGCAAAGGCGCGTTATCGGTTAAATCGTGGACGAATCAGAATGGAAATCAAACGCGCTTTTTTTTTTCGTTTTTCTTTTATTTTAACGCGCGCGAGTGATCAAAAACACGGCCAAGCAGTTGAAACCGAAGGTCAAACATTCTTGAGCATCGAGATCTCTGTGTATAGTCTGTGTATACAAGTTTTAACCGCGCGTTTCATTGATCGATAGACGACCTCGCGCGCACGTGTGCGCGCGCGTGTGTTTCGACGAAACAAAACAGAACAGGTTATGTAAGTATTCCCTTTGTATCGTCGCTTTCTTAATCAACGCGCGTCGTGGGAAACTTTTCCATCATCGTTCCCAATTAATTAATTGATCGTTGATCAGAAAAAGAGACCACACAACAATAGCGGCGATATCAGATATAAAATAAAGAAATAAATGAAATCAACGACGACGACGACGACGCGATCATCGCAAGAGCCAGGAAGAAGAACACGGATCCCGGAAAAACTAGAGCAACAATTCGACGCGTTCTTCATGAACGTCGCGCAACAATGCGCACAGATAATCGCAGACGATAGTTCCAAGAACGCGATCGATGTCATGCACGAGGCCTATTTCGGCTTCTTAAGGAGGAAAACGGATTTCTTCAGCGAAGAAGAACGAGCGAGAGAGAGCGTCTGCGATGCGTTCGATAGAGAACGCGAAGTGCGAGATTCAATGAACACCACGAAGGAAATAGATGAAGCGAAAGCACTGAAGAAGAGAGAGAGATTGGAGCGAGAGAGGAAGGAAAAGGAGTCGAACGAGAGGAAGATGATCGAGCAAGAGTCAAAGGAGAGAAAAGACAGAGTGAGAGAAGTACTGATGAAACAGAAGATGGAGGAGAGTTTAAAGAAGAATAAGATCGTCGAGATCGATGATGATGGGAACGAGAAGAAGAATAACGATGGTGATGATGATGATGATGATGATGGAGAAGTAGACGAAGAAAAAGAACGCGAGAAGAAGTTGTTGGACGAATGCGAACAGGACGACCCGCACGCGTTACAGCCAGGAACTGTCAAGCCGTCCGTGTATAACGGTGGTGAAGCCGAGCATTATGTATGGTCGCAGACGTTACAAGAAGTCGACGTTAGACTACCAGTACCTATTGGATCAAAAGCGAAAGATATCACGTGTGAATTCACGGCGACGACTTTTAAGTTTGGTCTAAAAAGCGAACTTCCAAAATTGAGGATCGATAACGGCAAGTTTTGCGAAGCAATTAAGCCGGATGATTCGTTCTGGACTTTAGAAGATAATCGCGAAATTCGTTTAACTCTAACGAAGTTTAACCAAATGAATTGGTGGGATTGCGTAATCAAAGGAGACCCGAAAATTGATACGAGAAAAGTACAACCGGAGAACTCAAACTTATCCGATTTAGACGGCGAAACGAGGCAAACGGTCGAGAAAATGATGTACGACCAACGTCAAAAAGCGGCTGGGAAACCGACATCGGACCAAGAGTCAAAGATGGATTTGATGAAGAACTTCATGAAGCAACATCCGGAGATGGATTTCTCTAATTGTAAGTTCGATGGCGACACTTTACCTAGCGGGTTTAGCATGTAAAAACTATACTATAAAGTATAGCCAGTATATGTAAATAATATATATATATATTCTTAATAAAGTATGCAGAAAGTATGCAGAAGGTATGCAGTGCAAAAGCCTTACTCTGCCTTACTCTTAGTACCTATTTGGTACTCCAGCAACTAAGCCTATCTCAAACCAAACCAAAACCGCTAAACCCTATTTTACAAAGTGTATCAAAACCCTAAATATATTTGTCGAAACATTTTTCTCGCCAGATATTTTTGTTTTGACCTCCTCCTTCTTTTGGTCGTGTGTCTCTTCGACAATTAGAATCTTTTCCCGAATAAATAACCTCACTATTCAAACGCGTACGACGATACTTCAAAACAAGTACTCGTACCTAATCGCGGCAAAAAGAAGTATCAACGCTTCCTCTACCCCGTTAATCATCTTAATCAACGAAAGTCGCCTTCGGCTCCACTCGTAAGTAAAGAAATAGAAA
>Ga0209710_1002732_pt1 | contig 12192 bp, 6 predicted proteins | sample ArcticOcean_MG_C_5_FD_187436 | JGI IMG/M metagenome (GOLD analysis project Ga0209710, IMG submission 187436) | Marine microbial communities from western Arctic Ocean - ArcticOcean_MG_CB4_138 (SPAdes) (version 2) | ecosystem: Environmental > Aquatic > Marine > Oceanic | place: Arctic Ocean: Canada...
GCCGCTTCGTTTGCCGCATCCCTTTCTTCTTTTTGTCTTTCTAAATCATCCACCATGTCTTCCCAAACATTTTCAATAACCCTTCGTCTCTCATCGTCACTTAAATCACATAGTTCTTGAAGGCTGTCCTGCTCTTCAATGATTCTAAGATTCATCACCAAATCAGTAAGGTTGGAGGCCAGGTTTGTAACGTCTTCCTTCCGCTCGTTGTCTTCGGGCATATGAACCAGGGCGCTGTCGTAATACGCTTGAGCTGTTTCATAATGAAGGTCCTCCATGTGGAGGTCGGCAAGCCTTAAATAGCTTTTTCCCAGCTGGCGAGAATTGCCTTCACTCACATAGATTGAGGTCTCGAGGTGGTTTATTCCATCTTCTCTTTTTCTGTCCTCAAGGGCCACTTCTGCGAGCGCGTAAAATACTTGGTCGAAATATTCGGTGTTTTTACTGTCATCAAGCATGTCTTCAAGCAACTCGATAATGGGGTCGCTGTTGCCCTCCCTTCTCTCATAAGTCATCGCTTGCTGGATCTTCGACTGGAACTCCAATTCATAGGGGGTTCTTATCTCGACCACCATTTTAAAAGTCTCAATAGCCGCCTCGCTGTCGCCCATTTCTCTTAGACATTGGGCAAGGATAAATAATGGCCGCGCCCGGTCCTTCTTCTTTTTTATCTCTTTAATCGCATCTTTAATTTGGCTTACCGCATCCTCATAGCTTTCTTTTTGAATGTAGTATTGAGCATATACCAAACCCGTGTGAACCTTCGCTTCCTGTGAGGCGTCGTCAATCTGCGAGGCCTTCGCCAACATATTTTTGGCTTTTATCAGGTTGTCTGACCGCAAGTATATTCTTCCCAGCCAACTATAAGACCACGCCTGCGCATCCGGGGTGTCAACCGTTCGTGCAAGAAAAAGGAAGATTTCTTCTGCTTTTATAAAGTCTTCCTTCATATAGTATGAACGGCCTATAACAGTATAATTGTCATCAATCCACTTGTTCATTTCAGGCCATTTCATCGACTTTCTGTCCCTTTTTGAAGGGTTCATCGTGTGTCGATCAACAACCTTTGAGCACTTTTCAATGGCCCTTTCCATTAATGGATAAACCTGTTGGGAGGAGTTCTCGTCTGTGTCTAAAAATATCGGCAATACCGCATCCCAGTTCGGTTCGTGCAGATCTTTTATTTTCTTTTCTGCCTCAACCATCGCTTCGTTGGCATAATAAAAGCCGTTATATCTCGCTGTGGTATTGTGGTATATTCGATAAGCTCGCCCGTCTCGTTTTGTCGTACATCCTTGTAGAACCACTGTTGTGGCAAAAAGTAGAGCTAAAAGACCTAAATATTTAGACATAAAGTGATTCATCAAGAGTCAACGTACGAAGTTGCTAAATTATTCGATTCTTGTCTTATTTCGTGAAGAACTTTACACTTGTCTATAGTTGGACGATATTCGCGGCGTGGCTAACAAGAAAAAAGTGAACAACAACAAGCGGTTTTGGCGCCAAAGGTTTCGGGTTGTCATTCAAGAAGAGTCAACGTTTCGTGAACGTAGGGCATACTTCTTGTCCGGCCGAAGGTTAACCGTTATTGCGCTTGGTTTTGTTTTATCTGTGGTGATGGTTTCATATTTAACCATCGCACACACGCCGTTAACCGAACATATTGTGCCCGGTTTTGTTGCAAATCAATACCGTGAAGATGCTGCTGTTGCGAGATTAGATGCTGACAGCGCACTTAAGTTGCTTTCTGTTCAAGAAAAATATTTAAATTCCCTAAAATCAATTTTGAGAGGTGATGTTCTTGTAGACAGTGCATTTGTAGCATTGATGAATAGCTCTGTCGATCCTGTTGGGGATGGATACTTACCCACAGCAAGTGATGAAGACCTGGTGCTCAGGGGGCGCGTCGAAGGTGAGGATCGGTTTGCACTAAGAAGAAGTGGGCCCGATGTCGCGATGGCCATCGGTTTTGATTTCCAACCTGTTGGGGGGGGTGTTTCTGATGGTTTCGACCTTAGTCACGGTCATTTCGGTGTTGACCTTGAGGCCGCTGAGGGGGTTCTTGTTCACGCTGTTGACGATGGGACTGTATTGATTTCTGACTACACTGTTGAGCACGGATATGTGATGGCGATTCAGCATAGAAATAACCGCATATCCGTATATAAACACAACGCCTCTTTGTTAAAGGAGGTTGGGGATTTGGTTCAAATGGGAGATGTTATTGCATCAGTGGGAAATAGCGGAACCCAGACAACGGGTCCTCATCTACACTTCGAATGGTGGGTTAGTGGGCAACCCATAGACCCAACTCCGTGGCTCAGGTTGGGGAGTTAGGATTTAGCCTCTTATTGAGCGAAACTTAACCATGGCGCGTAATTTATTCATGCGGTCGTGCCATTCTGATTCCTGTAGAGATTCTAACCTCTCAGTACCAAACGCTTCGCATGTAAATGAGGCAAGAACCGAGCCCACAACTACAGCTTGTTTTTTTGCTTCCCAAGAGGTGTCACCAAGCCGAGCCAAATAACCGATAAATCCACCCGCAAAAGTGTCTCCAGCCCCCGTAGGGTCGACGACTTTCTTAAGTGGCATTGCAGGGCTGAAAAACACTTGGTCCTCCTCAAACATAATTGCGCCGTGCTCGCCCTTTTTTATTACAACTGTTTTAGGGCCCATTTTATGAACCGCCTCTGCGGCCAAAGGAAGGGTTTTAAAACCTGTAAGCTGCCTCGCCTCATCGTCGTTAATCATAAGTACATCGACTTTCGCAATTACTTTTTTCAGGCTGTCCATCGCGATGTCCATCCAAAAATTCATCGTGTCTAAGACAATCAGGCTTGGTTTTGATTCGAGTTGTTCGATCACTGAAAGCTGAACAGACGGGTCAAGATTGCCCAGCATTACAAACTTCGAATGGAGTGCGTTGGGAGGCACTGTTGGCGACCATCCCTCGAGAACATTGAGCTCTGTTGTGATCGTGTCCCGTCCGATGAGGTCTTCGTGATAGCTTCCTTCCCAAAAAAAACTTTTACCGCCTTTAATTGTGACAAGACCCTCCGACCCCACACCCCTAGAGTCAAGGGTAGAGAGAAATTCTTTTGGAAAATCCTCGCCTATTACAGAAATAAGCTCTTGCTCCCTCACGAAGTGGGATGCGGCTAAGGCGATATAGCTGGCGGCACCTCCAACAACACGATCTGCTTTGCCCGATGGGGTTTCAATCGAATCAAACGCAACCGTTCCTACAGTAACTAAAGACATTAGAGTGTGGTTTTTAGAAAAAAAATCTATAAAAAGTCAATAAGAGCAGCAAAAGTATTGCGGAATGTGCTTCATTGATGTATTTTTGCGCACCAATCTAAATTCCTCCTTAGCTCAGTTGGTTAGAGCATCTGACTGTTAATCAGAGGGCCCTTGGTTCGAGTCCAAGAGGAGGAGCTTCAAAAGCCTCGCATTGTGCGGGGCTTTTTTGTTGTCTTAAAGGAGGTTTATTCTGCTGGCTAACGCGTCTTTATAAGATCCTCCCACAGGGATTTCTTTCTCCATATCCTCCATTGTAATGTTAGAGTACTTGATGCTTTCGATCGCGTTGAAATTAACGATATAGCTTCTGTGCACTCTGATAAAACGCCTGTCACTCAGCTTTCTTTCGATCTCTTTCATCGTGCTGTGAATGGTGTAACTCTCTTTTCTTGTGTGTATTACAACGTAATCTTTTAAGGCTTCCACAAACAATAGATCGTCATGCTTTACGTGCATTAAGCGGCTTCTGTTTTTTACAAAAATAATGTCCGCCCCTGATTTGTGCTCTGTGAGGCTGCGAAGAAACTCAGCTTCGTTTTTTAGCTCAAGCTCTTTGCTGTGTTTGTGGAGCGCCATCTCAACTGCAGATTGGATGTCCGCATCCTTAAATGGTTTAAGGATATATCCGTGTGGTTCTGCCATTTTTGCTTGAGCAAGCGTGGTTTCATCCGCATATGCAGTAAGGAAAATAACGGGGACATCTAAATTGCGCTTGATCTCTTCAGCGGCGGCAATTCCATTCATATCTCCTTTGATCATGATGTCCATAAGGCACAGGTCTGGCTTGTGCTCTAATGCTTGCGCGATGGCCTTTTCTCCGGTATCTACAGAGGCCACAACCTCATACCCAAGCTGCTCTAGGCATCTTTCAATGTCTTTTCTTACAATGCTTTCGTCCTCGGTTACTAATATTTTTTTTGACATCTTGGGTTGTATTTAAGTCAGGTTGTGCGCCTCAAAGCTAATTAAAAAAGAACTCCCTTTACGCCCATCCTTTGTGCTTTCTACTACAAGTTCTGCTTCAAGTTGTTCTGACAGCGCCTGAATGAGGTACAATCCGAGGGATTCGTTTTTATTAAGACTGAAGTCGTCCGGCAGCCCTACGCCATCATCTCTAACCTCAATCTCTATCCTGCCGTCTAGTTTTGCCACCCTTAAAAACACAACCCCCCGCTTCCGTCCTTTAAATGCGTATTTCAGTGAGTTTGACACCAGTTCGTTTACAATTAACCCACTGGGAATCGCTTGATCCAGGGTAAGGTAAACATCTTCAAACGCAGACTGAAGGGCCACCTCACAATCTGGCGTAGAGTAGCTGTGAATAAGGTTTGTGCTTAAGCGTTGTAGGTAGTCTGCAAAACTTATTGAAGAGAAGTCTGTGTGCCTATAGAGGGATTCGTGGATGTAACTCATGGTTGCAATCCTGCTTTGGCTTTCTTCAAGCACCTGAACAAGCGTTGGGTCTTTCACGAATGACTTTTGAAGACTCATAAGGCTGCTGATCACCTGAAGGTTGTTTTTCACCCTGTGGTGAACCTCTTTAAGCAAGATTTCCTTTTCTTTTAGCGCCAAACGGATCGCCCTGTCTATTTCCTTTCGCTCAGTAATGTCATATGCGATGCAACTTATCTCGTTTTGAGCTTCGTCAGAAGAAATGGGGTTCAGAAAAATGTGAAACCACTTTACCTCGCCTGAGGCTATTTTAAGAGGAAGCTCAAAGTCTTTTGCATTGCCCTTTAGGGCCTTCTTAAACAACCGTATCTGTCCTTGATAAGATTCATCTGTAATGAACTTTGAGATGTTCGACACAAAGGGCATTCCAAGCTCTACACTCTTGGTTAACTTGTCTTCCATCAACCTTTTGAAGTTGTTGTTAAATGAGGTGATTTGGTCATCTCGATTTAAGGTAAACATAATCAGGTTTTGGGTAGAGTTAAAGATCGAGTCCAGTTTCGCAGATTGAGATTTCGCCTCTTTTTCATGGTGCCTCATTTCGGATATGTCTAAATATATCCCGCGCATACCAATGGCTTTTCCGTTGTCATCATATTGAGCAGAAGACGCGCCCAAGACAATTAATTCTTCCCCTTTTGAATCTAAAAACACACGCTCCTCTTGCTTTCCGTTTAGTGTGTTAATCCAATCTTTGTTTTTTGTGGGGAAGCTTTTTATAATGCCCTTAATTGTCGTTTTTGAGAGCGTTTTTTTTGTGAAGCCTAGTTTTTTATAGAACGAGGGGTTCGCGTATGTGAAGTGTCCCGAGGAGTCCACCACAAAAACAATGTCTGGGGTGTTTTCTAAAATATCCCTGTATCTTTCTTCGCTTGATTTAAGCTCCTCCTCAGCCAGTTTCATGTCCGTTATATCCCTACCCACAGCCATCGCCCCTAAATAGTGCCCTGTGCCGTCTCTCATGGTGGCTACAGAGACAAACATGCTGAAGGTTTCTCCTGAAATTCTCTTCCCTTCTATTTCGCCAGAAAAATAACTTCTTTGTTGGAGCTCTTCAAAAACCCCACTGGCTGTTTTTTCATCTATGAGAAACTCTTTGAAATTAAGTGCACTTTCTTGGTTTGGCTCTATCCCAAACTCCACCGAGAAGGCGTGGTTGTATTGCTGTAGGTTGCCCTCCATGTCGAACGCAACAATCATATCTATGGACGACTCAATGATGGACCTGTTAAACTCCTCTGCGTCTCTGAGTCGCGCTTGGGTCTTTTTGTGTTTCGTGATTTCCTCTTTCAGCATAAGGTTCGACTCCTCAGCCAGGGTCGCCCTCATCTGCTCCCTCATAAGTTGAATTCTCGTGCTGAGGTCTGTAACTGTGACTTGAATCGCCGGGGATCTGTCGTGAAAAGAAAGGGTCATTCTTATTCCCACTTCTTTTTCAGTACCGTCCCTAAGAACCATCATCACCTCTCGGTACGGTGGTCTGTCCCCATTTCTTACTTTTTCAACATCTTCCTTGACAACAACCTTGTCCTCGTCTTTAAATAAATCAATAAACACCTCGTCGTAGATGTAGTCTTCAACTCTTTCGTTGAGAAGCTCCAACCCACCCGTGTTTGTATATTTTATTCTTCCGTCAACAATTAAAAACAACCCGATAGGACTCGATTCTACCAGCATCCTAAATCGCTCTTTTGTTTGAAGTAGATCAAACTCTGTGCGTTTGCGATCGGTGATGTCATAGAGCATTAAAATTTGCTCACCCCCCTCCTCTTTCCCGTCACTCCTAGTGGCTTCGAGATAAATAGACCTCCCTTGTTTTGTGACCCCCCTTAACTCACATCTCATTCCCCAGTTTCTCCTCGCCGACAATCTCTGCCAATCTCTTTCGTCTATAAAATCTAAGATTGAAACCCCTACAGGAACACTTTCGTGACCAAACATGATCGCAAACTGTTCGTTAGAATCTTGAATAATTCCATCACTGAGAAAAACGATTCCCTCCATCGCAAACTGCGACAAAACCCTAAATCTCGCCTCGCTTTCTCTTATTTCACTGTCGTAAAATAGTCTTTCAGAAATATCTCTTACCTGGAGAGACTCTATGTTTTTTTCTATTTGAGCTATTTTAATCTCACAATGAAACTCACTTCCGTCTATTCTTCTTGCAAGGACACAAATCTTAATAACCCTACCTGATTTTCGAGACTTTTTAAGTTTACTAATCAGCAGGCTATGTTCATCTGGAAGATAATTAAAGATACCCGAGTCTTTTGACAGTGGATCAAACCCCACCCACTCATCTTCTTCGCAATGAAATATTCTTCTTGCGTGCCTGTTGCTTTTTGTTACTTTTCCTTTCTCAAGAATAAAGCGTGCCTCAGCTGATTTTTCAAAAAGAATATTGTCTAAATTATCCACGGGCTCAAGGTCGTGATGAATCTCTATTTCTCACCACCCTTCTGCCATCTACTTTCCACAATTTATCGTGTCTAAACAAGTGTATATAATCTATTTCACCGTTTTGTAAGAAATACCTCCATTTCCCATGTTTTGCTCCGCCTTCATATTTTCCTGAAATCTTGATTGTTCCATCTGCATACCAATGTTTGTGAGCGCCCTCTGGTTGGCCAAATGAAAAGACTCCTTCAAACATTTTCACCCCCCCTGAGTACCGGTGAACCCATTTTCCATCCAGCTCTCCATTGAGATAATTTCCTTCTTCAATGTGGTCGTTTATGTGATACATCCAGAAACCAACTCTCATCCCGTCTTTATATAATCCTTTTAAAATCAATGATTTATTTAAGCCAAACTCTTGAAATTCTCCATGCTCTAAACCTCTGCTGTATTCTTCGGATCTAATTACAAACCCACTTTCATCCATCCACTTCCACCTACCATCAAGCCTTCCTTTGTCATATGAACCTGTTTGTTCTATCCATCCATTTGAATGATAAAAAATCCATTTACCGGTTCGATTTCCATTGTTAAATTTACCCTCAGCTCGAATGGATTCATCATCATTGTATAATTTCCAATCGCCTTGCTCTTTGCCTGAATAATCTATTATTCCCTTACCAATTGCGATTCCCTCTTTAAAAATTGCCGCTGAAATAACGTCTCCTCCTTCATTAAAAATTCTGCTTACACCATTTTTAAGGCCGTTTTTGTAGGCCGTTTCTTCTTCTTTGTTCCCATTTTCATCAAATGTTCTTCGTACTTCGGTATTGCTTAAATCAGTGTCGTTGTTAATCTTGATTCCAAATTCATAACGTATCACATCTTGAAGATCTCCTCTTTGATTATAAAAACGAAACACGCCGTGCTTTAAATTCTGTTTAAAGGGGCCTTCTTCTTTCACGTTTTCATTTTTGTGAAATACTTTCCAAAGTCCTGTTTTTTCCCCTTGATTGTTATATCTATTGAACTTTTCTATAGAAGTAATCAATCCATTCTTATAGGATGAAAAACCTATTTTTCTTCCATTTTTTGCATATTCAATCGATTTTCCGTGCTTTTTGTTTTCTTTCAGTTTGATCTTGTATTGAATCTGTCCTTCTGGAAAATGACAATATTCAAATCCTTCTTTAAATCCTGACAACCAATTCGTTATTGTTGAAATATTTCCGTTTTCATAATATATAATCTCTTTACCTTCCTTTTTGTCGTTGCGATAATATATTTCCTTTTCTAGTGATGAATTTTCTCTGTAAAACACCCATATTCCTTCTAATTTATTCAGATTTCTTAATCCCAAACTTTTTAGATTTCCACTTTCAAAATAAGATTTCCAAATGCCCTCTGGAATCCCGTTTACAAAACATCCTTCACTTGAAAGGTTTCCGTTTGGGAAAAAATATTCTGTCCACTCACAATTTTCTAAATCTTTTTGAGCATTAATTTCAGAAAAAGAGAATGAGAGATTTAAACACACTAATAATATATATATATTCTTTAAATAATTAGTAGTTATAGTAGTCTTGTTCATAACAGGTATAACTATATCTAAATCAATTTTGTTTTCAGTAGTTGTCGGATTAATCAACGTCAAACTAACATGTTTTAAACATGCTTGAACTCTATTTATCAGGTATTTAAGGTAGGTTTTCAACGGTGCTTTAATAAAGATATAAATTATAAAAAAGAGGTTTTTTCGGTTTTTCAAAAGTTAACAAAGACCCAAAAGATGGTTAAAAGATTTTGGAAATACACCACTCAAAAATTAGGTTTTTAATGTCCTCTTGTTGCTTAGTGTTTACAGCCCACATAACCTAATGGTTTTTATTATTGGATATCAACAGTTTTTAATAGGGTAATGAACAACGGTTGTTAATTATCTTGCAACCTCTTAAAACCCCCTTTTTCATGAATATTAGCATAGGTTGCGATCACGCTGGACCCGTTTATAAAACAACAATTAGTAATCACCTCAAAGAAAGAGGTTTTTTAGTGAATAATTGCGGAACAGACGGAGAAGAGAGTGTTGATTATCCAGATTTTGCCCACGCAGTTGCTAACGACATAGATAACAAAACATCAGAGTTGGGTGTTTTGATATGTGGATCTGCCAACGGTGTTGCCATGACCGCCAACAAACACAGCGCAATCAGGGCCGCCATAGCGTGGGCACCAGAAATAGCAAACCTAGCCAGAACACATAACAACGCGAACGTTATTTGTATTCCAGCGAGATTTGTTAGCGAATCAGAAGCGGTTCAAATTGTAGACGCCTTTATGGACGCCAAATTTGAAGGAGGGCGTCACGCAAGGCGGGTCGGGAAAATTGCTTGTTGTGTTTTTGCGACCCTGTTGGGAATAGGATCAGCGTTTGCACAAAACACAGAGACAACAGATGGGGTGCTTTCTGTGAAATATGCAGAAATGCTAGACACAAACAACCTGAAAGGTCACTTAAGCATTATTGCCTCTGATGGTTTTGAGGGCAGAGAAACAGGAACGCGAGGCGCCGAACTTACAGCAGCATATTTGGAGAGCTACTATATAAGCCTGGGGTTTAGTCCCTACGACGGAAAGTCATATACCCAGCAGGTACCGATGATCAACGCTCAAATAAACGGAGGCACGGTAACCGTGAGTGACAATCAATATAACATTGTCAGTGACTTTCTTGTTTACCCAGGAATTGAAGAGCTGGCAATAGACTCCTCTGCGATGGTTTTTGCGGGATATGGGATTATAAACGAAGAGATTAACGAATATTCAGGCCTAGATGTAAAAGGAAAAGTAGTCGTTGTACTCTCCGGGGACCCCAGAGATGAGGAATCTGTTTGGGCCAACAACACGTCAATAAAGAGAGAAATTGCGGACTCGCTGGGAGCAAAAGCTTTTGTGGTGCTTATGAAAGACCCAGACTACTCCACATTTAAAGGTCGAATGAAGTTTTATATGATGCGTAAATCGACGGTTTTAAACAGGAACAAAGACGGAGAGGGCTCAGCAATCCCCACTTTTTTATTGTCAGACAAGAGTGGTGACGACTGGATTTCATCAATAAAAGGCCTAAAAACAGTTTCAAAAACAAGGTCAAAAGCAGAGAAAAAAGGGGTTTGTCCCACAGGCACAATAGACCTTCTGTGGAGCCACAATATCGATATGGGGTCACGTAAGTTTAACGGTTTAAATGTGCTCGCATACCTTCCTGGTTCAGATTCTATCCTACAAGAGGAGTTGGTTGTAATCACCTCCCACTATGACCACATAGGTATCGTTGATGGAGAGATTAACAACGGTGCAGATGATGACGGATCAGGAACCGTCACAGTGATGGAGCTCGCCAGACTGTACATGGAGGCACAGAAAGATGGTAACGGGCCACGGAGAAGCGTCCTGTTTATGAATGTTGTGGGAGAGGAAAAAGGCTTGTTGGGATCAGAATGGTACTCTGACCACCCGGTCTTTCCATTAGAAAACACGGTTGCCAATCTCAATGTGGATATGGTAGGCAGGGTTGACGAGGCCCATGCCGATGACGAAAAATATGTTTATTTAATCGGGGCTGACAAACTCAGTTCAGAGCTACATGAAATATCTGAGCAAGCAAACACAGATCACACAAACATGAAGTTGGATTATACCTTTAATGCCCCCGACGATCCGAACAGGTTTTACTACCGTTCAGACCACTACAATTTTGCAAAACACAACATTCCAGTCATTTTTTATTTCAGCGGTGTTCATGAAGACTACCATGCGCCAGGAGATGATGTAGAAAAAATAATGTTTACAAAAACGGGAGAGATCGGAAAGCTTGTGTTTAACACATCCTGGACACTCTTAAATAGAGACAAAAGAATCGTCGTAGACAAGGTTAACGACTTTCCCGAATAAGAGACTCTATGGTGCTTCTGAAGAACACAATCTCTTCTTCATATGACTCCCCTGTTGCTGGCCCGCTGAAGCCAGAGTGAATAACAAGGTCTCCTTCGATAGGTATAAATGCGGTGGTAGGAAATGACTTAACCCCTCCCATAAAAGAGAGGGTTGAGTCAGCGATTCTTTTATTTGCAATACCTCCCAGCAATACCTCCCACGGGAGCTTCATCTCCTCTTTAAAGTCAGCGATTCGCTCAAGAGCCTCCTCACCGACAGAGCGCTCAAACGCCATAGATACCACAATCATCTCGGGGTAGTCTTCACAAAGATCCATCAACAACCTGGCCTCATCCATGCAGTTTGGACACCAGGTGCCCATGACATCTACCACAAGAACCTTGTAGCCAGACTCCCCCAAGCGCTCCCTGGTCCAAACCTCTGTTTCTCCCCCAGAATTAACCCCCTCGATAAAAACGTTTGACTGGGGGTTCCATGCCTGGGTGGCGATCCAGTCCACACGATTGGTCGTGGACCTCACCCCGCTCCAGTTTTTGGTGTAGTGTGTTCCGCTTTTAAAAACCCCATTCGTAATGGAGTCTTGTGTGATGGTTCCTTCAAAGGAAAACAAATGAATTCCGTCGAAGTTTCCAATTTTAAAACGAGACGTTTCAGGATTTATCTCCCCTGCCTGGTATCGATAATCACCAGTTGATGTTAAAAACGTGGCGGCAATAGAATCTCCTTTCTGCACCATTTTTAACTTCCCTAAATCAGTATCCCAAACAGAGTTTTCCGCGTTTCCATCTCGCACAATTTTATTTTTAATGGGCGCAATTTCTAACGGCACACGGTATTCCTTGATTCGAAGCGAATCAACCCAGTCACCCCTCCAAATCCTTTCAGCCCCCTCTCCTATCCACTCACCCACGAGCGCCCCCCCAAAAACAGGGACAGAATACCCGCCCCCAGAAACAGAGCGCATCAAAACCCGCTCATCTCCATTCATAAAAACCAAGTCATCTTGCCTTATGGACACCAAAACATCTACAGTTGTAGAATCGTCCAAAGAAAATGTCGCCAAATATATCGGACTCCCATCCT
>Ga0209710_1002734_pt1 | contig 12189 bp, 7 predicted proteins | sample ArcticOcean_MG_C_5_FD_187436 | JGI IMG/M metagenome (GOLD analysis project Ga0209710, IMG submission 187436) | Marine microbial communities from western Arctic Ocean - ArcticOcean_MG_CB4_138 (SPAdes) (version 2) | ecosystem: Environmental > Aquatic > Marine > Oceanic | place: Arctic Ocean: Canada...
CTAATAAATTTTTGTTAGCAGATCCCAGAGTATTGATATTAAATTTATTTTTTTGATTTAATTCCTCAATTTTTATTCCACCTGAAGATATTCCATATGCCCAATATCTATTTTTAAGTGGAGAGAATGATTTATAATGATCTATTTTTGAATAGATAAAATTAGACTTTACTTGAAGGTCAATAGGGTAAAAATTTAACTTGCTCATCAAATCTGCATAAATTTTTGGGTGTTTGATACCAGATAGTCCAATAGATAATCCAGAATCTTGGATCTCTTTTAGAAAGATGCATGTATTACGAATTTTATTTATAGACTTTGAATTATCCCAATGAATCATTATTGAATGGATATTATTGCTTAAAATATCAACGGCATAATTGATCTGATCTCTTAAATATTCCTCAGAGGTATTATTTTTAGTTAAATACTCATTGGAAATTGAACCAATTTTATAATTAATTTTTAAATCATTTATGTTATTTCTCTTTATCCAATCCGACAAAATAATGAATGATTTATTTAAATCATTTGGAGTTGAGCTTATTGGATAATTAAATGCTGAATCAACAAAACGCCCACCATTATCATAAAAAAGATTCAAAATATCATTAGCTTCTTTTTCACTAACAGACCATCCCCAATATGCTGAACCTAATGATATTTTTTTCATTGTTTTATTAAATTAAATCTTAATAAAATCATTTCTTTAAGATACTCTAATGATAAATTAAATATCTTTACCTTGCTATTCACATCATCTCTCCAAAGTACAGGTAGTTCATACATTCTGAAGCCATGGAACTTCCCTATTATGACGAGTTCGCTAGAATAAAACCATCCGTTTGAAACTGAAAATTTATTTACATGATTTAAATAATTTCTAGATAAAAACTTAAATCCACAGGCAGCATCAGATGAATTAATATTAAAGAGTAATCTTAGAACTGAATTATAAATCCGAGAGATTGTCGTTCTTATTAATTTTCTTCCAATAACATTTGAATTTTTTATTAAACGTGAACCGTAAATACAGTCATATTCATTCGTAATTAATAATTTATGTGCCTCATGGAAATGAGTTAAATTTGTTGAGAAATCAAGATCCATGAAGCATAAATATTGTGAGCTCGATTTTTTCCATGCAGTCTTAAGGGCAATACCGACACCAATTATTTTTACATCAAGATAAGTTATCTTATTTTTGTATTTTAGTATTAGTTTCTGTGCTTCAATCCTTGTATCATCCTTTGATCCATTATCAGCAATTATAATTTTATAATCAATATGACAATCTTTTAAAAAAAATAATAGTTTTTCTATTTGTATATATAACGTTTTTGCCTCATTTAAAACAGGGATTACAATATCCAACTGATTAGTCATCATGTTTTATATTTAGTCTAGAATCATCATAATAATTACTTTTTATCTCATCAACAATTAAATGATCAAATGAAGATTGATTAGATAAAAAAAGTCTTGATAAGAAATTAGATATTAGAAATAATATTATAAATAAAATAAGGAATAGAAATGAAATTATCAACGATAATGATGCCCATCCCTCAACTATTTTATCATTAGCAATAAAGTTAGCTATTGTATAGCTAGACAATAATAATGAAATAGCACCACCAAAAATTCCTAATTTAAAAATTAAGTTGATAAGAAAAAATTGATTAGAATCTAAAATTTTAATAAATTTATTTAATGAATTATAGAAGTTTCTTCTATACTTTTTAGGGTCGAATAATTCATATTCATACTCTTCTATCAAAAATTTCCTATTACCTAAAAATAAAAAATTAAGAGTTATTGATGAATTCTGTAAAACAAAAAAATTCATTAATGATCTAGAAAAAATTCTAAATTGTGAAGAGTTATTAGGTAAAATATATTGTAACTTCTTAAGAGTATTAGTTAGAAATCGTCGTAATAAATTATACGCAAAACTATTTTCTAAATTAGCCACAACTCCTATACAAACTTGTTTATTGTTGTTAGCTAGGCTTATTACAAGGTCTTTAATTTTTTCTAAATATTTCATCTGTGGGTCATGAATAATCAAATAATCGCCTACAGAACATTTAAATATTAGCTTATAAATTAAATTTTCATTAATTCCTGTTTCCAGACTAAATACTCGAACATTTGGATAAGCATTTATTTTTTCTACTAGGAAATCATGACTTTCGTAATCTACAACATCTAATGCAATTATAATTTCATAATCAGTAAAATTTTTTTCTAAAAAAATACTCACACGGCTTAAATCTTCAATATCAGTAGGCTTAAAATCCATTAAAGGATTAAAAAAATAACTTAAGGATTGTATTTCATTTTTCATTTTTTTATCTTTTTTATTGGCAATATCAAGTAATCTTATAGTAACTGTTCAATATCGTAAATATTATCAATCTTTGCTCCAAGGATACAGCTATAGTTTTTATAGAAAAAATCTTTTTTATATAAAATTGGACGACTATCATCAAATTCAGATGATGCTAATACTGTCTTTACCTCCCAATTTGAATTTTTATAGGTAAAGTATTCATTGGGATTTTGAATATACTTCTCAGCATCTTTCACCATTTTTATCCAATTAGACTTTTTATTGTAGTTAGCTAATAGATTATCTGGACCTATAGGCTTAACTTTATCAAACCATTCATAATGAGGAGTATATGAAACATGCGTAAATGAATGAGTGTTTTTTATTGAGGGGAAAGGAAGGATGGATAGAAATGGCCCATCCATTATAGTAATACCTTTATCTTTGAAGAATTCATTTGGTCTGATTAGGCACGTTTCTGTAATTTCATGCTTTAGATCTAAAAGAGGTATATTGTTATTTGAATGGATGTGATTTATGTTTGAGTAGGTGCAATTGAAAATCTTTTTAGACTTTATGGATTCAGATTTTCCAGCTAACCTAAGCGTAAATTCTGACCCGCCTTTTTCTATCTTTTCTACTTCTGAGCTTAGTAATTTTTTTATATTTTTACCTTCAAGCTTATTTAGTAAAGAATCTTTAATTTTTTTTGCATCAAATAAGAATTCATTTACTTTATAAACAGAATCAATGTTTTGGTGGTTAATAAACCCGTCCAAAGCTTTGGACTTTGTTAATGAGAGATTAATTTTTTTACACAAGTTTTCATAATATTCACTATTAATTTTACTTCTGAATTTTGAAATAAGATAATAGTTTTCGAATTCATTATAAATACAATCTTTAAATTCATTAAGAAAAACTGGGTATGAGATACTCGATTGTAATGCAGTCATATGACTTCTAGGGTAATGATAACCATTGTGAATTCTAGCTTGATTTTTTGAGGAAGCTCTCATTAGTAAATCATCTTCTTTTTCGATAATAACTACACTGTAATTAAGCTCTGAAAGTGTTATTGCGATTCGAACACCATAAAAACCGCCCCCAATTATAGCTACATCATATGTCATACATATCATTATATATTAAATTGTTCTATTTCCTCTCAGATAATCAATTCGGAAAATGAAGTAAATCGATAGAGACGGGCTATGTAAATCTCCCCTGCATTTATATTTGGTACATGGGAGTATGGTGGGACCTTCATATTCCAGATGGTCGCATACCAGAATACAATGCAGTTTGTTTGTTTAAGTGTAATACAAGTTAGAGTTTGCCGATGGCAAATGTAAAAAAACCATAAAGAATCAGAGGTTTAATTATAATAATTGGTGGAGCTGGGTAGCACCAACTCTTCTAGTTGTACCCCCTTATATCCTGTATTAAGCCAATAGAGTCACCCTACTCATAATCTTACGTAGTCCATAGTAGTCATTGTTGTGTATTACAATCTCTGTTCGAGTGACATACAATGTGCCATACAAGTTATCGTGTGAAAGATAAGAAAATAATCCATAGTAAAATACAAGCCGTAATTATTCCAATAATTTCACCTGTATGTAATTTCTTTTTATAATGTATTCCAGTTTCATCATGATAAATCTGACAATAATAATCTGCAAACTATTGATTAAAAAAGGGTATATTGGGTCGAATGTGGAGGAAGAAGCGAACTCTAATACTCATCTTAATACAGTCTAATATAATTAATGTTGGAGCATTCAAAATAGAAAGTATAAAATATTTATATGTCAGATTTTATAAATATTTTAAATACCATCAAATTATTTTTTTTAAGCTTGTTCGAGACAGGTAAGCAAGAGAAGGAAAATTTTTTAAAATTAAGTCTCGCCATGTTGTCAACAATAATTATTTTAATTTTAATAAATTTTGTAATCTATTCAATTTATCCGGACAATAGCGAAGCTTTAAAAATACAAGCAAAAGAAATAATAATGCCATCCAACCATCTTTGGCTATGGCCAGAGCCAATTGAACAATTACAATTTTTAATATCACTTATCTCTATACCACCACTAATGTTTTGTAGCATCAGGATATTTTCTTCAAAATTTTTAAGTAAGATTTCAATAACTAACAGTATGCATTTTTTAAATGTTGTACTATCGTTTTCTTTTTTAGTTATTTTATTTTATTTGGCTTTTAAATTTGATGACCCTAATAGTATTAGCCGCGCCTATTTAGAAATTATTAAAGAATGCAATTGTTCATTTATCTTTGATATAAGGGTTACTTATAAAGCAATGACAACTGAATTAAGGTTTTTATTAACCTTAATTTTTTTCCCGGTAATTACATATTATATTTTTAACGGCCTACCTAAAAAATATAAAAAAATTATAAATTGGGTTTTTTATTCTTTAATATTATTTTTTTTATTAAGTATGTTTCTTTTATCTATTTGCAATAGAGATAATTATTTAGGTAATTATGTGCATTTTAATTCAGTTCTATATTCAATAGCTCAGGTTCAGCAAGGGAAAGCACTATTAGCAGACTTTACGACTCAATATGGTCTATACGCACATTTTTTATATCCTTTTTTTAAATTAATCAATGTAAACGTAATAAGCTTTTCAATGACTATGTCTGCAATCACTTTAGCGAGCTTTAGTCTAATATTTTTTGGGTTACGTAAAATTATTAGCAATAATCTTGTGGTCTTCTTTACGTTTCTCGCAATCATTTACTTTGGTTATTTCTATTATATTTTTAATGGAGATTTTGATTTTTATTATCAATATAAATCAATCAGGATGATATTCCCTGCAATAATTTTATTCTCTGTATTTACATATATTTTAAACCCAAAAAAAATCCTATATTTATTAATTATTTTTATATCATCTCTTTCGATATTGTGGAATTTTGATAGTGGCATTATCTGTTTTCTATCATTTTATATTTATATTTTATATGAAAGATTACCAGGTAGTAATTTAAGAAGTTTCGCTAAAGAATTTATTAAGCACACAATTATTTCCGTAACAATTCTAAGTTTTACTTTTTTCCTATTTTCCATCATTATTTATCTCCAATCAAATAGCCTTCCAAATTGGAGTTTATTTCTAAAGTTTTCAATTCTATTTGGGATGACTGGTTTCAGCAGCCTTCCAATGCCAATTTTTCATACTTGGAATTTAGTATTTTTAGTATATTTATATGGAATCTATGTCGGTTTAAACTCAATTTTACTAAATAAGAAAATTATTTTAGATAGAGTGGCTTTCTTCGTCGCTATTTTTGGATTTGGAGTTGCTAGCTATTATTTGAATAGATCACATGACTTTAATTTTTTACAAACTTTGTACCCATCAATTATTTTACTTGGAATTTTTCTTAGTAAGATTCTGGACAGAAGTAACCGGGATAATTTATTTAAAATTAAAAACTTTTTAATGGTAATAATCATATCTTTTATTTTGGTTACCATTTTTTTTCAAATGCTTCAACCGATCAAGATAATCAATACGTTAACTCCTAGAATTCCAGATATTATAAATAATAAATTAACCGATCAATCAGTCTCTGATGGTGTTGCATTAATTAATTCTAACTCCAAACCAAATGATCAGGTGGTTATAATCTCAAATCAAGATAGTGTTGCTTTCCTTGAAACCAAAACTTCATCAGCATTTTCACTTCCCGGATCAAGTGAGATGGTGGTTAAAAGTGATTGGGATATATTCAATAATTCTTTATTAAATAATAACTCTTTCAAAGTTTACCTTTCTGACACTCATGATCCTAAATCTAAATATGTGAAAATATTAAAAGATCATTATTATCTTGATGATTGGTTTGGTCGCTGGAGAATGTTTGTACCGAAAAAAGCCCCCATTTCCCAACCTGGCATAAAAGCAACTGCTTCATATTCGTTATTCTGCCCAAATAACGCAAAAAATTGTAACAGTACCGTTAAAAATTTTCTGCCAGTTGAAAACTTACCGAAAAATAATAAATATATAAAAGTTGACTTTAATTTATCTGAACCAATTACTCTTCAGAGTATTTTGCTAAATATTATTATTGATTCTCATTATGCTGGAACTGTTACTACATTACCAGTAGAAGGAATTTGGAATATTGGCATTCTTGACCATAATAATAAACAATTTGTTAATACTGATGCAAGATTAGAGCATTTGGATTATGAGGTAAAGGAGAGCTTTTCTGTGCTGATATCGGATTATTCTAACTATATAAAAACATGTGAGCCTTTCAATATTGAATTAATTTATAACGATAATCAGAAATTAAAAGTACGAGCATCTTGTAAATAGAGCCTTTTGATATGAAATTAGAATAAAAGTAGAGGTAATTTTTTGAAAAAACTATATTACATATAAAAATAATTGGTGTGACTAAATTCATTGTTGTGTAATACAGTCTCGTGCCATTTGACATATAAATTTACTTAAACTTTATTTTTCCTGATTAATTAATAAAGCTATATCGCATCCTGATTTTTCTAGATTATTAGATATCTTAGCTTTTTCTGTATCTAGTTTTTTTCATAAGACCATTTTACTCCCAGAGAATTAAGTGGGCAAATGTGTGCTCGAACAACTCTACACAAGTGACAAATCATTTACGGAAAGACGTATCATCTTTAAAACCCTTTTGATTTAAAAAAAATATAGAACAAGATACCCATAAAAATAATTGGGATAGACAACCAAAACGATTCTTTTGGTGTTTCGAATATGTTTTGAATAGAATGACGGTAAAAAAAAACTATCATTGTAAAAGCTAAAAATAATCCAATTATCTGAAAACCTGAATTCATATTAAAAGGAGAAGTAATTTTTTCATAAAACTAGTTTACCCCGAGGCAATTAAGTGGGCAAATATTTTACCTACCAAGGTAAAGTTTCTTCTTTATGAAATAAACCCCCGCTTGGTCCATCTTCACTTAATGCAGATAGATATAATGAGGTTTCATAGCTATCTTTAACTTCCATCGGGGCATTTGGCCCACCCAATTCTGTTTTTACCCATCCAGGGTGACCTGAGTTCAATTTTTTATTAAAAATATTTGTTACTTGCAAATATAATACGTGCTTTCTATATCAGAAATTGAATTAGAATTTTGTGTTATATCAAATGATTTATATGTTGCTATTGCTTGCGGCTTTAATTTATAAATTGGGTATAGGGTATTAATTGGCAAACTGGTCATCTTATCCAATGTTGCATAAATTCTCACATCCAAAGGTGATGATGATTGAAAGTTAAAACTACAAGGTGTAAATTTTGTTACAAACGACAATGCATTGTTATTTTTTTCAGTTTGCTTAGTTGTCATAATTTGAAATTTAGAAGACGAAGATATTTTAATGTCTTTTAAAGAAATAAGCTTGCCCGAATTTTTATTTAAAATAATAATCTTATTTGGTGAGGAAAAATCATCGGTAACAAAACTTAACTTATTTCCAGCGATTGTGAAATTTGATTGTAATTTCCCACCATACAACAACTTATATGATTTTGAGGCGAAATCATCTAACACCACATCAATATTAAGTTGTTTATCTGATGATAACTTTTGAAAATATTTTGGAATATATACCTTATAAAATCCATCAATCGGTTTTGAAAAGACTGAGCCATGATATATAACATTATTTAAGTCTTTTTTAGGAAAGGTAAAAAAAAGATTTGTATCTTTAAATAAAACCGTTGATTTACCTTTATAATTTTCTAAAAGATTTTCAAAAAATGAAAAACTTTTATTATCATAATTGCTGTACCGTTCAACATACATATTCTTCATTCTTAAAATGTTATGATCTGGAAAATATGACAAACCAGGAAATTGATGATATATCTGATTTCCTATCCAAAAAGCAACGGGATGTACAAAATCTGGTGCATTAGGTAGTCTAACGACTATTATATTTTTAACCGAAGATCCTAATACATCATATGCAGCATTAGATGTTTTGTTTACATACTTCTGAAAACTTATTAAATGACCATAAGGTTTTGTAAAGAAATTAAAAAAAACAAAAAAAGTAATTAAAGCAATAAATACAAAGTGTTTGTTTCTGAGGCTTAAATTAAAATTATCAACAAGTCTTTTGATGATGTCAGAAAAAGCAATCATAAAAATAATGCCAGAGAATGTCCACATTCCAGGGTGATGTCTACCGGTATAAATAACAACAAAGAGAGATAATATTGATGAAAATAGAAGCGCATTGGTATTTCTATCGTAAAAAAGATGTACTTTCTTTTTAATAGTAAATAAAATTAATCCTAGGATTGGAAATACTATAAAAGCTTCATATGGGTTAAAAAATAAGTACCTTGGCAAACCATATAGCCAATCACTCAATACTTGCGCTCCAGTTAATGCTACAGTTATTAACTGCTGATTTTCTCCAGCAATATCAATACGACTCGAAGGTAAAATAGTTCCGTATAGCTGATAATGAATTAGAAAGTAAGGAATTAATGATAAAAAAAGTATTGAGAATAACTTTGCACAAATCCATACTTTATTTTTTTTAATTTCATTTAATAAAAATATTTGGTAAAGAGAGAAAAAGACTGCTACGGCATAAGTAAGAAAAAAGCTTTCAAAAGAAAAAGATCCTAATAAAAAGATAAGCCATATAAGCAATAAATATTTATTTTTCTTTGTAAAAATATATTTTGCAACTATATAAAACCCAAAAATAGAAAATAATATAGACAAATTATTTAAGATATTAGATGTCTGATTAAAGAATACAAGGGCTTGGTTTGATATTATCAACCCTAATGCCAATGTCGTTTTCAGTCTGTCAGCATATAAAAAGTTAACTAAGTATCCAGTTGCAATCAATATGAGAATATAAATAGCTTTAGCAGTAATCCCAATTGTTATAATTGGGTCAAAATCACTAGAGTAAATTAAATATGATAAAAAATTAGCAATTGGAAATAAGTGGTCCTCTCCAAGAAGTGATGCTACCAAAAATTTGGGGAAATTTTGAAATGATGACTCCGAAAGTGCATTACCAATTGGCCATGATCCAATAACGTCATCATGCCCATAAGGTGTTATAAAATCAAAACTACTTCCTAAATAATAAAAAAAACTTACTGCAATTATAAACACTAAGAAGATATAAGAGTTTGTTACGCTATTTTTATTAACCATATACCTTTAAATTAATGCTTGGGGGAATTATCGTCATCCATATTAATCAATATATCACCTTTGGCCTCATCGCATAAAAGATTTCTTTTATAGCCAATTGTTTTTTTTTGAAGCAAGCTTTATATATTTAAAAGAACTTTTATTTGGAAGTAAATCTTCAATACTATCTGTACCATCATCAGCAATCAAAATCTCAATTGGCCCATTGTAATCTTGATTCTTAATATTTCTTAAATACTGTGGAATAAATTTTCTACGGTTATAAGTTGGCGTTTAAACACTAACAAGACTAATTTTAAATAATTAAAAAATCTTTTGGGTTCTTGAAATAACTAGTACCCACCCTAAAAATAGCCATATTATTGCACCAATCCAATTATTGAAAAGGCTCATACCTCCAATTAAAGGGAAAAAGCTTACAAATAATAAATTCAAAGAAAGAAAAAGTAACAGCCAGTTTTTTCTATGGAGAAAGTTTTTAAACAAACTAAAAGCAACAGAGATTATTATTAAATAATAAAGTATGAAACCTGTCATTCCAGTTTCAGATAAAAGTTCAAAAGATATGTTATGAGGGTGCATGCAAACGCCTCCTCCGGTACCCCAAAAACCAAGCGCAATACAACTTTCTCGATATTGATGAAAACCTACTCCAAATATTGGACTTTCCATCCACACAGCATAAGCACTTTTAAAAACTAGCATGTAGTCAGAAGAGCTAAAATTTGAAAGCTTGTATAATAAATCAGTAATCATTCGATTATTTAATTCAGGAAATGCTTGTTGAGCTATAGCAAAAAAACTAACGATTAAAAATAAACCAAAAAGAATATATTTTCTAATTTTCTTGTATTGAAGGAATAGACCAATACTTACTAGACTTGCTCCACTGATAAAAATAATTAAAGCCATTCTTTCACCAGTTATATAAATAGATAATGTACCAAGTAAAAGTATTAGGAAAATATAGGATGTATTTTTAAGTGGCGTTTGAATATATTTAATAAAATATCCAAGATACAAAAGCAGAAATAAATATCTAGCCATAAAAATTCCTGGCATAGGATTATTTCTAAAAGGACCAGTAAGTCTTTCAGGATTAAAAGTGAATTTTGGATTACCAAAAAAATCATAATGGAAAAAATATTGCCACCAAACATCTAGCGTTATAAAAAATAAAGTAGCAGCCAAAGAGATTAAAAAATATTTTTGAGAATTATTATCTTTCAAAAGCCACATACTGATAGCCATTGCAAAAAGTGGCCATCTTATAAATGCAATTGAATATAGGGCACTTTCCGAAGAATTTGTACTTAAGGGGGAGTTAATTAATAATAAATATAGCCAAAAAATTAAACTGAAGATAAACCATTGTTGCTTAACCCATTGCCAATCATTTAACTTATAAGACTGGTACAAAAAAAAGAGGCCTATTAGCAAGACTGTAACGTCTGCAAAACCCCTATAAAAAATTAATAGCAGAGGTAAGCTTATAGGAAGTAAATACTTTAAATTATTAGAAATACTATTTATCATAAATCCATACTTGTTAATTCTGTTAATTTTTTCATTAATGAAGGATAGAGGCGCTAATTTTTATTATTGTTTGGCACTATATATGAAACAGTATATAAGTGTATCTAATTTTATATCAGTATTTATAAGAGTATGAGAAAATAATTCATCGTATCATATCCCTCTTATATCTTTTGAAGCTTTATCTTACTCCTTGTTTTTCCAATTTTTGCTAGAAATATTTTTTGTATAGCCTTTTATATTTCATAGGGGGGTTTTATTTATGACGTAATACTAGCGATTATTTCTTTAGATTAAAACTTTAAAACACATCGCACTAATTAGAATTTGTATTGCAGTCCCACCATCAGTTCTTGGGTTTTGATTTCACCACCGTTAACACCATTTACCAAGTTTCCGGCAAATACTCCATTGATTTCAACTCTAACACCACTTTTAAATGCTCCTAAATTAACATACTGGTAATTCACATCTAAAGACAGCTGCTCGGTTAAGCTAAATAAAGTCCCTGCAGAGAGTTTATAGGCAAACTGATTAATGGTATTGCCATCACTAGTCCCGCCATCAGGGATCCCATCTTCATGTTGTACAGTTGTCCCCATCTTATTTCTTGAGATACCCACCCCACCACCTAGATAAGGGGTGATAGGGGTGTTACTGATGGAAAAAGGTTGGAAGTCATAAAAGCCATTGATAAATAAAGCCTCTGTTTGAATTTTTACTTTTTCAGTGAAGGTAGGAGCTTCAACAATACGAGGATTAAATTCATATCCTGCTCTTTTTATTGCTTCTAGTTCTAACCTAAAGTTATCGTTTAGGTATTTACCGACACTGAATCCAAAAGCCTTGCCCGTGCCTAAATCTTCATTTGGAAAAGTAGTAAGAAGAGTCCCAGCTCTATTATTAAAACTTGTTGCCCCTGTATTAAAAGTTTTGGATGCACCGCCTTTAGGCGTAATGTAATAATCCTCCAAATCTATAGCAAGAGCAAGAGATGGAATTGTCAAGAGTAGTAAAAGAATAAATTTACGCATTATGTAAAAGATTAATTTTGCAATAACCATAACTAAATGACTCCAATTTA
>Ga0209710_1002738_pt1 | contig 12176 bp, 8 predicted proteins | sample ArcticOcean_MG_C_5_FD_187436 | JGI IMG/M metagenome (GOLD analysis project Ga0209710, IMG submission 187436) | Marine microbial communities from western Arctic Ocean - ArcticOcean_MG_CB4_138 (SPAdes) (version 2) | ecosystem: Environmental > Aquatic > Marine > Oceanic | place: Arctic Ocean: Canada...
GAAATAAAAAGCATATGGATGCAATATCAAAAGCAGCAAAGAAATGTGATGAGATTCTTCTTGCAACAGATCCTGATAGAGAAGGAGAGGCTATAGCATGGCATATTGCTGAAATCTTAAACGAGAAAAAATTACTAAAAAATAAAGTGATTAAAAGGGTTGTATTTCAAGAAATAACAAAATCAGCAATTATTGAAGCTATTGAAGAACCAAGAGACATAGCTTTAGCATTAGTTAGGGCTCAACAGTCGAGACAAGCCTTAGACTACCTAATAGGCTTTAATCTTTCACCCTTATTATGGTCAAAAATACGCTATGGGCTTTCTGCAGGAAGAGTTCAGAGTCCTGCACTAAGATTAATAATGGAGCGTGAGGCTGAAATTGAAAAGTTTAATGCAAAAGAATATTGGACATTGCACTTGGAAGCAAAGAAAAAACAATCTCAATTCTCTTCCAAATTATATCTTTTAGATAATCAAAAAATTGAACAATTTACTGTTAATGATAAAAGACAAAGTGAGAAAATTGTTGGTGAATTACTTTTAAAAAGTGCTGGTAAAACAAGGATATCTAGAGTTGATAAAAAACAACGAATGAGAAATCCTTCTGCTCCATTTACAACATCGACACTTCAACAACAAGCGGTTCGGAAGCTCGGGTTTACTACAAAAAGAACAATGATTACTGCGCAAAAACTATACGAAGGCATTGACACAGGAAGTGAGACGGTTGGGCTAATTTCATATATGAGAACTGATTCGATGACTTTATCAAACGATGTCATCCAACAAATTCGTGCATACCTTAAAGCCAATTATGACCCGGAGTATCTCCCTAAAATAGCTATTGGATACAAAACTAAATCGAAAAATGCCCAAGAAGCACATGAAGCAATTAGGCCAACAGATGTAAGTAGGACTCCTGCAAGTTTAAAAAAATATCTTAGCGATGAGCAATTTAAACTTTATGAAATGATTTGGCAAAGAACATTGTCATGCCAAATGACTCCAGCGATATTTGACGCAGTCAGTGTTGATCTAGAAATTGGTAAAGGTGAAAGTATTTTTAGGGCATCTGGTCAAACATTAAAATTTCCAGGATTTATGTCGGTTTATATGGAAGATCAAGATGAGCGTGCTGATGAAAAAGAAAGTTCATCAACTCTCCCACCTTTAGAAGTGGGTGAAATATTAGATATTAAAAAAATAAAAGGTGATCAACACTTTACCGAACCCCCACCTAGATATTCAGAGGCTAGCCTTGTTAAGACTTTAGAAGAATATGGAATTGGTCGCCCCTCAACTTACTCCAGTATAATTTCAACGCTTCAAGAAAGGGAATATGTTCTTCTTGAGAAAAAAAGATTTATGCCCACTGATGTTGGAAAAGTAGTAAATGACTTTTTAACTGAACATTTTTCCCATTATGTTGATTATGATTTTACAGCTCAATTAGAATCTCAATTGGACGACATTGCGGCTGATAAAAAAGAATGGTTATCAGTTTTATCCAATTTTTGGAAAGATTTTGATAAACAAGTTAATGATAAGAAAGACTTAGATCGATCTAAAATAACTCAAAAATCAATTGATGAGGATTGTCCAAAGTGTGCAAAACCTCTTCTTTCTAAACTTGGTCGAAGAGGAAATTTTATAGCTTGCTCTGGTTATCCAGATTGCGATTTTACAAGAAGCTCTAATGGAGATTTACCTCAAGAGCCAAAATTAATAACTATAGATAAAAAAACTAATAAAAATATATTTCTATTAATAGGTCCTTATGGCCCGTATCTTCAATTAGGGGAGCTAGATGAAGATAAAAAGATTAAGCCAAAAAGAATTACTATTCCGAGTGATATCGCACTAGCGGACCTCAATGAGGAAATTGCTTTAAAGCTAATTTCATTGCCGAAAGTGTTAGGCGAACATCCCGACACTAGTAAAAAAATTATTGCAAATATTGGGAGGTTTGGTCCCTATGTAAATCATAACGGAAAATTTAAATCTATTCCCAAGGAAGAAGACATATTTAAAATATCACTAGAGAGAGCTATTGAGCTCTTGAAGCCGATTAGGAAAATTGGTGATGACCCAGATAACAAAGGGACAGTTGATATTTACAAAGGTCGATTTGGCTTCTACATCCAAAGAGGCTTGATAAAGGTGAACATTGCAAAAAATGTTGATCCTGAATCAATTAGTCTTGAGAAGTCTTTAGCTATGTTATCAAAGAAAGAAATAGAAGAGCAAAGTAAGAAAAAAGCAGTAAAGAAAAAAGCAGTAAAGAAAAAAGCAGTAAAGAAAAAAGCAGTAAAGAAAAAGGAGTGATTTAGGTTGCTTTTTTATTCAACTTGTTCATCCAATTTCTAATTCTTTTAACATCAGCAAAGCGGGTTAATTTCCCATAAGAGTTTAATAAAACAATAATTATTGGCTCATCATTGATTATTGTTTGCAATACTAAACATCGCCCTGATTCCCTTATAAAACCAGTTTTAGATAACCCAATATTCCATGCTCCTTTTCTAACAAGAGGATTAGTATTGTTAAAGCCAATACTATTTCTTTTTCTACCAACTCTAATACTTTCAGATGGTGTGGTTGTTAAATCTCTAATTACTGAATATTGATATGCTGCTCTAACTAACTTTAGTAAGTCTTTTGCAGTGGAAATATTTCTCTTATCAAGCCCGGTTGGATCACGAAACTGACTGTTTTGCATCCCCAACTGGATTGCTTTGACATTCATTGCATTTATAAATCCTTTCCTCCCAGATGGGTAAGAGCGACTTAAAGCGAATGCAGCTCTGTTATCAGAAGATATTAAAGCTGCTTTGAGTAGCTCATATTTTGTTAGTTTGGTGCCGATTGGTAACCTTGAGGTTGTTCGTTTTACTCTATCAATATCAGCTTTTGTTAGTTCAATTTCTTTATTAAGATCTAGCCCAGAATCTAGAACTACCATAGCAGTCATTAGTTTAGTTAAAGATGCTATAGAGGCGCTTGCATCTGCATTCTTCTCATAAATAACCTCGCCAGTATTTTGATTTACTACAATAGCTTTAAGTGATCTAACTTTTAAACTTTTACTATTTTTTACGAAGAGACTTGGCTGTTTGAAAGAAAGGGAATCTTTTGCGAGGATTACGTGGCTGAAGGGCGAAAATAAAAATATAGCTAATAAAACACTCTTTATATAAAAATACACTAAAAAAACCCTTGATTTATTTTACTTCACATGATGATATACAGTTTAATTTTATTTGTCACTTTAAAATTTAGTATTTTATTTCTTATTTAATTAAGCAGGAGAAAAGATGAATTACATTGATAATTTGTTTTATACAAAAGAACATATCTGGTTAAAACCTAACCAAAAAAATGAATATTTCCTAGGTATTACTAATTTTGCCCAAGATCTTTTAGGAGATATTGTTTATGTTGACTTAACTTTAGGAAATAAATTTAATATAAACTCTTCTATAGGGACTATTGAATCTGTCAAAACTGCATCAGATATTATTGCTCCTTCTAAGGGTAAAATTATTCTTATTAACCCAGATATTTTAAGCAGTCCTGAAAAAATAAATAATAACCCACATGAAATATGGCTATGTCAAATCTCTTTTGACAATAAATTTAACCAAAAAGATTATCTAACTAAAGAGCAATATTTGTCATTAATAGAAAATTAATTTTTACTTTAATGTACGATTAATAAGAAATTCGCTCAATAAGCTTACAGGTCGACCGGTGGAACCTTTTTCTTTTCCAGACTTCCATGCAGTTCCAGCAATATCTATATGAGCCCAATTATACTTTTTTGCAAACCTTGATAAAAAACAAGCAGCAGTAATACTCCCGCCTGCTCGTCCACCAATGTTTGCCATATCAGCAAAGTTACTATTCAGTTGAGGTTGGTATTCATCCCACATTGGCATCTGCCATACTGGGTCCAATGCTTTTTCACCGGCGGTCTTCAATTCGTAAGCTAGTGGATCATAATTACTAAATACCGCAGAAACATGATGGCCTAATGCAATAACACATGCACCAGTTAATGTCGCAACATCAATAACAATCTCAGGTTTAAACCTTTCTGAGTAAGTCAGAGCATCACATAAAATTAACCTGCCTTCAGCATCAGTATTAAGAACCTCTATAGTTTGACCCGACATACTTTTAACTATGTCGCCAGGTTTTACAGCTTTTCCATCAGGTAAATTTTCACAAGTTGGAACAACCATAATAATATTTAAAGGTAGATTTAATTCTCCTACTGTTTTCATTACACCAATTACAGTTGCAGCACCTCCCATATCATATTTCATTTCATCCATATCTGGTGATGGCTTAATTGATATACCACCGGCGTCAAATGTTATCCCTTTCCCTACTAATACTATTGGTTTTTTATTTTTTGGTCCCTTCATATGTTCTAAAATTATAAATTTAGGGGCCTCACTACTCCCTTTCGCGACCGCTAAAAAAGAACCCATTTTTAATTTTTCAATTTGCTTTTGCTCTAAAACGGTTACTTTCATCTTGTATTCACGCGCTAATTTTTTAGCTTCACTAGCCAGATAAGTTGGTGTACAAATATTTGGGGGTAAGTTCCCAAGATCTTTGGTAACATTCACCCCTTTAGCAGTAGCTTCACCATTCTTAAGTCCTTGTTTTATTTCTTTTGTAGCTGATTTGTTTGTATGAAGATAAACCTGGAAGTTAGCAGGTTTAGATTTTTTTTGAGTTTTAAGTGAATTTATTACATACCCTTTATCCATTATGGCTCTAACAAGATATTCAGTTGCGGCTTGTTCGGTAATCAATTTATTAACAAATTGATTGATTGGAAATATGATCTTTGTAAAATTTATGTTGTTTAATTGATTGGATACGCTGACCATTCCTTTAAAAAATTCTTTAGAAGTTAAATCTGCATGTGCTCCAATTCTTAATAAAATTACTCTAGAATATTCAGTGGCAACGTGCACTAATAATGTTGACCCAATACTGTCATGAAGATCGCCCAGTTTTAAAATATTATTCAAGTGCTTCAAAGTTAAAGCATCTATTTGATTTCCTGATACGATTTGATTTTTATCATCAACTGCCAATGTTATGATATCTGATGATATTTTAGTAATTAAATCTGTTTTTATGGTGAATTTCATTTAATATCCTTTATATATTGAAATCAAAATTTTAAAGTCATGCTATTTAAAACGTCTTTAACAAAAGAATTATTTTATACCTCCTTAACTACAATTCTAATTCTAGCCGGCGTAGTTATCGCGCAGAGATCCGTTTACATTTTCCGTTTAGCCGCAAAAGGAATTATACCTAATGATGCAATTGACACCATTCTTGTTTTTAATTTACTTAAACATTTACCCTTACTTCTCTCATTAACTCTTTTTTTAACCGTCCTAATAACTTTAACACGATGGTATAAAGACACTGAGATGGTTATATGGTTCAGTTCTGGACTAGGGCTAGGAAATTTTATCAAACCAATTTTTATGTTTAGCTTACCAATTATTATTTTAATTGCATCACTCTCTTTTTATATAAGTCCTTGGGCGGTTTATAAAGCTGAAGAGTTTAAAAAAGGATTAAAAAGTAGAGATGAATTAGCAACTATCACGCCTGGTATTTTTAAAGAATCAAAATCAGATAATCGCATCTTCTATGTTGAGGGATTTAGTGAGCTTGGTAATCTTGTTAAAAATATCTTTGTACAATCCATCCAGAATGGAAAGGTTGGAGTAATCGTAGCCAATAATGGTGAAAGGATAACAAATGATAAAGGTGAAGATTACATATTAATGAAGGAAGGTAAGCGATACGAAGGACGCTCAAATTCACAAGAATTTTCAACGACTCAATTCCAAGAATATGGTGTACTTATTGAAAAAGATGTTCCTAAAATAATATCAGTTGGTGAGGTTTATGAGGCAAAAAGTACTTTAGAGCTGTTAGCATCAGATTCAAGTAGATATAAAGCTGAGTTATATTGGAGAATTTCATCGCCTCTATCAGCATTACTCCTTGTATTTCTTGCTATACCATTAAGTGTTATTAACCCTCGCTCAGGTCGTTCAGTAAATATTATTATGGCTTTATTATTATTTGTTATTTATAACAATTTATTAGGTGTCTCTCACAGTATTGTTGCCTTTGGTAATACAAAAATATGGTACGGACTTTGGCCAGTTCACTTTTCATTTGCAACTATTGCTATTTATTTATTTTATAGGCGTTCGAATAACCTCCCTTTATTTCCAAAAATAAATAATAAATGAATCAACTAACAAAATATTTAAATAAAGAATTTTTTATTAGTATTTCAATGATAATGTTTGGTCTAATTGCACTTTTTTCTTTTTTTGACTTTATTCAAGAAATTAATGACCTTGGTAAAGGTGGCTATGGACTAATTCAGGTTATTAATTACGTTCTTCTAAGTATCCCTGGTCACATCTACGAAATCATCCCCTTAGCTGTTCTAATCGGATCAATGTATACAGTAGGTGAGTTATCTCAAAATTCAGAATTTACTGTAATGCGATCTAGTGGCTTATCAATTAAAAAAATTGCCTCGTCTCTAGTATATGTTGCACTTTTTTTTTGCTTTCTTACTTTCATCATAGGTGATCTTATTAGCCCTAACAGTGAAAAAAATGCACAGCAATTAAAAATTAGCTCCACTGACTCTGTCGTCACCCAAGAATTCAAATCAGGATTTTGGATAAAAGATGGGAGAAGCTTCGTCAACATTGAAAATGTTCTCCCAGATAGTACCTTAGAAGATATTCATATTTATGAATTTGATAAGGATTTTAAACTTAGAACAATTGTTAATGCAAAACGAGGTATGTTTGAAGATGGTCAGTGGAAGCTAAACAACATTTCATTAACCAATTTAGGTAATGACAAAGTTACTTTGACTAATATTGAGAATGGTAATTGGAAATCACTAATTAGACCTGAAATGATGAATGCACTTATTATATCTCCAGAAAAGATGTCCACAATTAATTTAGCTAAATTTATTAATTATTTACAGATAAACAATCAAAAGGTAACTCGTTATGAAATTGCTTTATGGGAAAAATTAATTCATCCAATTATGCCTCTTGTAATGTTGATTTTTGCATTACCATTTGGATTTCTTCAAGAAAGATCAGGTGGAAAATATTTAAAAATGTTTCTTGGAATTATAATTGGCATATCATATCAAATTATTAACACTATGATAAGACATATAGGGCTTCTCAATGATTGGCAACCATTTATGAGTTCTTTAATCCCGACAGTTATTTTCCTATCAATTGGCTTGTATCTGATGTTTAAATTCGAACGTCTATAATTTCTGATCCTAAAAAGAAGTCATGAAGGTATTGATTCTTTTTATTGAATATTGCCCAAGAAAAAGAAACGAGAAAAAAAATAGCTCCAATGGTTACCAATAAATATCTTACAAAATAAAACCAATGCCCACTGTGTGGGGGGACTAATTTAAGTTTCCACGCTCGCATTGCTAATGTTTGCCCGCCTCGCTCCCATGAGTAAATGAAATATGCTCCTGAAGATATCCACAAAATTAGCTGTAAAATATTTGGGTGTAAGGTTGAAGTATCTTTAAAAATTAAAAGCGTAAAAAAAGTAACAATAAACCACAAGCCAACTTGAATGATAAGCTCATAAAATAAACAGCAATACAACCTTAAAATAAAATTATTTATTTGCTAAAATATTTCTGTAGTTTATGAAGCAATGGTATTGCTACCAAAGCAATCAAGCAACCTAACCCAGTGCCAATTGCCAGTACTAAATTTCCACTAGCCAATCCCCCTGCAAAGTCACTCACTGCATTACCAATACCGGCACCTATTACCGCCCCCAAACCTACCTGTAATTTACTTGGTAGGTATTTTTCTAATCCCAAACCAAAGAATGCTCCTATTAGCATCACTCCATTATCAACAACACCAAATATAACAAAGTCGCAAAAATATTCCCAATCCATTACTTCCCTCCTAACATTACTAATTTAATGCATAATCTATCAAAAACCATTAGACTTTATTGTATATAGATTACTTTCTTGAGATTATAAGCGATTTAGATGAAACCATCATGTAACTTTTATGAATTAAGCCAAAATGGTTTGATTAAAGAAGCTAATTTTCTTAAATCAACTAACTTTGATGCTCGACCAAAAGACAAATTAATTACTATGGTCGTAATTCATAGTATCAGTTTGCCCCCCAACAAATTTGGAGGAACGTTTATTGAAGATTTCTTTACAAATAAACTAAGGACTGATGAAAATTCCTATTTTGAAAAGATTAAGGAGATAAAAGTATCTTCTCATTTTCTTATTAAACGTAAAGGAGAATTATTACAATTTGTGGCTTGCAAAGATCGGGCATGGCATGCTGGGAAATCAAATTGGAAGAATAACTCTAATTGTAATGATTTCTCAATAGGTATAGAGCTTGAAGGTTCTGACCTGTTCCCATTTGAGGAAATACAATATATGAAACTAAATAGACTCTTAAAATGTCTTTGTAATAATTACCCAATTGATGATATTGTTGGGCACAATCAAATTTCACCTGGAAGAAAAACGGATCCTGGTCCATATTTCGAGTGGGAGTTAATTAATTCGGAAAATTTTCATGGTTAATAATTTATATCGTTTATCATCTTTAGTTTTTTTAACATTGTTACTTGTAGCCTGCGGCGACAACGAGCCGAAAAAGAAAAGTATTAAAAAAGAAATTTATATAACTACCAGTAAAGTCACCTTAACTACCTTTGAAGATAAAGAAACAGCAATAGGATCAATTAAGGGAATTATTGACCCTACTGTTTCTGCTGAAATCTCAGGCACTGTGATAAAGCTTTACGCAAGAACTGGATCGTTAGTTGCTAAAGGAGATCTTCTTGCAGAAATTGACAAAAAAAATTATAAATACGAACTAACTCTTGCAAAAGCAGAAGTTAGGCGACTACAAACCCGATTAGCTAATCAAGAAAAAATCTATAAAAGAAATCAGAAACTGGTAGAAAAAAAATTTATTTCTCCGAATGCATTGGACGATATTCTGACAAAAAAAAATGAAGCCTTTGAAGAACTTGCAGTTGCTTTATCAAAAAAAGATATAGCCCAATCAAGTTTCGAAAAAACAAAGATTTATGCTCCCATTTCTGGTCGAATTGAAAAACAAATTCCATCCATAGGGGACTTTCTTAAGATAGGAGATCCAGTATTTCAAGTTGTTAACAATAAAAAGCTTCGAGCTCATATCCCATTTCCTGAAAAATTAGTTTCTAAATTAAAAGCTGGTACTCCAATAATACTTAAAAGTCCGACCTCGCCAAATAAGGTTACTTCAGAAATTGCAGAATTAAAGCCTAAATTAATGTCTGATAGTAGGTCTATTGATGTTATTGCTGATATTGAAAATCAATTAGACTGGCAACCTGGAGCTAGCGTGAAAGGAACAATCGTATTTAGTACTAGACAAGGGTTAGCAGTTCCAGAACAAAGCGTGGTTTTAAGGCCGGCAGGTCAAGTTGTTTATGTTATCAACGGAGATAAAGTAGAGCAGCGAAATGTTGAAATGGGTATAAATCAAAATGGTGTTATTGAAATTATTTCTGGCTTAGACCAGAGTGAAATAGTTGCACTTGATGGTGCAGGATATTTAACCGATCAAACTAAAGTTAATATTTCAGCGCAATAAGATATGACATTACCTGAAATTTCGATTCGAAGACATGTGCTAGCTTGGATGATCTCTGCAATATTTGTTTTATTGGGCATTATTAGTTTCCAAAAAATTGGTCTAGATAAATTTCCTACGATTGAATTTCCTATCCTCACTGTTACGACTACCTTGGAGGGTGCAAATCCAGAAATTATTGATTCGAGTATTACTAGTCTAATAGAGGAAGCAGTAAATACGACTCCGGGTATTGAGTCTATTAAATCAGAATCCTCTCCAGGGGTATCTGTTGTAAGTGTTACATTTAACTTGGAAAAAGATATTGAAGTTGCCTTTAATGAAATTCAATCTAAGGTCAGCAGATTGGCTAGACGACTGCCCGATGATATTGTGCCTCCAGTCGTTCGAAAAGTTGAAACAAATGCAAGTGCGATTATGTGGTTAGGTCTAACTGGCGATCGAACTATTCAACAATTAAATCTCTATGCCAATAATATTTTAAAGAAAAAATTAGAAACAGTGGATGGTGTTGGTTATGTCACATTAGGTGGGAGAAGAGATCGAACTATAAGAATTAACTTACTCCCTGAAAAAATGGCTGCATTAAAAATAACTGCTAATGATCTAGTTACTGCTTTTAAGAAGGAGCATGTTCAGCTACCTGGTGGATTTCTTGTAAGAGCTCAGTCAGAAAAAATGTTTAAACTAGATTTAGAGTTCCATAGAGTCGAAGGTTTAAAGAAAATGATTATTGCTTATCGCAATGGTGGCCCAATTAAGATTGATGATGTCGCTGAAGTGGAAGATGGTTTAGATGATTACAGGCAAACTGCACGACACAATAATAAACCATCTATTGGTCTTGGTATTATAAAAGTAGCTAATTCTAATACTGTGGATATTATTAATAAAATTAAAGAAAGAATTGTTACGGAAATCAGGCCAAGCTTACCACCCGGTTTAGAGTTGAAAGTATCGACTGATGATTCAATTTATATTAAATCTATGGTTAAATCCCTACAGAATCACATCCTTGAAGGAACCTTACTAGCAGCTTTAGTTGTCTTATTCTTTTTAAAATCTCTTCGCTCGACATTTATCATAGCTATTGCAATCCCTATCTCACTTTTTGGGTCAATTGCAGTTATGTATTTTTATGGATTTACTTTTAATAGTATGACCTTGCTTGCACTAATACTTTTAATAGGCGTTGTGGTTGACGATTCAATTGTGGTTCTTGAGAATATTTTCCGGCACCAAAAAAATATTGATAAAAATATTTTTCGGGCTGCTATTAATGGAAGTAAAGAAGTTGTCTTTGCAGTTTTAGCCTCCTCATTAGCTTTGGTGTGTATTTTTGCCCCAGTTATTTTTATGGATGGAATTATAGGACGTTTTTTTGAATCCTTTGCAATAGTCGTTACAGCAGGGGTACTAGTCTCATTAATTATTTCATTAACATTAACTCCCATGTTGTGCTCAAAGTTTTTAGCAATGAAAGAAAAAGAAGTTTATTGGTTAAAAAGTTTGGATATTTTTTTTGAAAAACTAGATAATAATTATAAGAAAATTTTAACTTGGACTTTATCTAATCGATTAAAAGTTTTAGTCTCAAGCCTCATCATAGTGCTTGCAAGTAGTGTTCTTTTTTCGAAGGTAGAAAAAACATTAGTACCTGAACAAGATGAAAGTCGTTTTACAATCAGATTCAAAACTCCCTTAGGCTCTAATATGGACTATACCTACAATAAATTATTAGAGATCGAAAATATTATTAATCAATATGATGATTATACTGCCAGCGTTTTCTCATCAATTGGATTAGGTAGTCGAGGGCAAGTAAACAGTGGCTTTATTAGCGTTAGATTAAAAGAAAAAAATCAGCGCTCGCTATCTCAATCTGAAATTATGGCAAGAATGAGAATTGATTTTAATCAACTTGCTGGTGTCAAAGCATTTCCTTCAGGTGTTTCATTTGCTGGTGGCAGACGTTCAGAAAAATTACAATTTTCAATTACTGGGCCAAGTATTGAAAAAGTAGCCACTTTAAGTGATGAGCTATTAATAAAACTATCTAAAAATGAAGGATTGGGAAGGATTGATCTCAATTTGCAACTCAACCTTCCTCAAATGATTTTAGATATAGATCGAGAAAGAGCTTCTAGCTTTGGAATTACTGCTGCTGATATAGCTGAAGCAATCTCTGTCCTGAGTAATGGATTAGATGTTGCAAGATTCAATGACGAACCAGGCGATGGTCATAGATATGATATTAGAATGAAAGCAAAAGAAGGGTCATTCGAAAAATTAAATGATCTTAATAAAATATATTTAAGAAGTAAATCTGGTGAATTAATTCGTCTTGATACGATAGCATCTTTCCACCAAGAACTCGGCCCAGCAGTGATGGGTCGTCAAGATTTACAATATTCATCAA
>Ga0209710_1002740_pt1 | contig 12168 bp, 19 predicted proteins | sample ArcticOcean_MG_C_5_FD_187436 | JGI IMG/M metagenome (GOLD analysis project Ga0209710, IMG submission 187436) | Marine microbial communities from western Arctic Ocean - ArcticOcean_MG_CB4_138 (SPAdes) (version 2) | ecosystem: Environmental > Aquatic > Marine > Oceanic | place: Arctic Ocean...
TTTCGACTTTAATTTGAAGCTTCATAACATCACCACAAGCAGGCGCACCAACGAGTCCAGTGCCTACACTGGAATCTTCTTTATCTAGTACACCAACATTACGAGGATTCTCGTAGTGATCGAGTAATTTTTCTGAATATGACATTAGACATTACCTTTCAAATACTATAGCAATTCTTCTATTTATGGTTTCGGTGGATAGTAATCTTCGCCCGGCTCCCAAAAGTTAGGATAACCTTTAAAACAAGGATCACCCCACTCCCTCTGTTCTTCCATCATCATGAATGTGTCCATGAATCGTGATATAATTTCTGATGGCAACATATCTTCTGTTCTTGGAATACAAGCTGTACTTGCCACATCACCTTGAACTTCAACAGGAGTCCTCTCTGACATACACTGTTCCATACTAGGTAAATCAACCTCATATGTCGCACCAGATACCATAGTAATAATCATCAGTGCTTTAATCATGACTTATCTCCTTTCAATTTCAATTCTTCAATTCGTTCTTCCAACACATAAATAGCGGTGGAAAGCCTACCCGTATCCTGTGGTTTCAGTCTTGACTTTAAAAGTTGAACCTCTGTCTCCAGAATTGACTTGGTTAATATTGAAACAGAATCACTGTTGACTTCCATCATGCAGCCTCCTTATATTTGTCGTACCAGTACTTAGAAGAGTTACGCAACTCAAAATTTGCATCACGAACATACTCAAGCAGTTCAGTGATATACTTGGCTTGTTTTTCAGACCAATCATCACCACGATTTGCAATCTGATCAATGATCTCTTGAACGTAATTGATAGATGGACATGTGTCGCCAGGCACGTTAGGCGCAGATGCCTTTGCAGCATCAATCTTCACACGTTTTACACTCACTTTAGGCATTTAACAATTCCTTATTTGCTGTTTCAAAAATAACATACTCACCAAAATACTTGTCAATTGTCTTAACAAGATTCGTATAGTCGCTGGACTTCATCTCTTCGATAATGTCATCAAACGTCATTATACCATCAGGTAATCCATATCGCCATGCTAAACCTTTAACAAGTCCCATGAGTTGAAATGCATTACCTTTAGGTCCATCCAGATTAACAACGAACTCTCTAGGGATTGATTCACGGATCATTAGACTTTCTCCCAAACTATCGTTTCATTTCCAACGAATTTATACTTCGTGTTTCCAACCAGCACCATATCACCGACACTGGTGCTTCGACAAGCGCCACCGTCAAACATTGGCGTCACTTCTTCGTTCTTCCACCATGCATCATTGATGGTGTTGGTCTTCACAAAAGCTTCCTCACACTTGTTCATATCAGTCAAGGCCTTGTCAACCTCAACAAATGCGACAGTAGTAGGCGCATCTTCAAATGCAGCGTGAATAACCGCAACTTTTTCTTTCTTGAACGTCTTCATCAGAGCATCCGTTTTCTTGTTAGGCATAAAATTCTTCCTCTGTATAGTATCCAATGGATGAACCGTTAACGGTAGGTCCAGAGTTAATCTCACTCAACAACAACCAAGTATGTGAACCGTTGTCCCACTTGATCTTGGCTTCTTCCATAGCACTTCCATAGGTACGATCAATAGTGACAATCTCACCTTCCCACAAGGGAATCATTGCACCGAAATAACCAATCATTTTCGCACCTAGTATCACCTTTTCGGCGTTCCACTCTTCTGTTTCAAAGAAACGGATATCTGCATCTGTGGTGAATGGGTCAGTATTCTCAGCAATTGCTGTTTCAATGCGTTTTTCGAGGGTCATGTCTGTTTCCTTATTTCTCATCATATATACATTATCGCATACTTTAGAACATTTGTCAAGTACTAATTTGCACAACCTGACATTAATCCTTCAGTAGCACAGGGGTCTTCGATATACCCCACGATTGCGACACACGCAACCATGATGGCAATAAAAATAATCGTTCTCATAATCAATCTCCTAGAGATATAAAGGGCCAGTCCACCGAATGGTGTAACCACCATCAAGGATATTTCCCCGTGCTTTGTTTCTAGCAGGAGCAGCATAACCAGCGGCTTTCAGAATGTCACCCTTCTTGAACTTCTTGTCATTGTCAGTGTTGACAACAAAACCCCAAACACTACCGCCTTCAGTGAAGACCTTGATGTACTTGGAACCCGTTTTATAGGCGATTTTCTCGTTGAACTCAGCAATCATCGTCTTGTTGGTATCGCTAAGGATGCCCCGCCCTGCGGCTGCAGCACAACCTGTAGTCCAGTTGAAGTAGTCTGTTTTGATGTTCTCAATCAGGGCTGTCATTTCGTTATTCATAATCATTTCCTTATTTCTCATTGTATACATAGTATAACATACCAATTAGGGTATGTCAAGAAGAATCGTGCCTTATAAGTCCTTGATTTCATTGAGAATCCAAACTTTTTTCTTCATTTTACCAACGGTAAACTCCGAAAAACCCTCTGGAATGGGTTTATTCCACCCATTTTTACGGGCGATTCCCACACTAGGAAATACACCAGCAAGGTGCATTATGTGGGCCATAATCCAATTGTCTTCGATATGCCATGCAGAATCCTTGTCTTCCCAGAAACCGAAAGACTTCATGTCCTTTTCGGACATTTTAGGATGTATGAAGTTGAACTCGTTATTGGATATCATAATAACCTCTCTTGATTTCCGATTATACCTAAGTATACCATCTTGAAAGAGGTTTGTCAAGCGTTATTTTTTTGCGTATCTACCAGTTTTAGGTCTTTTTCTACCCATCTTCACATTGAATCCAGAAGAACCCGGCAATCCGCCTTTTGGTTTACCAATTCCACCAGCCTTACCAACATTTCTGCCAGATGGCGCTTTGGTGATGCCTCGTAGCTGCATCTCATTTTCAATCCATGCATTTGCTGTAGGATTGTTCACTTTTTTCCTAGCTAGACCCTTGACCTGTCTTAACACATCATTAAAGAGCGTACCGTCATCTTCTTTTATATCGTTGTTATCTACGATGACCATGTTACCTCTAAAGTGCTGACTGAACTTACCCATGTTACTCTGCACCTGTTTCCATGACTTGGTTGCAACTGATTCGGGAACACTACGTTTGCGCTTTGCATTACGTTCAAGTGCAACATCAATGGAGGTGTTGACAAATATCATGTGTGTATCGTAACCCATCTGTTTAAGTTGGATTGACTGTTTTACAATCTTATCATAATCCTTACCAGTGCCATCAAGGATAAGTCCGATACGTCCTTTAAGATAATTGTCTTGGCGTGACTTGGTTACGTCCTTAGCTTTCTTTCGCAGTACTTCACGATCTTCTGCTTCACGATCTGCCTTTGCAGTTCGCATGTCCTGATCAAAACCAGCATCCTTGAGATACTTCTCAAAAACGTCATCAGAATTGACTATGCGTAATCCAGTTCCACCAGTGGTTTTCCCGACAACGAATGATTTACCGCTGCCGGGACCACCAGCTAGAAAGAATGCTTTAAATATATTGGGGTCTTGTAGACCCTCTTGTAATTCGTGGAATGTTTTCATTCTTTCGTCCTATTAACTCTTGTTGTCGCATCAGTGATATCATATATTTATGATCTTCAGAAATTGGTTCAACTCTTCTCTCTTGTGTCTGAAAGGATTGCATCTTCTTAATTCTGTTTTTAGCTTTAGACATTTTCTCTTCCTTTTTCTTATGATATTGGTTAGAGGGTTTCTTTGTCATGATGTTTTGAGTTAATATCTCCTTTCTGTTTAAAATGATTTTCGGTTTAGTGCAAGCGAACGTTTTTGGAAACTTTGTTGTGCTGGGACTATATTAGAATTAGGTGAAGTTGTTTCGTCATATCCAGGCACATCACCATAAAAATGTTGATCAGAAAATACTTTACCATCCTGTATAGGTTTGATTTCTATATGATCAGCAGGCTCATGTTCCTTTTCAATGCTGTCTTTGGCAATGGTTATATACATTTTATGTTCTTTAGTGGATTGACTGAAAATGTGGTGAATAGTTTCAACGAGAAACTGACCTCTGAGAAATTTATCTGTTTTATCATCATCTTCAGTATCGACTTTTGCTTTTGCTGCGATGTTAACAGTGATTACGTCACCAGCTCCATATGTAGTCTGTCCCCGTACTTCCATCTCAAATCTTATCCCCATAGCTAAATTGGTAAATAGGGAACGTCTTTTTTGAAAAGCAACCTCATGTTTTCTGGGATCAAAGATATACACAGATTTCTGCTCTCTGCTGTTGAACACTTCATATTGAGAATTTTTATATACTCCATTGTCATCTTTAACTGTAGAGGTGGGAGCAAGATATTGAATAGGAATGAAGTCTGAAACTCTATTTCCATCGTCATCTATTTCACCAGAGTTATAAATGTGAAAATCTTTTTTCTTTCCTTTTGTTGTGTATCTCTGAATTCCTTGTTGGTCTACACTCTCATCATCCAAATAGTTATATTCATTGACTGTGTATTTTTTCTGCACTATGTCATGAGTTATCAAACGAGAAGACAAACCACCAACTGAAAGCGAAGTCATAGAGTCCTGATTTGCTAGAATTTTAGAATTCATAATGGTGCCTAAATCTCTTGTCACCTTTGCATTCAATTTAAGATTGCTCATACCGATATCGGACGGATCACCAGGCGTACTATTTTCTTCGGTTTCAAAATATTCAAACCGTGAACCCTCGGCATATAAACTCTGCAATGATCTGAAATGGTATCCCTTGAAATTTTCAAAGAACACAAATGCAGGCGTACCATGTGTAAGAGCAGTGGCATTTCTAGTAAATTGTGAGATAATATCAAATGGTTTTCTATTATTTGTTATGACTTGTTTTGTATCATTACATTTCTCAATGTACAAGTCTTTTTTACATTTCAAATCTCTTGTCAACAAAGTCTCAACCATATCGTGATATGTTCCCATGAGAGTTTTTGATACTACTGATCTCTGGTTGTGTATAATCTCTGATGTAGTAAAATCCATAGTCAAGACTTCTGTATCATTACCAATATAGTTTCGAGCTACCTTGATAATGTGCAATTGATTTTTATCAAATATTATTTTATGTTTAGGGTCTTCCAGAGTTGGAGTGGAAATAATTAATGACAAATATTCCTGACCAATAATAGGGCCTTCTACTGACAGCCCTATGGTATTTGCAATGACTAATTCTCCATATACTGAATTCGCATGTATGTCCTCATAGATACTGACTTCAACAATTGATCCTTCCACTGGTATTTCGTTACCTGTAGAAGTAAAAATTACTGCCTTCTCAATTATAAATTGTCCAGCTTGAGTTAATTTATCCATTAATATTACCTAAGCAGCTAATAGTGATTTATATTGTGATACAAAGTCTGTGACAAAACTAGGCCCAAGAATTTGAATCTCACGTTTTCTATCCTGTTCTTTCTCTTCATATTCAAAATTTGTTACAGCAGTTGCTGATGCATATAGTGTGTTGTCTGTACCAATATTTATGGTCACATCAGTATCACCAGAGCTCTGGGAAATCTCATAATGATGCACGGCATTAACGTCATCATATTTGTCATCGACATATGCTTGAAATTGATTGACATTCATTGGCCACTGATGATAACGATCATATATCTCATTAGTCAACAGAATAATCCAGTGAAGTTCTGCATCACCATATATGTCAAACGCAATACTCTCTGGCGTTTCAGTGCCACCCACAATATGTTTTTCAAATACAGTTAAATTTTGCTTGAGTGCGTCTGTTGCACCAATTCTTTTTAATATATTGGTGACTTTCTGAGTCTCTCCACCAATTGTGTTGGTGTATTTTATTTTAGGAAATGTTTCAAAATACATTTTAATATCCCTGCAACGCTGCTTCTTTCGTTATAATTTCTATTTCATTAAATTGCATAGATATAGATGTTGATTGTGGTGAAGCGCCACGAAAATCTTCTTCATAAGCAGTATATCTATCACCACCATACTTAACATCTAATGACTGCAAATAGCAAGTGGAAATCTTATTCAGATATCCATTTTCTTTTGCTGTTCCATCTCGCTGTTGCATATAGTACTTGATATCCATAGTGGTTGGTATAGTTAGTGTTCTATCTCTTCCAGCATCCCCAACACCGCCAGCACCAGCACCAGGCGTGGTTCCACCAATACCCAAAGCAGAAAACCCTGCTCCAAATGAGTCTGTGTATTTTGGTAACATTGCTATCTTAAACGCATTTACAATCATGAAGACTTGGTTAGCCTCTTCTGTACTTTTAGGAATAAATGTGAATTCAAATTGAAAAGACCTTCTATCTACACCCTCAAACACCAACTCCATTTTGTCAGTAACAATCTTTCCAGATTGGACAAATGCTAATTCTTTCAGTCCTGCTGCAGCTGCATTTACACCAGCGCCAACGGCGGCGCCTACTCCTTTTACGACAGCCGCACCAGCACCTTTTATCGCATCTTTACCGGCCGATGCAAATTGACCGCCAGCAACTTTACCAGCAATATTTCCCAAATCTTCTGCTGTCGAAGAAATTGCTGTGTCAGCATATTTTGATTTATATGATACACTTACCTGTGGGGGCATATAAAGTGCAATTTGAGTTCCAACTTTTTTGGAAGAACCCTTTAGTGCAAAACTTCTGTTTCGACCGCCAGGCGAATCTTGTTTGACTAATTTACCATTGGTTAAACTGTGGAGTTGAAAAATAACATAGTGACCCTGAGCAAAATCAGCAGTATCCATAGGGTAAGCAAGCATATCTACACCAAGACCTTTACCCGTTGATCTTCTATTGGCATCTGCGGCATCGGCAACTGCCGCTGCTGTCTGGCCACTAAATGGATTAGTTGATTGTGTTGCGGCGCTTTTGGCATTCGCAATAAATTTCTGTAACTCACCCATGTATTTTTCCCATCTAAATATAGTCTATAAAGGTATTTATACATCATGGCATACAAAGGACGATACACACCACAAAATCCCCAAAAATATAGGGGCAATCCATCAAAAATTATTTACCGTTCTCTTTGGGAACGAAAGTTTATGAAGTATTGTGACCAAAGCAGTTCTATAGTAGAATGGGGTAGTGAAGAAGTAATTATTCCCTATATATCTCCTTTGGATGGCCGAATGCATCGTTACTTCCCTGATTTCTATATAAAGGTCAAACAACATGACAATAAGATGAAAAGATATATTATTGAGGTAAAACCAAAGAAGCAATGTAGTCCACCAGACCCCAAACCCTCAAGAAAAACTAAACGGTGGATTTCTGAAGTAAAAACATGGGGGGTCAACGAGGCTAAATGGAAATCAGCAAATTCTTGGTGTTTAGATAAGGGTATGGAATTTAAGATACTGACAGAAGATGATTTGGGTATTCGTTATAAATAAGGGTATGGCAAATAGCGATTACATACAGGGCGTTATAGACGCTGCAAAAGGCAAACCATACTCGACAGATTGGTATCGGGATAAGATTAAGGAATTTGGTCAACCCGGCCGGTTGGACCTTATTAGAGATGGTAAACGAGGCGCATCACCGTTTGGCGGAACGTTGAATATGTTTGTGTATGGACCCAAACACAAAAAGAAATTACCATACTATGATTCATTCCCACTGGTGTTGCCTATAGAAAACTATACAGACGGATTTCTTGGATTGAATTTTCATTATCTACCAATACCTCTAAGAATGAAATTATTGGATAAGATGTTGGATTCTGATTTACGAACAAGTTACAATGCTATCAAAGGAATTAAATTAGTTCAACCAACGATACACAGATACTTGGCTGGATATACGAAATCACAATTTCGTAAGATTGAGGAAGATGAATTAGTTGTAGCAACATTGCTCCCTGTTCACAATTTCAAAAAATCCTCTGCTAAGGCAGTTTGGGCAGATTCAAGGAAAATGATCTAATGGCATTTGAAGACAATCAAAGAGAATCTAATATTAATTCGGCGTTTGATGTAAGTGAAGTCGAAGTCATCCAGCAGCCTGGCGGCGATAGAGAGGTGAGTAGACCATCATCAACAATTGATACACTTCGTAGTGAATTATCATCAGGGGGTTTACCACAGTCTAACAGATTTCAGTTGAACATTAACCCACCTAGAAACTTGTCAACGCAAGGAGCTTCAATATTGCGAAGACTTATGATACGAACAGTTGCAGTAGACTTGCCAGGCAATACACTAGATACAATTCCAGATAATAACATATATGGACCAAACAGAAATATTGTACAAGGAATAAGTTATGCTGACTCTATTGATGCTAAATTTCTGATGGATGAAAATTTTGACATACATCAGTACTTTCAAGAATGGCAGAGATTGATGTATGATGACAAAACATGGAACTTGAAATACTATAATGATTATATCGGAAATATGGACATTTTTATTTTAAACAGGGATCATCGACCAACAGCAGCATTTAGATTATGGGAAGTATACCCCGCTACTATTGGTTCTATATCACTTGATATGGGGAGTAGAGAACCTATAAATGCATTCACTGTATCTTTTAATTTTAGATTTTGGTCTGATATTGGAAAATATGGAACTAAACAACCAACAGAAGTATCTGGTAGAAGTAGTTCTACTTTACAAGAGCAGATATTAGGAGGTGGAAACCCGATAAGACCACCAGTAGAACAACGAAGAACTTTTAATACAACTACAGTATAATAATGATTTGATAAGGAGACAATACTATGGCTTTGCCAAAACTTGAAACACCCACCTATATGATGGAAAGACCCTCAACAGGGGAAGAAATTAGATACCGACCATTTCTGGTCAAAGAAGAAAAAATTCTTCTTCTAGCAATGGAGGAAAACAAACCAACTTCGACTCATCAAGCGGTTCTTGATTTAGTCAATGCTTGCACTTTCGGAGAAATTGGTGCAAAGGCTGATCCAATGTTTGATATCGAATATGCTTTCTTGAAGATTAGGCAGAAGTCGATCTCTGAAACGGTAACTGTTAATCTACTCTGTCCAGATGATAATGAAACATATGTTGAGACAGAGATTGATCTTGAAGAAGTCAATATTATGTTGGATGAGGATCATAATACAGAATGCACCCTTGGTAAAGATGCCAAAGGAAACGATTGTAGTATTACAATGAATTATCCAAGTGTTGAATCTACTTTAAAGGCCAACGAAGAAACAAGCAGTGTGGAAAGAATTTTCTATGTGCTTAAAAGTTGTGTTGAAACAATTAAGTTTGGTGATGATATTTACAACGTTGTGGATATATCCAATGAAGAACTTGATGAGTTTATAGATAGTCTTACTCAAGATCAATTTGCAACATTGCAATCGTTTTTTGAAACGATGCCTAAATTGAGACATAAAGTAGAAATTACTAATCCGAATACAAAAGTAAAATCTACAATTACTCTAGAGGGGCTATCAGATTTTTTAGACTAACTCTTTCTCATAACAATCTGGCGGCGTACTTTAAGATTAATTTTGGAATGATGCAACACCATAAGTACAGCTTAACAGAGATTGAAAATATGATACCTTGGGAAAGAGATATTTATGTTGCACTATTAACAAAGTGGTTGGAGGATGAAAAGCAGCGAATAGAAAAACAAAATAGACAGTAGGAGACTATAATGGCTCAAAAAAAATTACAAGAAGAGAGTCAATATAATGAGTACGATTTAGATGGAGATGGTATAGTGAGTGATGACGAATTAGAGATAGTTCAAAAAATACACGAAGCAGAAAATGCTGATCAGAAAGCTGACGCTCAACGGCGTATGGCTTGGATATCTATGGTAGCGATGATTCTATTTACTGTTGTCGTTATGATTCCCGGCTTTATTCCCGAAACTAGATTGAAACTCCTAGGCGACCTATCTGCTCTGTTCTACATCGGCATGGCCGGTGTTGTGGGTGCCTATATGGGCATGACCGCATATATGAGTAGGAAGTAGTCAGATGGCCAGCAGAGAAGAAGATGAACTAATCAAATCTCAAAAAGCAGCGAATACTGAATTTCGTAATGCAACAAGAACGTTGCAGAAAGCTGCTAATGAATCTATGGAAAATTCTTTGCGGCAAGAACTTGGGTTGACTAGGGAAGGTGTTCGTGCATCATTAGAAGATAAACTTTTAGGTTCTGGGATGAAGAGAACAATATACAACTTCATCTTGGACAAGAGGAAGGCGAAACAATTACAAAAAGAATCTGGTCTGACTAAGGCAGAATATAAAGCATTACAGAAGGAAGAGAAAGCCCGTAAGAAAGCACTTAATGTTGCAAAGGCAAATGAAAACAGGCGAACGGCGAGGGACGCTGCTCTTACAGCAACACTTGGAGAAGAACAAGCAGCGATCCGTATCCAGGCACTTAATGCACAAGATAATGCACAGATAATTGCAGATGCACAGATACAGGCCGAAGCTAGTAAGTCGAATGACGAAAAAGAAATAGCGGATGCAGCGAAAAAGAAATCAGATGAAGAAGCATTAGCTGCAAAAGAAGAGGGTCAAATAAACTCTCTGACTGAAGCTGCAAACTCCATCATGGAGGCGTTTAAGGATAGTGATATTGCATCATCGTTTCAAAGCTTTGCAGATACTTTACAAACGGTTATTAGTGCTTCTGGTGTAGAAGATAGTGTCGCTGGTCAAGAACTAGTCGCTGAACAAATCGAAATGCTAAGAATGGAACAAAGGGGAGAGGGTGAATCTCCAGCAGAACGAGATAAACAAAAAGCAGAAATAAAAGCAGCTTCAGACAAACAAGTTGATCTATTACAAAAGATTGCCGATAATGTATCTGGCGGTGGAGGAGGCGGCGGTGACGAAGGTTCTGGTGGCGGAGCCATGGATGCCATGGGCAAAGGAATTGGATCACTTGGTAAAGGAATTGGTAAAGGAATTGAAGGGACACTAAAAGGCCTTGCTTTCGGAATAAGTGCATTTGCAAATCCGAAAGTAGTATTAGGGGCAGCAGGTTTAGCCGCAGCAATTGTGTTAATTGGTGGAGCAATTGCAGGCGCTACATGGATGATAGGCAAATCATTACCTACTATGGCAGAAGGTATGAAGTCCTTTGAAGAACTAGACGGTGATGTATTGAAGAAGGCTGGTGACGGTATGGTCGCAGTTGCCTTAGGAATGGCGGCGTTTGGCGCTGGATCAGCAGTTAGTGGACTAGGATCACTAGTTGGTGGAATTACACAAGGAATTACAAGTTTATTTGGCGGAGATGATCCGTTAGAAAAGATGAAGAAATTCCAAGAATACAAATTTGACGAACCTAGAATTACAAATAATGCTAATGCAATGGTTTCGTATAGTAAAGGAATGGCAGCATTAGGTGGAGCAAGCGCAGTATCAGGAATTGGTGCCGCCGTTGGTGCGCTTGGTGGAGCAATAGCAGGACTTTTTGGTGCAGATGATCCATTAGAAAAAATGTTTGAGTTCCAAAAATACAAATTTGATACTGCAAGAATCAAATCAAATGCTGAGGCAGTGTCAGCATATGCTAAAGCAATGAAAGACTTTCCTGATTCCCCATCAGCTAGTCTATTTACAGCAGCAAAAAATGCTATAATTGGATTCTTAGGAGGGGATACAGACCCATTTACTCCTATGATCAGGTTTAGTAATTTGGCACTTAATAGGGAAAATATTGTAAAAAATGCTGAGGCAGTGAAAGCATATGCTGAAGCAGTAAAAGACTTTCCCGAATCACCCTCAGTTGGCCTATTTGAAGGAATAAAAGATGGCATAGTTTCATTCTTTGGCGGCGACACTAATCCGTTTACTCCAATGAAAAAATTTGGTGATACGAAAATTAATACTAGAGGTATTTTAAGAAATGCAGGCGCAGTGTCAGCATATGCTAAAGCAATGAAAGGTCTTTCTGCAATGAAAGGTCTTTCTTCTGGCGATGTAATTGAAGGTATTGAAGAGATAGTTGGGGCATTGGGTAATGGTAATCCAGCTGGATTGTCAGCATTTAGTAAAGCGATAAATTCCATTAATGGACTTGATGCATCTAAAATATCACTTCTTCAAGGTATTAAAATTCCAGAAATTACACCTCAAACTGCTGCAGAATATGAAAAAGTATTCAATGCAATGCAAAAAAATCAACCTAGTCTTATAGAAAAAG
>Ga0209710_1002741_pt1 | contig 12167 bp, 7 predicted proteins | sample ArcticOcean_MG_C_5_FD_187436 | JGI IMG/M metagenome (GOLD analysis project Ga0209710, IMG submission 187436) | Marine microbial communities from western Arctic Ocean - ArcticOcean_MG_CB4_138 (SPAdes) (version 2) | ecosystem: Environmental > Aquatic > Marine > Oceanic | place: Arctic Ocean: Canada...
ATGGGGGAGAGAGGAGCACACACACACCGTGGGGTGAGCTCTTGCGTGTTTTCTGCTCCGGGGGTGAGCGGCGGAGTAGGAGGGGGTCGCTATGACCCAACGCCGAGGCGGAGCAACCGCCATGAAGTAATGTCTGCTCGGCCCTCCGCTCACTATCCGAAGGATTCGGGGACCTCAAAAATCTCACAACACTAGTGCCAGTTGTGGGTCCTTACTGCCAGTAAAGACGGCAATCCCCTCTTGCTTAGACCGGGAGCGGCAGCCAGGATCCTTGAAGGCAGAACGTCAGCTGCTGCCAAGTGGGGTCGGCCCGGGGTGACCGCACAGCATACAGCGCAGGGGCCGGGGCGCCTGCGTTTCAATGTTGAGCGCGCCGCGGCGGCTACCAGGCATAGCGCGCGCACAGCCCCCCTCCGCTAGGTTGACGTTGTCGGCTGGCTGACGGGCTCCCAAAGCAAACCAGGCAACCTTGGGCCATCCTGGAGGCTTCTGATTAGCTTCTGATCAATGCAATGGAAAGTTCGAACCTAGATGCGCTGGCAGGCGGCCCGTCTAGCCGGGGGCAAGCGCCGCGCAGCATTTCCGCCGAAGCGCGGTCGCTATTAGTGCAGCACAGTACTGCATGAACCCGCCCGCCACCGCCAGTACTAATACTGCTTGGTATTAAATGCCTCGTGAACAGCCATTCCCACATCTGGACCACCACGCCCCGCAATTACGCCCCCTCAGACCATTAACAGCCAACTGGGTTCGATGCAATTCGGATGATCCATGCAATCCGGCCGAATATAAACATACACGCAAGTGACCCCGGTACTCGTGATAAAGCACGCTCATGATCACACGCACCGCCTACCGCCATGCCACTTCATCACGCGGGCATAACTTGCGGCCGGCGGGGCACACCTACTTTCACGTAACATACCGATACACCCACTTGAGGTAAGCCCCTGCACGCGTACAGAGATCTCAGAAGTCCATGAACTGCATGGAACCGGTGAGCATCCTGACCAGCCCCTCCTCAGTCAGTTCTTGGACCATCAGCTTGCAGCTTGTAGCGACACAAATTATAGCTGTTGCCGGAAGTTGCTGCGCAACGTGTGCAAGTATTTCTCCACACAAACAAGAAATGGTACCATTTGACTGTATAGTACTCTCATGCATTCTCAAAGAGCCTGATCGCCTTCTCAGCGCATTGAGGGTTGTAATGAAGTCCGCAGCAACATCCGTCACCTTCCTTCGCAGCAGCCGATTTCCATTGTTGAAGACGATGTTGCTCATTAGCTGCAGCACCGTAGCATCTCCTTTCATGGCTCTCTCGTAGGTGATGCCCAACGTGTGAGCATGGGACGAGTTCACAGCAACAAATAGAAATGCCAAAGCCTCCGTCATCACAGTTCCTGCTATGCGGGAAGAAAAGAGTCAGATCCGGTGATCCGTTTCAGCGTTAGCACCTTCGTCGGTAGCCAGCCTCACGTGCTTGCAATCTGCCTCCAGTGATCTGAATTTCTCAAGGAGGTCATGAGAGCATTTGTGTTGTTGGTGTCCGAGGTCAAGCAAAACTACGTTCCATGATGTGCCTCGATCAGTCACAGATCCCAAAGCTTCAACATGAATGATGACCACATTCCCAACGCAGCCGATCTCTCCTAGTCTTTCTCGCCAAGCCTTCTCCAACCTCCTGCACGCGACAATGACCAGGAATCGAGCAGGAGCCCCAGCTTCGGCAACTTGCAGTTGATTGATGACGAAAAATGCTGCGAGCGCCTGCGAAACAAAAACATCACACCGTGCCGTGAAAGTATGATCATGTGGTCACCTCAGTTTCTACTCCAACGTCATCAGCAATGATGATGCTTTCGCTGAGTTGAAACGCTGTGATCAGCGTTGCCGCGCCGAGATGATGATGCTTGTATGTGGGAAATGGCACGTTCCATATGAAATTCGGCCAATATCTTAACTGAGGTAAGCGTTGTTGTTCAATAAAGAGGACATTGCCAAGTGAAGCTGCGATTTCGTCCTCGTTGTTCAAGAGCGTCCGACCCGGGTTGCAGCCAACAACTTTGTGACAAAGACCAATTTGATGGGTAAAATTAACAGGTAGATACTGCCAATGCCGGCCCATGGTCAGACGGTTAACCGGCGATTCAATCGAAATTCAATCTGCGGCCGTCTTGGTTAAAAGGTTACTCCAGAATTAAGTGCTGTTGTGCAAGTTGTTGCACAACAAAGAGATGCTGACGCAGGAGAAAAGCGATCCGTCTCGTGTTGACAATGAAGGGTGGTTGACAGAGTCTGAAGAAGACTACGTTGACGACTCCGGTGAAGATGATGACGAAGAAGAAGATGAAGGCGATGACGAAAACAAAGCAGAAAACAAAGCAGCAGGAGTTCAGAGAAGAAGAACAAAAGTGAAGAGCTGTGATGACGAAGAAGAAAAAAAGCATCGTTTTGAGCAACAAAACATCCCAGATGAGTTGGTACGACAATTGGTGTCCAGGACTCCAGAAACAGCATATGTTGCTCACGGAACCCTTGCCGAGATCACCGTACGCCCGGCTGATCTCGACTTGGTGATAAACGACTTCTCGTGCAGTGACCAAGTAAACAATTACGTGTTGTTTGGGAAGGTTGCCGTTATGGCCCTGACAAACTCGGCGCTAGATAAGAACAAGGAGGGTCCGAGTGAAGACGCTGGTGCCACATCAGCTGAACCAGCCGATTTGAGGAATATGTTGGTTCCGGAATTGAAGAAGGCCCTGACCGAGTTGAACCTGTCGGATGTTGGTCTGAAGGCCGCCCTTATGGCTCGTCTCAAGGACGCACACACTGCACTGGCAGCCTCAGCTGCACCGGCGGCCGAAGTTGCTGTGGTGAGCCCTCACCTAACAGATCACTGGAACACCCTAACCCTAACCCAACTTACGTTTCCTCACCAAAAGAATCACCTTGCTAACCCTAGATCTAATTGACCTTGACAGGGTGACCATCAGCCTTTCGGACAGTTAAGCAAGGATGCTGATTTTGACGCCTTGATCTTTCGACTTATCGCTTTGCCGTCTCCCTTCACTGGACGGGTCCAGCTGGAGGAGGCGTTAGGCAAAGAAATTATGCATCAGGTCACGATGGAGCTCAAGCTGATATTAGATCCTGAGAGAGAGGCCTACCTGCGAGTAAAAGGAGAATGCGGCGTAGGAAAACAACCACTTGTCCCTGTCTGGACGCATGTCCCATCTAGAGAACTGTTGAGTCTCAATCTCCGGCTAAAAGTGATGAGAAAACTTGCAACTGGTGAGGGTACCCGTGAACGCATCTCTTCATCTGCACCATTCATGAAGGAGTTTGCGGCGAGGTTCCAGAAGTCACAGAAAGCATGGGAAGTACTCCTGGTCATCAAAAAAATTACCAAGGACTCAGCTTGGCTGCAGCTGGAAAACCCGGTACGCGTCCTCGGTGTGTGCCGATTTGAATCCCACGTCCACGTCATGATGCATTTTCCTTGGCATATGCTGGATGAGGCCCAACCATCCTTCAGCTTAGGAGTTGATGCTAAACATCTAGTTTGGGTTCCGCCACAAGGGTCACTGACCTTGACCAGCATTGTGAAAGGAGAGGAAGAGGAAGGGGAAGACACTTTTGATTTTTGGGACCCCGACAGCAGTGCCACCAACTTTAAGGAAAGAATGAATGTAGTGGGTAGCAGAAGCGGTTTTCCTGACGTTGGTAGTGTGATCCCTCAGGAGGGCTCAATGCTGCATGTTACATGCCAGCTTATTGGCACCCACCGACTTCCCGTGCACCGCCTCTCGACGCATCTGGACGTCACATCAGCAGCAGCAGCGCATAAAAGACTACCGACAGCTGTAAGCTTACAGCCTGAGTTTGCCAACTATACGTCAGCGCGAGGCGCGGTCATTTGGTTCCTGAACAGGCTTGACGAGCAGGTGCAGAACTGCTCTGATGAAGACTTTGTGTTGTTAAATTGGCTGGACTCACTTCTCAGATCCTACGTGAAAAGTTCCTATCATGTCCACAATCTGCTACCAAGTAGAGACCATGACAACGAGATATTAGCTGAGGATCTATCCATGAATCTGCAACTTGACGGCATGACTCTCTTGTTACCGTTGGGTCAGATCCCAAAGCTGTTTAAAGGTGATGTGAATCTAATCTGGAGGCCTGAGTACGTGAAGGCAGACCCGGGAAGGAGGACTGGAACCAAAGTATTCAACACACACATTAAGGTGGACTTTGAGAAGGACCCTAAAGCAGCTGCTGATTCTTCACAAAAAGTTCCTAGTGCAGCGAGGCACGGCCGCCATTCTGACAGGCACACGGCCATAACATTGTGTAAGCTAATATTGCCTCCAGGGTTGGGTGCCATTGGTACTGGCAACACGGTTGATGTCAACCTCATATTGCCGCACTTTTCATGGGAGTATGACCGATGGCCCCTCGAGGGTGTTCTTCAGTGGAAGAGCGGGACCAAATCTCAAAAGCCAACAGAATGTAAAGAAGCAGAGAAACAGGACAGGACAGAGGTGGAAAAGGCAGTGTACGAATGGATGATTGACGCGATGAACTCCATGATGACTGACGAAAACGTACCTGATCTGCAGAAAAACAATCACTTCCAGACGTGTGTTGGGAACACTCCATCCGCTGATGATGCCAAGGTGCTGAAATACCCAGATGTGGTGCTAGGTGTAGATGCTTCAAGGGTGTTTGTGGAGCAGCTCGTTCGGACGAAAGCATCCGTAATGAAGAAGGTTCCACGTCTCACTGAGGACCTTTGGGTGTGCATCTTCCGCCCTGGCGGTAAAGAGGACAAGCCACTCGGCAAAGAGAGGAAGGTAGAAGGTACAACATATGCAGACTTGGAACGGGATTGCGCTAAGAAAATGAAAATGTTACGTGACGACTGTTCGACTCATTTCAACATAGGAGAGAATGATTCACAGGCATACGCAGTCGGGGCCGTAGATATTTGCTTGAACGTGAACCACAAACGCACTAAGGCACCTCAAGCACACCCAACACAGCCCGAGAGTTGGGATAGCGTTTTTGAAGCTGTGTTTGATGACCCGGATGACACACGCATGGTGATGTCACTTCAGGACGTTATCATAAAAATGCAACAACAGGAGCTCAAACCCAACACAGTAAAAGCAGACGTTACGTGCAAAAATGTGAGGGAAGCGTTGTCTAAAAGAGTCAAGACAGGAACCTTTTTCAAGCATGAAGCAGAATGCGGCACCGCATATTACGCACATGCCGGACGTGTCCGTGACCATGTCACGCGTTTGATGGCCGCTGGAAGTCAAGCTGATGAATGTGAGTCTCCTGAAAGCGCAGATAACGCCCGTCGGATCCCACTATTCCAAGGGGAAGGCATAGTGAAGATGATAAGGGCCGTCGCTGGGAACTTGAAGCTCCAGAAGGGTGATATTTTGTACCCGCATCTTAATCTCACTAACTTGGGGGGAGCAGCAGGAGACCTCCACCTCCGGTTGCGGGAGAAAGAAGAAAATGCAGAAACACCACTCGCCAGTGTGGGTGTGGACGGCACGCATATGAAGGCTTACACAGACAGATGGGAGAAAATTCCAGCCAAATTTTACACCAGCTCATTGGTTGCCCAAGCTCAGAGTAAAGACATGACACCCAGGATACTCCAGGACTGCTTGAATGCGTTGGGTTCAAAGGCTAAAAACCTTGCTGCGGCATTCCAAAATGCTGCCTTCAACCGTGTGTCGCCAAACTATCGGCTTGAAATCACGGCCCCTATCGGCCCGCGGAATTCCACAGCCGAGGAGAGGTCCTCTGCAGAAGTACCGCCACTGGATGAACTCCTTAACACCTTCTGCACAGTCGTGATGTCTGCTCTTCAGAAAGAGGCGGTGTTCGTTGACGCGAGGGCTCTCTCCACTTGGAACCTTGACGTACTAAAGCCCTACTGGAACGTGGTAAGGACTGCTCTGCAAGCAGCCCACGACAAGCTTGTGGATGGGAGAAACGTGCGTCTTGCGGAGGGCAAGCTTGCTTATGTGATTAAGGCGGAAATTTTGGGGTTTCGGAACGCATTTGATGGCAAAGCTCTAAAAGTGAGCACTGCTTTCTGGAGAGATCATAGAGACCACGAAAGAGAGGTAATGAAAGGGTCCGCTTGCGGGGGATCCGAAGCCTGGATGGTGAATTCCTCAAAATTGTCCCGCATAGAAGGAATGATTGACGCTTCTCAGCCACAGTCCACCCTTGATGGACTAAGCATCATCGTTTATGGTTCTGCGCACTTTAAGAGCAGCGCTAACACTGCAAAGCGGGTAGCTTTGCAAGGATTGGCTTCTGAGTGCTTTTACAAGCTTAAACAGTTGGTCGGCGCTCACTCACTCTCATCGCAACTGACTACCGCTGAAGACGATTACCACCACAACGGTAATCTCAACGCTATGGCGGGAGCGGTTGATAACATCCTTTTACAGGTCCAAAAGCAACATGACACACCTCTGGGCTTACATCGGTTGCCGGATAAACTTACGGTGTTTCAGGGTCTCATATCTGATTTTGTAATGAAACAAATCCAGGCCGCTTCAGATACGGCTCAGGCTGCGACAGAAAAGCTGCATCCCGGCATTGAGCCAGCAACAGTAGTATCTGCCACAAAGGTGGCAACTGTTTTTGTCACGCATTGCAGGGAGTTTATGCCAACTGCGACAACCACTGTAGCTGCTTGGGAGCTCGCCTTGTGGTTTCTGCTGAAACCAATTGATGAACAAAGTGCATGCTTCGACAAAGAGAAGGAGACACACGCTAAGTTTGTGATAGACATACTTGCAAAGGCTTTGGACAAAAAGACCCTATACACCGGCAGGCGAGATACCAGGACTGTAAAGGCGTTCTTTAAGTTTGCCAGATCAGGATCTCGCAGTGCTAATAGCTGTGACAAAAACCTTTTTTTAGAACCAAAGAAGCTGACTGGCGCCAGGGAATTTACGCCACATCTAGGAATTCTCAAATGCAGTTCGACCAGCATTGACGAGCAAATATTCAAAGAAGAGCAAGTCACCCAGGAAAAGCAACAATCCAGCAAAACACCACCGGCGGTTGCGGCTGACACACCACCAGACGACTTCCTGCCAGACAACCCGCAAGCCTCTCCGCTACCCTCTCCGCAAGACACACCATCGATCGAACCCGCGGAATCGCCACACTTCTCAGCAGACGATGACGAACCCACACCCGCGGTACAGACAACACGTCCTGAATCGCAGCGTGCTCCCAGGGAAGATATGGACAAAGTTTTGGCCCTTCTGGAAGATGTGAGTGCCCAACTTGGCACAGTTGTGAAAGGTATGGGGAAATTGGCAACAAAGAGTTCCGTAGATAGGCTGACAAAAATGATGTTGAAATCTTCTGGAGACACAGTAGAAGGCCTTGGTACTTTTTATCGCTTGGTGCCATTTCAAAAATTAGAACTCTCTGGTCGGTCAGAGCTCACGGCTGAGATGAAAGCTGTGATTACAGGCTGCAGAGAAGGAAACAAACGTGCCCTCCTGAAAACATATTTTCCGTTGAACGTATCAGAAAAACTTTGCGCAGTCTTGATTCAGTGCCGTAGTTATTCCCAAACCCCGGCGGAGGCGGAGAACTCAGGTGAGATTGTGGGTTATATAATACTCTCAATTCAAGAATGCAGTATTGATCGAAGTTCACGTGCAGATGACAGTAACTGTGTTCTAGAAATTGACTTTATCGTGGTGAAAGAGTCTCACAAAGGTAACAGTGCTAAACACCTCATGGAGCACGCACGTGAAGAGCTGGCCAGGTTGCGAATAGTGAGAAAATCAGAGAAATGGACCCTCGGGCTGAGGGTGGACAAAACCAAAAATAAATTGATTGACCGGTACAATGTTTATGGTTTCAGACAGACCACGCCACCCGAAGGCTATGGTGTGAATCAAGGAGAAATATTCATGAGTTTAGAAGAAGATGATAGGCAAGATATTGATATCGATATCAGTGATGATGATGATGATGGTGATATCAGCCCTGGCAAGCCGGAGGAGGAGGTTGGTTCTATGGACAAGGAGCATAAGGAGAAGAAGAAGAAGAAGGAGAAGAAGGAGAAGGAGGAGAAGAAGGAGAAGAAGGAGAAGAAGGAGAAGAAGGAGAAGAAGGAGAAGAAGGAGAAGAAGGAGAAGAAGGAGAAGAAGGAGAAGAAGGAGGAGGAGGAGGAGGAGAAGGAGGACTCAGGAAAGCAGGAACTTATTGATTTGGAGAACAAGGTCAGGCCGCTTATCCGTGACGTGATACGGCAAGCCAGGGAGGAGAACCGTAGCCCGACCATGGAAATGGTAAAGAGGTCCCTCCAGAGCAAGCTCGAGCCCGTCGATTACGAAAATTTCAAGACAAACAAGAAATGGAGGAAGGAGCTGTGTTACAGGCTAGCCAAGAAAGTTCCAGAAACAGCGATTGGTGACGCAAGCAAGGTGAGGACAAGCCAGTCAGAAGTTTACTCAGAACCGCAGGTCGTACAAGTGATGGACGGTCCCTACAAGGGTCGCCCCGCAGTGGTGGTGGTGGGATCCCGAAGAAGCAGACCCAACCAATTGGCAATTCATAGCGGTCCAAGGCCCGAGGATTTAATCATTGTCGAAACAGGTGCTCCTCCTCCGCGCGACAGAGCCAACGTTGGGGTCCAGCTGACGCCACAGGCCACTGATGAGCTTGCGTCATTAGCCACTCCCAAGGCGGGGCTTCGGAAGCGGAAAAGAGAACAACAAGAAGAAGAAGGATGAGAAGACAGCAGAGATAAACTACGAGTAAGAAACTGCAGTTCACATGCTGCTGTCACTCTGGTGTGAGGCAGCTGAGTCAGTCATGCCTCCCGCCGGCCGCAAGTTATGCCCACGTGATGAAGTGGCATGGCGGCAGGCGTATATATCCCTAGCAGATGCTTGGCATCTTACACCCCTCGGCTTGCAGAGTTGCAAGTTGAAGGTGGCAACGTGGGACTGAGCGTAGGTTCGGCAGCCACATCGCCATCTATAGAGTGTGTGCGAGTGTGAATTCAAGTGTGTGTGTGAGCGAGTGTACATGTGTATCAGTGTGTGTGTGTGTGTGTGAGAGAGAGAGAGAGAGAGAGAGTGTGTGCGTGTGTGATGATAGTGACGCAGCTGCGCTGCGGCGCGGGTTTCAGTGAACCAGGCCGGCTCGAACTTGCATCGCGGGCGGCGGTCACGATATGGGGGGCCAAATGCTTGTCAGCAAGTCCTCACCAACGGCCCACTCAGCTCGAGAGGCCTTGTTATGGCTGTTTGCGATGTTGCGGGCTTTGTCCTTCAGGTTGGCGGGGGTGCGTCTGTTCAATGGCAATACAAATTCTGAAATCGCCTTCCAGTTCCCGTAGCCGTGCGTGCGTATTCCTGATACCAGATGAGCCACCTCTGAAGGTGACCAACGGTGTGCTTCAGCATCTTCTGCGACCAACGTGAGGCAGTGTTCTGGATCTGCCCAACGCGGGTGCTCTAAGATCACGTTCCATTGCTCTACCAGCCAATTGCGTGGCCGGTTGATCGAATGGGGGGGCGATAGTTTGTAGTCCTCTCCTACAGCAGCGTCCTCCTCACTTAGATTATGAACGTATGTGTATGGTGTGAGATTTGACCGGGAATCCCTGCGTGCCACGTGGCACAAGATCTGTCTATATGCCCACGACAGAACGCGTTCCGGAAATTTGGCTTTGGTGAATCCGTAATTAGAATCCTTGATGATAGTATTCCACTTCAGCAGGCCGTGGAGGTGTATTCCGTGAAATAGGTCATTGATGAGTTCTCTGGTCCATCTGGATTTGAACTTAGACGTGCGTTTTGGTTCAGGGTGTTGTTCCTTCTTGCAGCTGCGCTGACGGGACCCACCCTGCTCCCTCCTGGAAGGTGACTTGCGATCGATCAGGCCTGTCAATTCACGGCGTGTTTTGTTGCGAGGCAGACGCCGGGTGGATGCATCTCGAGGCTGACAATGAGCGGAGTGTGCATTCAGAGATCTTTCGTTTCTGCACCCTGTTTTGCACTTCGCGCATGTCCACCGCTTTTCACAGCTTTTGATGTGGGTTGAGAGCCCTTGTTGTTTTGCGAAGACTTTTCCACAACCGACAGCTACGCACACCAGAGGATTCTGCGAAGCGAGTAAGTGAAGTCAGCTTTGGCACGGTGACGGGCTCGTAGTCCAAGGGTCCTAAGTGAATGAGTGGGTGGACCCCTAGTTGGGAGGCAGTTAGAGCGTGCTGGCAAAGTCAGTGAGTAACTCTGAGTCCCCTGACCCCAACTGCGTTGGTAGCGGATTCTGACAGTGAGACAAATCGGTGTTCATCTTTGTGGCACCTGGAACAGCTCGCGGCGACAGTTCACATGCGGGGTGCCCTCGTTTTTCATTGAAACACTGTTGAGCACCGATTTACGTATGGACGATATACAGATCAACGTAGGACCATCCTTGCAGCAAAAATAGCTATTTGTCTGTGACCACCGCCACGCGATGAAGCCCTCGTTTACACCCATGCTTGCTGTTGCGTTGACATTATGGGCCTCATGAGCCATTGATATATTTAATTAAGCTGTCATCATTTTGGCCGATGGTTTTCATCAAACAGGCAGAAAACCGCAAATAAAAGACAAGCGAAGAAGAGGGCAGGCAAGGTCGCTGCTGCGCTGATACAGGTGTGAGAGTCTCACCCGCTCAAGCGAAAACACCCGTGCGCCCGCTCATCCTTGTTTGCCTTTGCTGGAGCAACAGTGAGGACAATGGGTCTAGCAGCGACTCCTATGTTGAAGAAAGCGTTGGGGTTGGCTGCGACGATCTGCCCAAATTAGCTACTAACATGACATTGTCAACACGATTGGCTGAATTTTCAACAGCATTCAGGCCTGCATATGTGAGTGAGGGAACCACACACGATTCAAAAACCCCAGCACCTAGTCACTCCAAAAAACGCCAGCGCACAGGCCCCAAGGTAGATCACCGCTTCGCGACGCTCTGCGGCGGTGGCGAATCCGCTGACCCAGCACAGCTGATGAAGTGGTTTAGGCTGCTGCATAGTTTGGGTGGCCTGGCCAAGGTTCCAGAAGCGAATTTCACAGTAGCCCAGATGGAGATCTTCATTAAAATGGTCAGGGGAACTGATGTTGCAGGGCAGACGAGTCTCACTGTTCTGGATTACGGTAAAATAGTGTCGAACGCCATCCATACCACGGCCGCAGAACCGGCGAGGCGCAAAGAAGAAGAAGAAGAAGAACACTCAGGGAACACTGATTTACAACCCACGCAAAACAGCCCGCAGCAGCACCCGAGGAGGGGTGCCAGAACGGTGGGCGTGGGATGCGAGGCGAATGTCGACACGAGCGGATCCGAAAGTGTCCGTCAGAAGGGCCTCAACGAAGGGGCCATCGTTGAGCCGTTCAGTGGCCTCGTGCTGAGGTGAGCTCTCTGGGTGCCGCCGCACACCTTGCCTTGCCTCACTTTCGATCTGCGTTGCAGTGACGGAGGTGCCGACGTCAAAGCGAAGTTTGAGAAGGCCATGGTAGGCCGAGAGATGTACAAGCTGACTAAGCTTGTGGCACACGCCACGCAGCTTGCATCAACCGTGAAAACCCCGAATTTGGTGACGATAGGCGTCCTCGTGGGTCAGCTTAAAGCCAAGCATGACGTCAAAAACCAGTGGTGCAAGATGTTTCTAATTGGTGACCTGAACCGACTGAATCAGATTTTGGTCTTGACGTACGGCACTCTTGTGGCGAAGTGCAGTAGTACGCCACTGGGCAGTGTTGTAGCTTTCCTGAACCCTAAAATTTTGAAGAGAGCACAAGTCCAGATGCCGACGTTGGTCATCAGAAACGAAGGGCAGTTCTTCGTTCTGGGCACCGCAAAGGACTACAAGTGCTGCAGCAAGGCGAGATGTGTTAGGCTGATCTCTATTGGTGAGGGGCCTGCGATGCACTGCTCTGTGTGCAGGAAGAACCATCAGCATCAGAATCATCAGAACCAGAAGAAGCCGAGTGTTCATCACGTTGCCGCCTGCGCAAAGCCTACTATCGTGCCAGCGAGTACACCTTTAATCAGGGTTACGCAACCCCAGTCAAAAAGCGGGGAAATCAGCTCGACGGTGGCTG
>Ga0209710_1002744_pt1 | contig 12161 bp, 14 predicted proteins | sample ArcticOcean_MG_C_5_FD_187436 | JGI IMG/M metagenome (GOLD analysis project Ga0209710, IMG submission 187436) | Marine microbial communities from western Arctic Ocean - ArcticOcean_MG_CB4_138 (SPAdes) (version 2) | ecosystem: Environmental > Aquatic > Marine > Oceanic | place: Arctic Ocean...
TTACCAATAACGGGTCTGTACGTAATACGTGTAATTTGTTGTCACATCTCCACCTTATCCCTAATTGGAACCGACTTTGGATCTAAGTGTGGCGGCTGTTGCTCCATATCTACGTCGTACTTTCCAAACCGGCGTATTTTATCCCTGATATAAGGGCTGAGACACGCCACCAATTCTTTGGTAATGGTATATCCCTCTGCGGCCATTTGTGCCAATACATCCGTTAGATCCACAACATTTTGAAGCATAATTGAATTTGCCACCAAATTACTGTATTTGATCTGTTTGGTTTGTTCAACAGGATCACCGCTCTTAATTATTTGACCACCAAAAGAAATCCAGTCAAGAAAGTCATTGTAGGACTCAACCTTGGTTGTTTCAGCGCGTATCGTGTGTCGCAGGTCTGCTTCGGAAATATATCGAAGCAAAAACAAGGTGCGTATTACACGCCCTAATTCTCGAAAGGCACGGTAGAGTTTATTCCGCCGGTTATGGCTGTTGAGTTTACGTAACAACATAGATGGCAACACTTTTCCCGCCTGAATCGACAGAACGACTTGCATCATATCTTGCCAGTGAGTTTCGACCAGATCCCAATCAACAGTTTTCGTGAATAGCAAATCGATGTGCTTGTACTTTACTTTATTATTTGGCCTGTAGAAAGCGACATCATTCCAAGTTCTCATGCGTGGAAAAAGATTGATACCTAGCAGGTGTGCTAATGCAAAGACCGGTTCACTCTGCCCCTGAGTGTCAGCATGTAATGTATCAGGTTGATAGGCTGACTTGTTTAATAACAGTGCGTCGAGGATATAGACCGCTTCCCAAACACCACAAGAAATAAAGTGACTGAACAGAGCAATATACTCACCAGAAATATGATGATAGGCGATACCGCCATAGCCCCCATAGCGAATGTGTTGCTCTCCCAATAGATTGTTTTTTCTTAACTCCATTTGGGTGCCATCGGCAATGGCGACATTACTTTTTCCCCAGAAGCTCGGCAATTCAAATCGTGCATACTCACCAATGACATCACTGAGAGCTGCCTCTAATTTGGAAGCATTAATATGCTGGGTGTTAATTCGGCGTAATGTTTGACGATGTATGCTGTCTGGGGCATGCCGTGCGGTTTGACTGGCCCCTAAATTACAACCATAACCAAAAACAGTGAAAAGATATCGGCTAGTTGAGTTAGATATCTTTGTGTCGGCTCCGGACGGTGGGCCAAAGTGCCTTGTATAGTTCGACCAATACTGTACATTTTTGAGAATGTCGAGCAAATGACGTTCAGGTATTCGTTCATAAGCCTCTTTTTTGAACTCATCTAATCCCTCTGGCAGTGACGACGCTTTTTGCCTTTTAAGGTGCGGCGTACCATCATCGTCAATGGTCAGCTCACTGTTTGCTGGGAAGCCTTGGTCGATCTTCGCAGCAGCTTCAGCCAGCTGCTCTCGTAAAGAGCCAACAAACCCGCTTGCAGAGGTTGGGAGGTTCAGAGATTGACAGTATTCTGAAAGGTTTTCCTGACACTCACTCCACGGCATTAGTTGCTTGCGATAGTCAGCATAAGCGCCGGAGTCTTCGACGTACAAATCACCACCTTGCAAGGCTTCAGCAAGGTGTATGAGCACACAAACTTCCAGTGACCGGCGATCAAGCATGGAGGTTTCCCCATCCTTTGTTCGGATAAATGTCTGCCAGCGTTGAGAAGCAAACTGAAGGTTGATGCCTAGCGGTAAGTAATCCTTTCTTGTCGTGCGATGTTCGCTAATAAAATCCAGTGCTCGAAGTAGGCTTTTGTCTTGGGTAGATGACTGAATTTGGATTAGGCTTAGAACCCTAAAAATCACTGATCGGTTTACAGCATGGACTGGCCATAACTGCGGTAAGTAGTTGTCGTTATGGTAAGCAGTAACTAGCTTGAATTGAGCATTCAGTGCTTCAATACCACCTCTTGCATCCAGTGTCTCTCGAACGTGTTGGCCCAATACCTCATTAGCTTCACCGCCTTCAGCATATTGCAGGACTTGACCTAATATGTTGATCAGCGCCTCTTCCAATGCTCTGTTATTTTCCTGTAAATTTCGGAGGTTATCCCGTGCGGTATGCTGTACACGCATCATCCGTCGTAAAAACATGTCAATCAATTCGTCTCGAGTTTTTGACTGCGATTGATGTAATAAACTAAGTAACAGAGTGTAGCGCTTAGCGTCATTACTGATTCCGCGCATATCGCTTACCTCATACGCCAGTGCCTCAGCAGAAAACTGGCGAATTTTGGTGTACGCTATGTTCTCAAAAAATGGTTTTGGGTCAAGTATAGAATTCAGCTGTACCAGTCGCTCTGCCCAATTTCGAAAATTATTTAGGGTAGCTGGCCCCGGGGTTTGCTTCATGCGAGCAAAATCGGTTATCCGCTCGCCTTTCTGTACTTGCAATAGCGCGTCCAGGCTCTGGTAATCATTGGATCTCAAGGTGGATGTGATCTCTTTATACAGTGACTCATGCACCTTTTGGCGCACATGGCCGACCAGTCGATCTAAGGTACTGAATGCTGGGAGCTCAATATTGGCGTTGCTCAACTCTTCAACAGCAACGTTGATAAGATCGGCAGGGTCACTCATAGTAAGGGAAGCATTGCGAACGCTAGAAAGCAGTTGCTCTCGGCTTTCACCAGTGAATGTAGAGCTACCTAAAAGTGTTCGGCAAGCATTACGGTATCGATGGAGCGTTGTACGATAATGCGCTTCGTTGGGTTGCCACAAAGCAGTGTCTACTTCCAGCTGAGCTGCAAGATGAGTGACGATTTGATTTGGAATATCTGGTAACGCTGCAAAATACCCTAACTGTTGACGAGTTTTAAGAATAATAGACAAAACTAAGTGCCCGCGACTGCTTCTGGCGTATCGATGGATGAAATTCTGTTCCTCGTCATTCAATTCATAGCAGTTAGAGAGTTCTCTGGCGCTAAATCTTTTGTTGAAATGAGGGTATGCGGTTCTATCAATAGAGGCCATAATTCGGGGGGAATATCAGCGTCCTAAAAGGGGGTAGTCGATGAGATTTATAACTCCTTATTTTTATTGGCATAGAAATGGTATAAAATCACTATCCTAAAAGGTTTACATTATTGGACAGAGCGTACCAAGTATTACCACTTTAAAATGCTGACTATCCCTATACTATACAGGGGTCACGAGGGGATTCGGAAATTATTGTACGTTACTTAATCGCCCTTAACTTTACCTCTGGGGGACGTAGACGGACATTTCTGGGGTTCCGGCTTACAATCCATAATAACGATCATCCAACCTAGGTATCAGAGTTTTTAAGGTGCGAATCTCTGATGTCATTTTAGTCACCCTCTCCTGACTTACTTTAATCTGTCGAACATACGAAATTATGGCCTGCTCCGTGCGCTTGTTAGTTGGATAATAAAACTGTTCATAAGCCATTTGGTGTTCTGGTGATTGATAAATAATTTTATTGCGCGCAATTTTCAGTTGTTCTATCTGATTGTCCAAAGCGGCCATAAGCTGTTTTTCATCGGCTTTGGTGAATGTGTCTTCACCACCCACGTATTGTTGATATAGCTGCAATATAACCAACAGATCACCTTGCTCTCTGGCGGCTAGCAGGTTCCCCATTAAACCTTGTTTTTCCTGTCGTATAACGGGGTCTTGTTCACGGTCTGGATGTAGCCTAGCGGCCGTTAGTCTAAACATACGCCGGAAGGTGGCGTTGGTGATTTTTTCGAGCCCCAATTCAAGAGGTGGTGGATACTCATCTTTTTGCTCATCAAAATTCTCATGCCCAAACGACTGCTCAAACTTAGCAAAGTCTTCAAACAATTTTGCTTCGATTTCTTCATCAGTTTGAAAAGCTGCATCTATGTCTTCGTACATCTCCGTTAGCAATTTTTTCCTCAGCGATGCTCTAGCCTCATCATAATCGGCACATTGTTTGGTTTGACATTGTTCCAGCTCTACCTGCCATAGATCGCCATTAGCCTCACCATCGCTGTTTGGCGGTATAGGCCTTAGGCCTAATTGTTCGTCCAACATTTTTTCTACGTATATTTCCGCCTCTTCCTGTGCAGCTTTTTTGTCCGCCATGAGTGATCGCTCTTGCTGTTCGGCTTGGCTAGCGTACAACTCTTGCTCGTTGCGCAAGATTTTCTCAAATTGTTGCGCTGGAGACATATCAATGCCCTCCTGCAATTGCACTCCCATACGAAAAGCATCATATCTAGCTACATCATCCAACACATCTGCGTCGACTAGTGAATGAATGTGCAAATCTGACATTAACTCAACCACCCACTCATCCAACTCTGCACGTTGCCACTGCAACAGTGATTTACGTTGTGCCAGCGCCAGCAGTTTATGTAATAAAGGTTTGCCCGCACTGGCCATCGCTCGCTCCACTGGAGCAATATCCGTATGGATGCGTGTTACCAATTTTTCCAAGGTTTTATGTAATTGATCATTTTTTCGTTTGGTGTTTTCCACCTGAGCCCACCGTTTTTGAAAAGCCGACGGTTTAGGATGAGTGCTAATTGTTTTGATGGGGGATTTCAATAGAGTAGCCATTGCACGATTAGGTTGAGGTGCTTATTATAAAATCAGACCTGTTGGATGTACAGACGCTGACAGGTGCCGGTACATGGTACCCGTAAAAAGTAGGTGCGCGACCGTCAGCGGGGATGAAGCCCAATGAGTCGAAAAACCTCGTTAACCATCAACGACCTCGATTACCACACCTTCCTTTTTCCTTTTTTATTGTCATTCTGAATTTAATATTTAGCTATTAAAGGATACTTTTCTGGATGCCTAATACCATCCATTGATAGGTCAATATCTAAATCAGCCCAGTACAAGCCGTGACGACCCTGCTCTTCGACATTAAATACAGCGCTGACTGGGGCGCTCTTAAACCAAGGGAACGAATAATAGCTTAAAAAGTATTCCTCTCCTTTAGCAAATAACCAAAGGCCATGCGGCGTTAGCCCCAAAACCTTAACTGAAGTGTTTAAGCCAAGCTGCTCTGATTTCATCATGGTGCGCCTCCACGCTTTTTTCTAACTGACCGAGTTCTCTAACAGAAAGAGAATAACTCTTAGCGAGTGCTATATCTGGCTCAAGCCAAAATTTTGCTTCCCCCTCATTACCTACAATATGGACATGAACCCTCTTTTCTTCATTTGAAAAAAAGAAAAACTTAAACCCGCGCTCTCTGTAAATTGTTGGACTCATTTTCAAAATCCTTGCTAGTTTGGTTTCACGTTAAGTGTTTAGGGGCTAACGAAATAGATAGTGAACTCATCACCTTTAAAAGTGTATCAATTCTCGGATTCCCGTCTTCACTAAAGCTTCTGTAAAGTTGTTGGCGATTAAGCCCTGTACTCTTAGCGATATCAGCCACTCCTCTGGCTCTAATAACGGCCCCAATTGCAGACGATATATATTTATAATTCCCTGTTTCAAAAGCATCTTCTAAGAATATTTCTATATCCTCTGGTGTCTCTAAGTAATTTGCCGCATCAAATTCTCTTAAATCAGTCATTCGATTAATTCCCTAGCTAATAATTTAGCTCTTTTGATATCTTTGCTTTGCGAGCTTTTATCACCGCCACATCAGATGACAATTATTGACTCTCATGGGCGTTTAAAATATGCACGGTAACCCTTACCATAATGTATACGTAACTCGCTAATTCCCTCACCTACAGGATCTACATCGCCTGCAAGACCGTTAATCAACCGTTTTAATCGATCAACAATGTTTGCGCCTGCTCTCCTATCTTTGAGATCGTAAAGCCATTGAGTAGAAGGTGATTGTTTCATGTGGTTTAATTATGCTCACATTGTCGTCTAAAGACGACCAAAAAGCAAGCTTTAAATTTTATTCCCACGCAGCCAAAAACAAACCTCGCTCTTCTTGCCCAATCACTTGCAAATATATCTCTGTGGTCTTGGTGCTGGAGTGTCCCATAGCTTTAGCTAGAATATGTATAGGTAATGGCTTTGCCGCCGTGACCATAGCTACACCAAAACCGTGACGACATCCTTTCCCTGTGGCTTGTGGCCCCGCAATATTTGCATGAGCCATAACCCGCTTCACAAGGCGGTAGGCTGTTGGACGGCTCATAGGCCACAAAGGATCACTACCCTGTTTTAGACTTTGGTTCTTCCTCAAGTTAAAGACTAAATCCAACTTTTCAGCCAATCGACTAGAAACAGGAACAGCTCGATACTGAGGTTGCTTTAAGCGCCCTCGCCCGTCATGCGTGCGCTTTTTAAGCGTTCTAAACGTAATGCTACACTCGGTGAGCTGAACGCCGTTGGCGGTCAAAGCTAAGGCCTCTGAAGGGCGACACCCTGTGTCGTGTAAAACGTGACAAAACAAACGGGCTTCTGGCGATTCTTGGTTAGCGGCTTCCAAAAATGCGCATCGTTCTTCACGGCTTAAATAAAGTCGCTGGCCCTGTTGATCGTAGATGCGCATTTCGGGCGCAATGATGTGTTTTTCCATGTGATTCATTACTGTTATATTTTGATTCAGTTTAGGCCAAAAAAAGGCCCAAAACAACTGGGCAAAGGCCCGCTAGGAGCAGAGTTAGTATAAACCATGAATCACTTTAAGGCAGACGGGTTCACCTGCACTAACGTACAATAATTTTCGAATTCCCTGTGACCCCTTATAGCATGGAGTTAGGTATTCCTATGTAGTGACAACAAATTACACGTATTACGTACAGACCCGAATGTGTGGTTACAATAAATTGTATTTCGGGGAAGGATTTATTTAAAAATGGAAGTATCAAACGCTGAAGTGATACATGAAGGTGTGCGTCTATTTCATGACCCTGTAAATAACTCTGTGTATCTGCCTTGGTTAAATATGGTCTGACAGTCTGTCTTCAAAAACAATCATAAAGTGGTTTAGCGCTGCGCGCCAGTTATGAATTGGCATGGTCCATCTTTTAGAGGCTTCACGTGTGGCTAGATAAACCACCTTTTTAGCCGCGTCGTCATGTGGAAACAGCTTTCGTTTCTTGATCGCTTTGCGGATAACACTGTTCAGAGATTCAATGGCGTTCGTGGTATAAATGGCCTTCCTGATTTCTGGCGGGTAGCCAAAAAACGTGTTGAGGTTGTCCCAGTTTTTGCGCCATGAACGGGTGATTAAAGGATACTTAACTCGCCATTTTTCTTCCACTTGATCAAGCTCACGCAGCGCCTCATCTTCGGTGGCCGACTGATATACACGTTTGAGATCGCCAGCCACCTCTTTGTAATCGCGCCAAGGTACAAATTTCATGCTGTTGCGGACCATATGAACAATGCATAGCTGAATGTGAGTTTGCGGATAAACAGCCTGTATGGCCTCTGGGAAGCCTTTAAGACCATCGACGCAGGCGATCAATATATCCTCTAGGCCACGGGTTTTTAGCTCTGTCAGAATGCCTAGCCAGAACTTCGCACCTTCGTTCTCTGATAACCACATGCCAAGCAGCTCTTTGTGGCCTTCAGTGTTAACGCCAAGTGCCAAGTAGATGGCCTTGTTGATGACTTGCTTGTCTTGGCGAATTTTGACCACAATGCAGTCTAAGTAGACGATGGGATACACCTGATCCAGCGGGCGGGCTTGCCACTCCACTACTTGCTCCATGACCGAATTTGTCACTTTGGAAATCAGGCTTGCCGATACATCGGCATCGTAAAGTTCTTTGAACGCGGTGCAGATTTCTCGGGTGGTCATGCCCTGGGCGTAGAGGAAGAGGATTTTATCATCCATTCCTGTGAATCGAGTTTGTTGTTTTTTAATGAGCTGCGGCTCGAAGGAACTGTCTCGATCACGCGGAACATCTATCTCAATCGCGCCGTCGTCTGTATAAACGGTTTTACTTGAATGGCCGTTACGGCTGTTTGAGCCTGTGCTGGGCTGATGCTTGTCATAGCCTAGGTGATCGTCAAGCTCTGCGCCTAACGCCGCCTCAACGGTTACTTTCTTGAGCATACGACTGAAGTCACTGAGGTCTTTCTCAGTCTTCATGCTTTTGGCAGCCTCTTTAGCAAAGGCTAATAGTTCTTTTTGGTTCATAGTGCTTATCTCCCATAGGGGTTAATGATAAGCAAATACACAAACTAATTCACAGTCTCAGATTTTTTATTGCAGAAAATAAGATTTTAAATACTTAATCCATTTTAACCTCGTCCCCATTGCAAAAAATGTTAGTATTTTATATTTTAATGGAAAAAGATTTCCTCTTTTTTTTGCATTAAAATCATCTGTCATCATCATTAATAAATTTGAATTTTTAATTAATGTATAAATATAATCTTTACTTAATTCATTAAAGTTAGCATTAATACTATTAAGAATTACTTCTTTGAATTACTTCTTTAGTAATTTTTAATAATCTTTCTTTGATAACATCTACTTTATACTTACCAACATCATTTATATAACCTCCCTGCTTCTCCATCATCCATTGAAGATACCGCGTCCCCACATTTAAGGCACTTCGGATTTTCTAGTGCCCCTGTTTCTCTTACTGAATTGATGCAAAGAGTCTGTTTGTTAGGCACACCGATTATACATGAGGTACAAAAAGTCAGTGCACACGATTTATTTGCGCATTGCCAGACTACAGGCCAAGCAAGTTTGCCACAGAATACTCTATAACTTCCACCACAAATACATTCTAACATTTTTATACCTTTTTATCGGCTTTAAAATATATTATTTCATTACCTAAATAATATATTATTTCATTTAATTCTTTTATATATGTATTTCTATATTTTTCATCAAGTCACATTTCAAGCAACTCTTTTTCCTTTAAATCACTCCAATATTTTAATACTGAATTAAAAAAACTTTCCCTCCAAATCAAATACTCACCATAAATTTTTTTTGGAATGATATTTAGTTCTTTTTTAAGTGCTAGCAATCAATTTCAATACGTCATTTCTGGACATTCAATTTCTTGTACAATAGCATACTGAATATATCAACTAGGAATACCATAATGCCATATATTTTTACCTTCAATAGATAACAATCAATTTTTTATATGCGTTTCTTTTGTTCATATTACTGACAAAACTTGTTCCTTGGAAAGTTCAATAAGTTTGAATCACTTATTGAACTTTATTTTTCAGTCATTTATATAACTTAACAATGGTGGTAACTCGGACATATCTTTATATATATAAGTATTATACTTACATAATATATTTTTATATAAAAATATCAAATAAATTTCACTTTTTAAAACTACTAAAAACTACGACCTGTTTGAATATACCGCCATGTCCCTTCTGCCCATGCCTCTACAAGCTTCTTTGTTTTATTTAAACTATTTGCATCACTTTCATTTCCAAAGCAAACTTTATGCCCTCCCCTTTTAGAAGTTAAGCGATGTGTTGAATGAAGTGAAGAGTCCCTACTGTTGTAGCTAGGTTGGCTGACAATATCAACCTCATAATAGTTTCCTACATTTACGAAGGAATATTCAAAATAAGCCTTACCATCATTAGTTCTATATACATCAACTGTAGCCATTTAATTCATTACCTAATTTTAAGTTAATTATATTTATTCTATATTGAATGATTTATTATTGTTTCCATAAGGTTGCCTTTTCCTCCACAATCTGGACAATATTCATATTTTGGAGGTCTCTCAACTTCTATTTTTTGCCATACGGCATCAAAGCAAAAAGCACCGTTATTAAAAAGTCTATTTATATAATTTGGACTAAGTTTTAATTGTACTAAATTTTTTTCCCATTTATTACTATACCAATTACCCAATTCTGTAGAAACACTATCTCTATGAATAATGCTTAATGCAATCATTCCTATAGCTGAGTTTAGGTAATGTGTTTGAAAAGCATTAGATTGGTGTGAAGTGACTTTATTAGTATATCCTTCATCATATTCTTTATAGCGAGGAGATACAGCACACCTAAAACAAGCAGGAGTGATATCAGGTATATTAAAAACTATCTCAGCTCCTCTTGCTCTTTCATACATTATTGCAAACAATGCTGGTATTTTATATTTTAATGAAAAAAGATTTCCTCTTTTTTGTGCATTAAAGTCATCTGTCATCATCATTAATAAATTTGAATTTTTAATTAATGTATAAATATAATCTTCACTTAATTCATTAAAATTAGCATTAATACTATTAACAATTACTTCTTTATTAATTTTTAATAATCTTTCTTTGATAACATCTACTTTATACTTACCAATATCGTCTATATAAAACCCCTGTGTTGATAAATTAGAGTTGTCTACAGTATCAAAATCTATTATTGTTAATTTACCTATTCCCGTTCTAACTAAATCCTCACAAATGCCATAAGCACCACCAACCCCCACAATAACAATATGAGACTGCGACATTAAGTTAGAATCGACTGAACCTTCAATTTTTTCTGTAGAAAAACTTTTAACTAATGAATTAATAGCTGTAGTACCCTCAAAGTCTGAAGGGTCATCTATTACTTCTAAAAACTCTTTTTTATAGTTTTCTTCATTTCCTTTTTCTACTACATATGGGAAGACTTCTTGTTTCCCTTTATCAAATGTAGAGTAAATTATAGGAGTTAAAAATTTTTCTAGTTGTGGTATGGCTGAAAAAATGGCTTTAACATAACCTATGTCGCCTGTATTATTCCCAAAATCCCCACTAAGTCGTGAAACTCCTCTAGGGTGGGAGTGCACAAAACCAAGAAGAGCTAAACCATTATCTTCCCATTCTTGTTTAATAACTTTATTAATAAAATTAATATCAGGATTATACCCACTTGAATAACCCACTCCATGAGTATCAAAGACGAATTTTGTAATTATATAATCATCTCTACTTCCTAATAGAATACCTCCTGTTTCGGCTTTAAAGGTTCCTACTGTAGATAATATTTCCTTGTAAGCCCTACTATATATTTTGATATTAATGGCTCCTATTGTTTATTTACTTATATTTTCCAACTATTATTCCAGCAGAGCTTGGTTAAGTTGTTTACAAACATGCTCTGACCACTCTCCAGCTGTAAGTTTTGCTATATGTAAATCTTTAGGATTTTGATCATCATCAAGTAATATTAGTATTTCATCTTCATTGTTTTCAAAACAAAATTGACTAATTACATCAGCTTTTATTTCAGAAGGAGCAAAGAGCAGTTTTATCTGATAAACATCATCTATTTTATTAAATTCAAAAGAAAATTGTGTTTTCCCGTCTATTGTTCTATAGGTATCTATTTCTTGCATTTAATTTATCCTAGCTATATTCAGGCATTAGTTAGCAATGCTTAAGAATTTGATTTTTAAAAAAAATGAAGATATAGTCATCATGCAAATATGTAAATCAATATACCTACTACTATAAGAATTGATAAAACAGAGCCTCCTGACGATGAATTTTTCCACTTTCCAGGTTCATGTGACATAAAAATTGACCTTGTATTATTAACCTATTATAAAATTTATTACACAACCACTAGTGGTATTTATTTACCACCACGCCAACCGCCAGCTGGTATCTCCTCACCACCACGCCAACCGCCAGCTGGTATTTCTTCACCACCACGCCAACCGCCAGCTGGTATTTCTTCACCACCACGCCAACCGCCAGCTGGTATTTCTTCACCACCGCGCAAGTAATTATTTTCAATTAAAGATTTCATTATTTTTGAACAATTCATTTTGAACACCTTTATTTTTTAGCATTGAAACTATACAAAAATCTATCACATTTTATATATCATATCTTGCTTTTTTTTCAGGTTTTATCAAAAATATTCTATCAGACCATAACCTAACCCCACATCCCTTTAAACTGCTTATCATCTAACCTAGTATATATAGCCGTATTGCGAATATCTTTATGCCCTAAGTAGTCCTGCACTACACGAACATCATAACCCTTGTTAATGAGAGCATAACCGCAACCGTGCCTCAGCATATGGGGGGTTATTTTTCTTAGCCCTGCCCTCTTGTAGCTGGCAGTAACAATTTTGTTAATACTATCACGGCAAAAGCTAGTGCCTTGTTCCGACACAAAAAGCCACGGTAAGCCCTGCCCTTTTTTAGTCTCTCTAAGCCTCAAATATCGTCTTAGAAGCCTTAACTCGT
>Ga0209710_1002745_pt1 | contig 12158 bp, 8 predicted proteins | sample ArcticOcean_MG_C_5_FD_187436 | JGI IMG/M metagenome (GOLD analysis project Ga0209710, IMG submission 187436) | Marine microbial communities from western Arctic Ocean - ArcticOcean_MG_CB4_138 (SPAdes) (version 2) | ecosystem: Environmental > Aquatic > Marine > Oceanic | place: Arctic Ocean: Canada...
TTCCGCACCTCCAGAAAGATCATTTTCCGCACCTCCAGAAAGATCATTTTTCCCACCTCCAGAAAGATCATTTTCCGCACCTCCAGAAAGATCATTTTCCGCACCACCTCCAGAAAGATCATTTTCCGCACCACCTCCAGAAAGATCATTTTCGACACCATCCCCAGAAAGATCATTTTCCGCACCACCTCCATAAAGATCATTTTCTTTAAGAATGTCTTTTTCTATATATTTATTATACCCGTTAATTAAATTATTAAATGTTTCAGTTTCATAATACGGTTTATTAAAATTAAAAACTATTAAAGAGTCTTTTTTAAAATTATATTGGTCATATTTTTTTGGGGAAGATGTATCATCAGGTTTATCTGGTTGTTTATTACCATCATGATGGTCTGTTTCACCATGATTATAATTTTTTATTATAAAGTCATATAAATAAGAATTAAAATTATCAATATCACTCTTTATTTTAATTATAATATCATTATAACTTTTATCTAAATTAATAATATATTGAATTGGTATTTGGTCCATTTAGTATAATTAATATATGTATATATATAGTATGAAATATCTAGGCGGAAAAAACAAAATAGCCCGATATATTGCCGATTTTATAAAAGACATAATCGACCCAACAATGGTAGACGGATATTTAGAACCATTTTGTGGTTCTTTGGCAATAACCGTTCGTATGATAGATTATAAAAAAGTGTTAGCAAGTGATATCCATTCAGATTTAATTAAATTATGGAAAGAAGTAAAGAAAAATACTTTTGTACCGCCTAAAACATTAAGTGAATCAGAATGGAAAAATATAAAAACTTATCCAAGTCCCTCGGCAATGAAGGCCTTTGCTGGTTTTGGATGTAGTTTCGGTGGTAAATTTTTTGGTGGGTACGCTCAAAAGTATACTAATGGTAAAAAAGAAAATTATCTAAAAGCGGCTACTAATTCTATTAATAAAATAAGACCCTTGATTGAAAATGTGAAATTTTATAACAAAGATTATAAAAAGTGGCGACCTAAAAACATGTTAATTTATTGTGACCCTCCATATGTATCGGGCAAGTTTCCAGTAAAATACCGAACGGGAGTTAAAAAATATAGTGATTTTGATAATAAAAAATTTTGGGATGCAATGAGAAAATGGAGTAAAAAAAATTATGTTTTTATTTCGGAACAAAACGCACCAGATGACTTTATAAGTGTATGGAGTAAAAAAAAATATAGGTCTATTAGTAATTCTAAAAAAACAAGGTATAAAAGCACTACAACGAAAAAATATAGAGAGGAGCATCTCTTTGTTCATAAGGATTCACCTATTTTAGACATTATTAACCAGAATAACGTGTAACATCAAACTGATTATAAGGTAAATTAATTATACATAACATTTCAATAAAGCACTATTAAAGTTTATATTAAATTTGATATAAATTTTAATTTTGAAATAACCTTTAAGATATAATGGTAGGTATAAAAATAAAATTGCAATTTATGAAGGATAATAAAAATTATGTTAAACTAAGAATATCGGATAATAGTATAAAATCTATATTTCACCTAGCCGATCTGCATATACCGAATGATAATGGTGAATTTGATTCACGCATCCCTGAATATAGAAGAGTCTTTAATACATGTTTAGAAGATTTTACTCGGGATGCTAAAGGATTTTTACCTCCAGATATAATAATCTTTATAGGTGGGGACATATTTGATGCGGCGAAAAAGGATAACGGTTGTGTTTCGGCAAATGCCCAGGATTTATTTAAAAATTTCATTAAAAGACTTCAGAAAATTGGTACTGTTATAATAATACCAGGAAATCACGATAATAATATTACTTACAAATCAACTAATACGAAAACAAAGGATGTAATATCTAGTATTTTAAGTGATATTAATGGAGAAAACGAGACACTCTTTTACTTGAAAAATACAGGAAGTTATTTAATAGATAATTGTCACTTCTACACGGCGAGTGTATTTGATTTAGATAAGATTAAAGGACCTCGATACCATAAAACCAGATTAAAAATATTACCACAAAAACATATTACAAGCAAGGTGGACCATCATATATTATTGTTACATTGTGGAATCCAAGGGCAAATTATACATAACGGACATATGTTACATGGGTATGAATTTACCGTTTCTGATATAGAACACTTTGATATAGTTTTATTAGGGGATACACATAAACATCAATTTTTAGGTTCAAAAAAGAATATAGCGTATCCAAGTTCACTGATACAGCAAAATTACGGTGAAGATATTAAAAATCATGGTTATATTTCTTGGGATCTAACAAATACTTCCAATAAATATAAGGGTACATTTCATGATATACATAATGATGATGGTTTAATAGAATTAAATCTTATTGCCCATAATGTTGAGTTTCTTTTAGAACAGTTAGGTAAATATAAAAAGAAGAGAAATTTAAAGGTGCAGATACGTTATAGTCAAGAAACGCCTTTAGAAGTTATTCAATTACTAAAAAATAATATAGGACGAACCATGTCTCATATAAATTTTATATATCGAGAAAAAATGGATTATATTAATAAGAAACAAATTGCAGTAGAGGATAAAATAAATAATCAAATTGAATTTCGAAATTATTTGGAAACAACAGAGATACCGAAGGAATATTATGACTTCATAAATGAACAGGTAAAGCCACTATTTAATGATGATAATAAAGGGGGTAATCATTGGCATTTAATAGGATTAGAGTTGCATAATTTCTTAACTACAATGGGTACGCAGAATATTAATTTTGATGATATATCCGATAATAAAGTTATTTCAATTGGCGGAAATTGTGCAGTGGGGAAAAGTAATGTTTTACGAGCATTAATCTATGTTATATGGGGTTTAAAAGCTGTAGATGTTACTAAGTTAGAAAGTTTAATTAATCATAATGCCAAGAGAATGCATGTAATATTTAAATTTAAATATAATAATCAACTGCATCAGATATCGCGGGAATTAAAGGCAGGAGGGCGACAAACTAAAGAGGAACTAAACTATTTTATAGATAAGGAACCTCAGAAATGTGGACACAAGTTGGAAACAGAGAAGTTAATAAAAAAAGTTTTTCATGAATTCGATGATGCTAAAATGACCTGGATATTGCGTCAAAATGCAGGTGTGCCGATTTTAAAATCAACAGTATTTGACAGGAATATAGGTATTGGTGGATGGGTCGAAAAAAAAGATATAGTTGCAAAGAAGTTAAAAAATACTAAGAAGGAAATTTCTAAAAAAAGAAAATATATAACAGAGATCCAAGAATTTCCAACTACTGTACCAAAATTAAATGATATTTGTAAAAATATTGATAGTGAACTTTCAGAATTAAAGCGACAAAAGGAGGAAGCTCTATTGTGTAAACATTTAGGAACAAAACAGGATAGAATGGAATGGGAAAAACAACAGGCAAAACTTGAAAAAGAGTTGCATGACTTAAAATTAAATGCATTAATAACAATATCAAAAAAGGACTATGAGGGTCTTTTAGGGAATAGAGCAAAAATATTATTGATTTTAGAAAATAATAAAATAAAAAAAAATCAATTAGTAGAATTACAAAATAAACTCGATGCTTTGGATATTCCTAAATATAATGAACAAAAGTTAAGAGATGAATGTCAAAAGTTAGAAACTGATATTAAAAAAGACAATGAAGAGTTGGTTCGTTGCAGCACTATTATCGATGGAATACAATTTAATAAAGAAGATTATGAAAACAAAGAACATAAAAAAATAACCCTTGACAAAACTCGTATAAATTTAATAAATAAGAGAAAAGTGCTTGAATGTGATAAAGTAAAAAAGGCGGCGGGTATAATAGAATTGGGTGAAAGTGAACAATCTGTTTTAAATAAGTATGCATTATTAACTTCAGAAAAAATGAAATTAATAAAAATAGTTAGTGAATTAGAACAGAGTAAGTCTGTACAAAAGGCACTAAAAAATAATTTAGAAAAATTTGAAAAATGTTTATGTACAATATCGGGTAAATGGACTAATACTAACAATTTCAATGATTGCGACTGTTGTAAAGGAAACAAATCTAAATATGACATTGATACAGATGTTAAAGAATTAAATAAATGTCACGTAACTATTAAAAATTTAAGTGAAAATAAGGATAATTGTGAAAGAATCATAGGTAATTTACATAAATATATTCAAAAGAATAGCGATATAAAAACCAATAAAAGTATTCGACAAGACATTGTATGTATTGATAATAAGATTAAAACACTTACCTTGCAAATAGAAAATACTACTGAAAAATTAAACAACATTGTTAAAGAATTGAGGGTATTAGTACATAATAAAGAAAAGATAGATAATAATAAAAGAGAAGTAATAGAAATTAAAAAAAAAACAAATAAAATAATAAAAACTTTTGATTTAACTAAAATAAATTTAAAAATGTGTGATACCTATAATAAAAAATATAAGGAAGTGAGTGATGCTATTGAAAGGAACAAAACAGATTTAGGAGATGTTAACGAAACAGAACTTACTACCAAATTAGAGGACTGTCGACAGAAAATAGATGATTATAAAAAATATAACAAGTTTATAGAATTGAAAGATAAAACAGAAGTATTAATCGAAAAGATAGAGAAATGTAAAAATTATGATCCAGAATTAATCTCTAAACATACGGCAACTATTCATAAACTTACTATACAAAGAGATGAAATTAATAGGAATTTATCATATGCTATACATATGACTAATGAGCATAATAAATGTTTAGAAGAAGAAAGTAAACTAAAAAGATTTTACAGTAATTTAATGCATTTAGTAACTGTTTTAGACGGTTGGCCAAAACAATTACGGCAAAATGCTACTATTAAAATGACAAAGGCGGTAAATAAATATATAGAATTCAGTGGTTTTGATTATAAGGCAATATTTGAGTGGGATATTGATGCGAGGCAAAATAAAAAATGTCAAATAAGTTATAAAAATGTAAATGGTTTACCTTTAGCAGTTATATCAGGTGCGGAAAAATCAGTATTCAGACTTGCGTTACAAAATGGTTTGAATACAATTTCAAATTTAAATAGGTCGCCGATACTTTTTATAGACGAGGGTTTTGCTGGTTGGGATAAACTTCATTTAGAAGGTAATTTAAAGGGTATATTTAATTTCTTAAAGCAATATTATAAATATACACTTAGTATAAGTCATATAGAGTGTGTTCAAAAATGTGCAGACATAAAATGGTATATCGATAAAGATGGAACTATAGATACAAAAATGTTATAAAAAGATATTAAAAATTCTTAACTAATTGGTACCACCAACAGTTTTTATTCAGTTTATATTTAGTTTGGTGTGATCCCCCTTGTAATTTTAATAGTGATTGGTTTAGAATTATTTCAGGTATAGGACCAGTTTTTTCTATTAAAAATTTAAATACTTGATTTTTTTGATTTATATTAAATTTTTTGTTTAAAACCATTACTAAAATATAAATAGTTTCCCATTGATTAAATGCATTAGTAGTAATAATATTGTTAATTTTTTCATCTGTCTTCATTAAATAATTAATTAATTCTTGCGGGTATAAATAGGCGCCTTGACTGTGGGAATCGCTCGCATCAATATTATATTTTTGTTTTACACCTTTGAACATTTAAAACGCCGAGTTATACCAAGTTCCATTTAGATTTTGTATTACATTTTTATTATTTCCCCTATAAAACAATATCCATTCAGAACAATTACCCGAACTACAAATTATATATTTACATTTTGAAAGTATTATTATTGTTGATAAAAAATAAAACATATCTTGATAATTTGTATTAGATGATTGTTCATTATGGATACCTCTATTAGTATAACTAGTTTTATTTTCATCAATAATTACAACATTTTTCAATTTCTTATCATTAATATAATCTATAAATTTAGCAGAATCAGTTTGTAGTAGTATATTAATATCTTTATTTATATTTACTATTTTTATTATTTGATTATAAAAATCATCAAATGATGCTATTCGTGTTTCTTTAAATTTATCTGTTCCTCTATAATATACGGCAAGTGTATTCTCACACAAAATATTATATTGTAGTTTAATTATTTTTTTTTTTATATTATTGATAATTTTATTTATTTCAGCAGATGGAGAAAAATATTTTTTGATTAATGGTGTTATACATTTATAATCTAAATTAGCATAATTTTTGAATTGATGGGTCCAATGATAGTCTATAGGGTGTATTATATTTACATCTGGAACATTTTCATAATGTTCAAAATAATCAAATGTAATATCTTCGTCTTGGTTTTTTTTATACATACTAAATAGTTTGGAACTATCTACATTATCAGGTAATCTTTTATTTGAATTAATAAATTCTACAATTTTAGTTAGTTTTACAGAACAACATGAGAAAAAACCCGAATTATGTGTTATTTTAATCATATATATATATATATATATTTATCTAAAAATTTAATTATCATTTCTAATAATATATTAATGCCAACTCACAAAAGTAGTGATTATAAATTATCAGCAGTTAAATATTATTTATCTCATTCTAAAAATCAAGTTCAAACCTGTAAAATATTTGGTTGTTCTACAAGAAGTTTAATGAGATGGGTAGATAAGTATAAATCTACAAATAATATTACACGGAAGAAAAGAGATTATACATCATATAAAATTAGCAATAGTTATATTTCATTTATAAAGCAACAACTTAAACAAAATAAAACTATAACAATAGATGAATTATTAGTCAAATTAAAAACTAAATATCCTGACCTAATATTATCAAGAGTTCATTTAGGTAGAGTTGTAAGAGATAATAATATTACACTAAAACAAACACGATTACGACATATTCCAAAAACAAGATATAAAAAACCTATTGTAATTAAAAATCAAATCAAAGAGTTTTATAGTAAAGTAAAACAATATAGTTTAGATAATATTATATGTATTGATGAAACATCATTAAACTCATTTATGATTAGAAGAAAATGTTATGAAGAATTAGGTAAAAGATGTGTAGTTAAAACAGAAAGTCAGGAAGTATTCAAAAAATACACTGGTATATTTGCTATTTGTTCAAAAGGTGTAATTGGATATGAGATATATAAAAAGGGAGGGATTGACAGTAATAGAATGGTTAATTTTATTAACAAGTTTATAAATGGAAAATACAAAAATAAATTAATCATTTTAGATAATGCGAGTAGTCATAGAAATCAACTTGTAAAGGATGTAATTAAAAAGAATAATAATTTATTGTATGCTGTTCCATATCAACATTATACAAATGCGATAGAGGGATATTTTAATGTATTGAAATCACGATTACAAAAGAAAAAGGGATTAACATATAATGAATTAGTCAATAATGTAAAAGATGTATTAGATGAAATACCAATACATATTTATAAAAATCTAATAAAAGGAGCATATGATAGAAATGAAAAATATGTAAAACGACCATCAACAAGAAAAAAGAAACCTAAAAAATATCTGGATTAGGTCGGCGTTTTAAATGTTCAAAGGTGTAAAATTTGTATACGTTTGGTTTTATTAAAAGAAAATATTTCAAAAAATAATTTATGGATTTTACTTATTATATAACTATCTTTATAACTAGCAAATAAAAATACTTCTGGACCATTACAATTATACCCCAACCATTCTTTTCCTAATATAAAATCTATCGATTTTAGCATAATAATATTACTATCCATCCATAGACCTCCATATTTATTTACGAGTGCTACTCCAAACATATCAGAACAGCGTAGTCGTTTAAAGGCAGTATTTGATTTGCGTGATCAACCTCGCCGTACTCTAATAGGCAGATGGATTGACGAGAAGGTCCCTCAATTTATAAGTTTATCATAGATGTAAGTGTATGTATATATAAGTATATTTTATTTAAATATAATATTGTATAAAGGGGTAGTGAGAAAATTTGATTATAAGTATAATAAGAAAGGGAAGTGAAAGTTGCATATCAGAGTAAATAAGGTCCAATGGCAAAATTTGCGTCGGGTATTCGTTTGCAGTTGAGTGAGTACGTGAGAGGGTTGATTGCGGACTCGCCGGATATGAGTTCGTCGGATGTTGTGGATGTGTTGCTTAAAAGTTTTGAGGCAACAGCGCCGCGTGCGGAGGTAGTGGATGGTGCGTTGGCGAGTGATTTATGTGATTCGGAGAAGTGCGATGCTCGTGTGTGGAGTGGTTGGAACGAGGATAAAGGGAAGATGACAGGTGGTTGGGGTTCGCGTTGTGTCCGGCGTAAGGTAGGAGGAGGAAAATTTTGCACGGGATGTCAGAAGAAAGCGGATGTGACGAGTGAGCCGTGTAAATTTTGGGAGGAGGGTGATACGTTGCCGAAGGGCGTGAAGGTGGGAAGTAAGAAGGGATTGCATTACGGTGTGTGGGGTGAGGAGGCGCCGATTGTAGCTGAAGGAAAGATTGCGATTGTGTGGAAAAGTCCTGAGTTGGTGAAAAGGATTATCGGGTTGATGAAGGATGGGATGACGTATCACGCTCATACGGGTGAGGGTAAGAAAGGGAAGACGACGCCGCCGCGATTGCCGAAGGCGGCGAAGGCGAGTTCTGGTGGTGTGAAGAAGAAGGGTAATAAGCGCAGGAAGAAGGCGTTTCATTATTGGCGGAAGGATAACGATGGGAAGGTGCGTGCGGCGATAAAGGAGATGTGTTCGCGTTCGGGTAAATTTCCCGACAGGACGCTCAGTCTTTTGGCGGAGCACAATTTGGATGTCGATGCGGCGATGCAGGCATACGATGCGATATCAGTCGCTGCCTGGAAGACGTTTTGCGAGGAGCATCCGTCAAACGATACGGCGGTCAAGGCTGGTGCGGATGAGTTGGGTAATTTCACGAAGCAGTTGACAAACGGGATGATGCTGGGTTCTACTGGAAAACTGTGCCACCTAATTTGGGGTGGTTTGGCGCAGAGCGCAAAGCAACCGTATGAGGATGCTAAGTCTGCAGCAGATGCAGTAGATGATGCAGCAGACCCTTCCGTAGGAGAGAAGAGTAAGGCGGCGGCGGCGAAGAAAGCAAAAAAGAAGAAGGCAGCGGTTATCCCACCGCCGTCTGATGACGAAGACAGCGAGGAAGAGGACGAGGCAGTAGAATATGAATTGGCTGACGGTAGGATGGTATACGTCGATTCAGAATTTAACGCTTACAATGAAGACTGTCAGGAAATTGGAGTAGTTGACCCAAAGACTCGAACACTAATCTAAAATAAATAAAGTAGGACCTGTAGAATGTCATAAAAGTCTAAAATACTTATATCTCAACTGGTTATATAACCAGACTATAACACGTCTTAAAAAGTGTAGATGAAATTTATGTGGACGCACATAAGTTTAATCGAGACCGTGGAGGTTTTTTTTTTGATAAAATACAAACAAATTATCCGAAAAACAACTAGAGATATCGAATATAAATTCTAAGAGAGATATCGAATATAAATTCTAAGAGAGATATCGAATATAAATTCTAAGAGAGATATCTAATAGATTATAACCCCTTTATACAATTTCTATAAAAGGGTAAAGAGATAAATTTGATTAATAGACATATGTATAGTATGTTTATTAATTAGTTTATAATTTACTTGTATCTTTATCCAAACTTCCTCCAAACTTCCTCAAAATGTCTTCCCGCACTTCCCAGACTTTCTACATTGTCGCAAGTTCGACTGGCCGCCTTATTCAGATGATCAACCAGAACCGCCGGAATTTTTCGGATGGACCTTGGGCCAAGGTTCATGATGAGATTATCTGCCTGACGAAGGACGATGGTGACAAGCACATCGGTGCTGGTGTGTTGTTCGTCCCCGAGAACATCAACTCTCAGGATGTCACCTCCACGGGTCACCTCAAGGTCAAGCGCGTCGAGGTTTGCTCGTGGTCGACCAAGACAACCGCTAAGATGGCGGCGTTCTTCTTCGGTGCCTCCAAACTGACCATTCACAAGGGGATGTTGGATGTCGAGGCGATGGTTGGTGCCCGGAAAGCAGGCAGTGTTACGGCCATCCTCTTCGGGAAGGGTGGTTCGAATATGCGCTCGATCACCAATAAACAGGCGAAGGTATTCACTGACCGCGATGTGGCGCCGTTCAAACTTCGCATTCACGCCTACTCTGTCAAGGACCGCCTTTCCGTCGAGATCCGCCTCAAGAAGTGCATTCTTAGCATCAACAACGACCTTATTGAGAAGGCTCTCATTAAAAAGGTTGGTCGCGAGGATACGACCTCCGAGACGACTGCGAAAAAGTCTGATAACCGTTTCGGCGGTTTTGATGAGGAGGAGAGCGAGGATGAGGGAGAGGACTTTCCCGTACAGGAGGCCGAGGTCGAATACCCAGCACTCGGTGGTTCCGTTCCTCCAGTAGCAAGTGTCCAGATTGCGTCTCATCAGACACTTGCTGCCAAACTCGAGGATGCCGCAGCACGTGGTGAGGTTTTTGCCGAGTTCGCGCCTCAGCAGACACATGCTGCCAAACTCGAGGATGACGAGATGCCCCCAATGAAAATGACCGCCGATGAGTTGTTCGCTCTGTCGGACGATGTCGCTGCCTGGGCCTAATCGCCAATAACAACAAAAAAAGAGAGGTAAATAACAAAAAAAGAGAGGTAAATAACAAAAAAAATATGTACATACCCCTTTATAGATTGTATGCAATGAAAAATTTGATTAATATCACAACTACTACTGTTTAGTCTGACCTGAAACGTCTCTAAACTTATTCGGACCTGAAACGTCTCTAAACTTATTCGGACCTGAAACGTCTCTAAACTTATTCGGACCTGAAACGTCTCTAAACTTATTCGGACCTGAAACGTCCTCATCGATGACGTTCTGACGGCTGGTGAAAACTTATTCGGACCTGAAACGTCTTAAACTTATTCGGACCTGAAACGTCTTAAACTTATTCGGACCTGAAACGTCTCTAAACTTATTCGGACCGTGATGATACTCGTCTTTAAAACCATCGAGGAGGGAGTTACCGCCCCATGCACACCGCGCTGCGCCCTCCCAGACCTGGAGAATGTGTCTTTAAAAGTCTCACCCATAGACCTGAAACGTCTCTAAACTTATTCGGACGGAGATCTAGTCGTCTTTAAAAACATCGGTCAATCGGATCAATGCACGTGTTTGCGCAATATCGTGGGAGAATGTCGTAGGATTTCGTATCCACGAGCATCTCAGACCTGAAACGCGTCTATAAACTTGTTCGGACCTGAAACGTCTTAAACTTATTCGGACCTGAAACGTCTCTAAACTTATTAGACAGAAAGCGTCTTTAAACTTTACAGTGGACGATTGAAACCATATGAGCGACGTGGCGCAGTGGAAGCGCGTCTGGTGAAATGGCCAGGAGGCGGTGGATCGAAACCACCCGTTGTAACTTGTGGGTATAGAGTATCGTAAAGACCTGGAGAATGTCTAAATATAAAAGTCACCAAATTGAGGAGTTGGAGCAGAATAGACTGGTAAATGTTCTCTAAATTGGTGTAACCATTGGAGATCGCTGGTTTGAATCCAGTCAGGTCCAGACATAAGAATGTCTATAAAAGTCTTATTTTTTTATACATTGGATTGTTCGGGTCCAATGTGTAATATCGTTTTATTTATAGAATATATAATCGATTGCGTATTCATAAAGAATACGGAATGTTTACATATAAATTACAAACAAATTATCAAATCTTATAATGTTTTTTTTCTAACACCATAAATACATAGTTAGGATTATTATAATCACATATACATTATAATCTATCTTATTTAACATATAAATAGTCTCTAGTGGGGCGCAAGCGCCATGGCCGACCCAATCTATAGAAAACTTCATTTCAGATAAACTGCAAACAAATTATCCAAAACTATAGAAAACTACATTTCAGATAAACTGCAAACAAATTATCCAAAACTATAGAAAACTACATTTCAGATAAACTGCAAACAAATTATCAAATCTTATAATGTTTTTTTTCTAACACCATAAATACATAGTTAGGATTATTATAATCACATATACATTATAATCTATCTTATTTAACATATAAATAGTCTCTAGTGGGGCGCA
>Ga0209710_1002747_pt1 | contig 12156 bp, 5 predicted proteins | sample ArcticOcean_MG_C_5_FD_187436 | JGI IMG/M metagenome (GOLD analysis project Ga0209710, IMG submission 187436) | Marine microbial communities from western Arctic Ocean - ArcticOcean_MG_CB4_138 (SPAdes) (version 2) | ecosystem: Environmental > Aquatic > Marine > Oceanic | place: Arctic Ocean: Canada...
CTGTTGTTTATTTGTATCTTGAAATTCATCAACCAAAATATGTGAAACATTTTCATCAAACAGGATGGCAACATTTGTGTTCTTTAAAGTAATGATGGCATTGTCGACTGCCTGGATATAATCTAACGCACTTCTTAAGTTAAATTGCTGGATTAGATTTACATAGAGGTCTGAGAGAAGAATAGATGCACTATGCATTATTGTTGGGAAGATATCAGCTATTTTTTCTTCATATACAACATCATTTAAATTCTCTAAAATATTGTTTCTAAATGGATTTAATAATATTAAATCTAATAATTTATTTTTATATAATTTACCTTCATCATCATCTTGAAATCCTTTTTTAAGACCAAATTGCTTACCAATTTTACCATCTTTGGTCATTATTAAATCTCTAAAATTTAGCCAAAAAGCAATTTTATTTTCCTGCTGCGCGAAGGTAGAATCTAGATAGGTGAGAATATTTTTGATGTCTTTTATTTCATCATTTTCGAATAAGCCTTTGAGTTTTATAACCCATACTTTTGTTTCTTGCTTGTAATAGGCTTTTGTTTTGGATTCAATTTGAGCCGGACCTATATTTTTATAGTTAAATATATTGTCTCGCCATTGGTCTCTATTTTTAAGTAGATTTATTAATTGGTCTTTTATCTTTTGATAGTCATAATCTAAAAATGGAAATAATTCAGTCAGCTGAGCATTATCTTGCATAGTTTCTTTTACTGCAGATTCATATATCTCATAGGGGTCCTCAGTTATATTCTTATATAATGACCTACTAAATATAGGGGCTTGGCGAGTTATTTTAGATGCGAGGCTATCAATCGTCATTATTTCTAATAAATTTAAAAAGCTTTCATTCCATTTAAGTTTTTTTGCTCTCGCCTTAATTTTTTCGACTACTTCTTGATTCTCAGATGCTTCAAATTCTTCTAAAAACTTTTTATGCATTTCTCCTGCTGCTTTTTTAGTAAAGCTAATCGCTATAATCTCTTTTGGGTCATCGACAACTGTTAAAAGGTGAATAATTCTCTTTGCTAATGTCGTAGTTTTACCAGAGCCTGCAGGTGCTTGAACAACGAAAGAAGATCTTGGGTCCAAAACCTCATCACGAATTTTATGATCTATCGGTTTATTCATCTGGGTTCTCAAACTGCCATTTTCTCTCAGCTATTCTTAAGAGTGGCTTTACGGAACAATACTTGAGCTCATCCTCTGTGCCATATATAACTTTTGCATCTCCACTTAAATAGCCTGATGCAAGCTTATGAATATCTACCTCCCATGATGCAAGCAGGTCGGACCATTGATCTTCGTGTGCTTTAAGTTTTTCTTTGGAGAAGACCGTTATCATTCCATCTATTGGCTCTTGAGCACAAGATGATAATCCAACTAACTTCACGTCATTATTGTGAACGTATCCAATTCCAGCGGCACTTATATTCTCAATACCTGTAAATACAATATAAATAGGCATTTGTAGGCTTGTTATCGGACTTTTCTTCCATTGGGATATAGTAAGCACCTCACTTCCTGTTTTGTAGTCAATAAGGAGCCGTGAGCCGTCTTCATATTGATCAATTCGATCAATTTTTACATTAAAATTAATTCGATCAATTTTAACTGGGTATTTTTCTTCGGATTCAATCACACTAAACCTTGGCCTTTCTAACTTTTCGTAACATAGCCATTGGTAAAGTAAGTTTTTAAAATAATCACCTTCGAGCCTAATTTGGGTAGGACTTATACAAGGCTTACTTACTTGGTAGGATGACATTACCTTATGAATTAAAATCTCTATATTTTTTTTGAGGACTTTCTCAGACATTTTGGCTAAATTGATAGAGCTTTTATGTTCTTTCCAAAACTTTTCTAAAAGTTCATGTATAAGATTTCCTCTAGACATTTTGGAAATCTCTTCTTGGTCATCTTCTTGATAAGGCCTAGCATGCAGTCTATTCTCATAAAAAGACCATGCAGGGCAGACTTGAAAGTTTTCAAGGCAACGAAAGCCACCCGAGACATTAATATTGGTACCTAAAATTTCCGGGGCTTTATCGTCCTTAATTTTTTCTAGGTACTTTTTATTATTAATTTCCTTTGTTTTAGAAATAATTTCTTCAACTTCTGAATCATTAAAATATCCTGGTGTTGGAATTAATAATGTTTCGACATCTTTCTTTGAGTAAGAAATTGTAATATCCGAACCAAAACTTTTTAGCCTATTGAGACGAACTTTGTCTATTTTTTTAATATGAATTTCATCAAAAATATGATATTTTTTTTGAAGTTTTTTTGGTATAAATGGATTAAATTCAGTTTTCCCTGGCCAGAGATTGGTGTTCATATTCATCAGCCAAATTGCATCATATTTTTTTATTGGATTTTCGGCAAAACCATTTATATCGATAGAAAAATCATTGGCGCCTTTGGGGGCTGGGCTATTTTCTAATTGTGTAAATAGTATTTCCCAGTACTCTTCAAATGTAACAGTATAGTCAATAATTTTGTTATTTTTAAGTTGATTTAATGATTTAAATAAGCTATTTATATTATTGATTTCAAAGGATAATAAATTATTTATTTTATTGACTTTTGTTTCGATCCAGTATTCTTCAGTAAGAGTAATCCATTCATTTAAATCTTTCTTTTTTGACCATAATGCTTGATTTTTTTCTATTAAAAGTAGAGTTTTTGTAAGTGAGTCTAGCTTTAACTCTTTCAATTTTGAATCATTTTCGATTAGTCTTTTTAAGGAATTAATCGAGATTTTTGGTAGTTTTTTATCTTTAATGTAGTTGCCTAGCTGCTCCCTATATTTATAGTCTTCCGAATCAATCCAATTATTAAAAAGTAATGATTCATAGATTAGTTTTGGTTTGATGTAATGTGGGCTATTTAGTTTGAGAAGGCTTATTGCAGCCGTAATTATTGGTTCGTTTGATAATGGTCTCTTAAGGTTTGAATTGTATATGTTATTTTTATTGTATTCGCTATAAATATCAGGCTGTATTTCGCGATCTATTTCATTTTGTAATTTTATTTGAAATCTACTTAATGCTGGGCTAATGATGAGTAGTTTCTTTTTAGAATTTTCTTTAATCCATTTAATAACTTCTTTAATTTCATCTTCTACATTTTCACATTCTATTTTTCGTTGTTTTTTTAATTTTTCTTCTTGGATCTTGAAGTTCTTTAATTCATTTCTTTCTTTTAGGGCATTGAGAAGATTTTCGTATAGCGGGCTGTTATCATCAAAACCGACTAGTAAAAGTTCCTGGTTATTGATAATGCCGAATTCTTTTTGTTTTTTTATAAAATACTCAATGAACCCGTTTCTGCTGAGAAGTTTATTATCTAAACAGTAATCATTAAATTGATTGCTCCACTCATTAAAGTCACGTATTTCTTGATATGTTTCATTTTGTTTTAACTCATCTTTACTTATTATCTTCTCTCTAATAAGACTATCTGCACTAATTACCTTTTCAGTAATGTCATCAATTTGTGTTTTAAGAAAGTTTTGGCTTTTAAGGCCAGTCTTAATAATTTTTTCCCAGAGCAACCTTTCTTCAATGCCATTCATTATGTTGAAGACTTCTCCAATTGGACCAATCATGCAAAATTCTTGGTATTCTTTTTTTAGCCAGCGGTTAAGTGAATATATACTAGGTAATTGTATTGTTTTTTTTTGATGTCTATCTTTAAAAATCAGCCGAATATCTTCAACTTGATTTTCAGTAATGCAAATAACTGTGCTTGTTGTGTTTGATAGCATATTAGTTATATTGTAATCTTAGAAGTTAAATATAAAGTATAATTTCTACGATTTTTAAGTAAATTTCAAAGGTAATTTGATGAAAACAGCTCAAGAAGTTAGGGTAGGTAACGTAATAATGGTTGATGGAGCGCCAATGGTGATTCATAAGTCAGAATATAACGTATCAAAATCAGGCAGAAGACAGAATGCAGCAATAGTTAAGATGAAAATGAAGAACTTGCTTACAAATAATTCGACCGAAACAATTTTTCAAGCAACAGATAAATTTGATGTAGTTATTTTAGACAAAAAAGAAGTTTCTTATTCTTACTTCTCAGATCCGAATTATATTTTTATGGACTCTGAATTTAACCAATATGAAGTTGATACCGATAGTATGGAAGGTGCACTGAAGTTCTTGGAAGATGGGATGATCTGTGAGGTAGTTTTTTATGATGAGAGGCCGATTTCAGTTGAATTACCAAATTCTGTAATTAGGCAGATTACATATACAGAACCTGCTGTTAAAGGTGATACTACATCTGGAAAGGTTATGAAGCCTGCTAATATTAGTACTGGTTTTGAATTAATGGTTCCGTTGTTTTGTGAGAATGGGGACAAGATTGAGATTGATACTAGAACCTTGGATTATAAAAATAGAATTAAATAAAATGGCTTCTATTTGGCTAAGTTTTTTATCCAGTCCCACCAACAATTATGTTATCAATTTTCAGGGTTGGTTGCCCAACACCTACAGGAACACTTTGACCATCTTTACCGCATGTGCCAACACCTGAGTCTAAATTCATGTCATTACCCACCATACTAACCTCTTTAAGGATATCAGGCCCGTTACCAATAATAGTTGCCCCGTTAACGGGATAATCTAACTTACCATCTTTAATCATCCATGCCTCAGAAGCTGAAAAAACGAATTTACCACTTGTTATATCAACTTGACCACCACCAAAATTTTCTGCATAAAGCCCATTACCAACTGAGCTTATAATTTCTTTAGGGTCGTATTTTCCATTTGGCATATATGTATTTGTCATTCTTGGCATCGGTGAATGAGCATATGATTCTCTGCGACCATTTCCAGTTACAGGCATATTCATTAATCTAGCATTAAGGGTATCTTGAAGATAACCGACCAAGATGCCATCTTCAATTAATACTGTTTTTTGTGTTGTGTTACCTTCATCATCAACATTTAAAGAGCCACGCCTATTCTCAATTGTCCCATCGTCAACAACTGTTATCCCTTTTGCAGCTACTTGTTTGCCCATCATATTACTAAAGGCAGAGGTACCTTTTCTGTTGAAATCACCTTCCAACCCATGGCCAATAGCTTCATGCAATAAAATTCCAGGCCATCCAGAACCTAAAACAACTGTCATTGATCCTGCAGGGGCAGGTCGCGCATCTAAATTAACTAATGATTGCTTAACAGCTTTTTTTGCATAATCCTCAAGTATCTCATCTGTAAAATAATCAAGCAGATATCTACCACCCCCGCCAGAAGATCCTTGCTCTCTTTTACCATCTAGCTCAGATATAACACTTACTGATAATCTTATTAATGGTCTAATATCTTCAATTAATTGCCCAAAATAATTTTGGATTAGAACGACTTCATATTGAGCGGCAAGCGAAGCTGAAACTTTTATAACGCGTTTATCAATCGATTTTGCAATTGATTCTATTTTCTCAAGTAAATCAATTTTTTTTTGGCTGTCTAATCTAGCTATAGGATCGTTATACGTATAAATTTTTTTTCTTGAAGGTTTTTTCGGTGTGGGCATTGATGCTGATTGCCCTTGTTTTTCTATGGAGCTGATAATTTTTAATGAGTCATTCAAAATGCTTAATGAAATATCATCTGAATAAGTAAATGCAGTTTTTTCATCACTGACACTTCTAATTCCAACGCCTTGGTCAATGGAGTAGCTTCCATTTTTCACTTGGCCATCTTCAAGAGACCAAAATTCATTCTTGGAGTATTGAAAATATAAATCTGCATAATCAACATTCTTATTATGAATTTTATTCATTATTGTTGACAAATTATTATGGCTAATACCAGCCGGATCTAGAATAAATTTATTTGATAATTGAAAATTAGACATTTAATTTATATTTAAAAATTCTGAAGAAGGTTTTAATATTTCTTCGTCAATCATTTTGCCAAATCTCTCTGCACGAGGAGTGCTAAGCTCTTCTGGTTCATCCCAAGTGCCAATAATTTGATACTCATCCGACAGAATTTTATTTAGAGGATCCTTAAGAATTTTTTGAGCTATAAAGGCAGCAGCCCCGACAAGTGGCCCACCAGCTAAAGATAATAGAGAGAGGCTATCACTAATTCTTGGATTAACAACCACATGAATATTTTGTGTTTCTTCTATAATATTTGTTTCACCTTTAATTGATACTTCAGCTGCAGGACCTTCCATTGTAAATCTATTTGATTTTAGAATTCCATTATTTATTATTACTCCGGCATTAATTCTATCAAAAATAAACCCCTTGCTAAAGATATCACTAAAATCTAATGATAAACGTCTTGGTAGGTTTTGAAGTGTCAAGAGTCCGAATAGTCTCGCAACTCCTGGTTTAGCTTCAAGCACTACTCCATCAGTGGCTGTTAGGGAGAAATTACCTTTTAAAACTGACTTATCAAAATCGAAAGGACTTTTTGGCCAACCCAACATTCCAATAACACTAGCCTTTCCATCCTTAATTAGCTCAGGGTAGGATAGTTGATCAAATGTTTTTTGTATATTATTTATGTTCCAGCTAAAGTTAATAGAGGTATTTGGAATTAAACCCTCGTCATCCCAGAGGCCTGATCCATTAATTGTATGATCAGAATTGGTAATTTTAAAATTCTCAATATTCCACACTTTATTTTTTTTATATGCAACAAGGCTTAGATTTCCGTAAGTTTCTTCATCCAGGGACAAAGAATTTACTTTGATATTAATCTTAGGGGGATTCGAAAAGATAAATTTATTCTCATCCTCAGTTAAGCTACTCTTTTTTTTAAGGTGTAATTTCTCAAAACCAGCTTTCAATAAATTTTCTTTTTGATTCCATAAAATATTACCTGACACATCATTAGATAAAATTTGAATACTTAAATTTTCATTGGTTGGCATATACTTTATATTTGAATTTGTAAGCTGATAGCCATAGACATTAAATTCCTGAATATTAATATTTGCATTGGTAATAAATGATCTTGAATTAAGGTCACCAAATAAAGAATTAATACTTTCTAAACTAACTTCAGATAATTCAGCAGACAGCAGAACCCCATCTTCGGGCATTTTATTTTCAAGTGAATTGATATTTATTTGACCATTTTTAATCTCCATTACTCCCTCATAATTTCTTTCTTTTATCAACTTTGCAGATGCATAAGTACCAATTTCAGCTTTAACCAATTCTTGATTTTTATTGATAGATTCTTTTGTGAATAATAATGTTGTTATTTCATTTTCTTTTTTACCAAAAGGAGAGGGTAAATTTAAACCGAGTCCATTTAAATCACTTTTAATTTCAATATCAGTTGCTTTATCTGTTATTTTTAATTCTCCACGCCAAGTGGCTTCACCAGTAATATTGCGCCCCCAATTTTCACCTAATGCTAAACGGATAAATCCTTGGTTAATAATTCCATCAATGTTAATTTGCGTTATATTTTTTATATTACTCAATGCGATTGTTATCGGACTTCCTGATAAGTTAGCAACCGCCCCATTGATTTTGATATCATCTTGATCAAACTCTATCTTGCCAATAATATTGCTAATTTTTGGCATCCCTAAAGCATTGTTAATTAAAGAACTGCCTTGAAATTCATATATTCCATTGAATAAAATATTTTCTTCATCTTTGAGAGGAATTTGCAATTGGGCGGCAAGCTTTCCAGGCCCTTCGCCCTTCATTTCATCAAAGATACCTTTCATAACTTTTTTGATTGGACTTTTATTTATTGCATTAATAATATCAGGTATGGGGCTGGCTAAAATTAGATCAACAGCCATGATGGGCTCTTCAATATTTGAAGGGGCAATATTCACAATCATATGCTCGATATTATTATTTAAAATATCACCTTTAATACCTTTAAAATTAATATGATTATTTTTAACATTAATTTTGAAATCAAAATTATTGAGCTCAGGCCACCCTTCACCGTACTCAATAAAGCTATTAGTTATAATTGAATCAACTAAAAATATGCCTTTATTAAGGTCAGGTTTATTTTTTTCATCCACAAAAGGAAAATCTTGGACTTTACCTTTTAATTTGATGACTGTATTTTGTGCTTGGCCTTTTAAAAGAGAAGTATCTAACCAGTGCAGAGTTTTATTTCCTAGCTGTAAGGGGTAATATTTTTTTAAGCCAGGTAGATCGACTAAGGGTATTTTAATTAATAAGTCAACAATACTATCTTGATGGCTAATGTATTTATAGCTACCATTCACTATTGAATTAATGTCATTATTTTGAATTACTATATTTTTTAAATTAAATAAATCATTCTTCCACTCAATAAGCCCAGAAAATTGGGAAAATGTTATTGGCTGTCTAAAGGTATCTTTTTTTATAATTGTTAGATTTTTTGAAACTGATTTCACTGTCCCGCTTCTTTTTTTTATATCGACCAAGCCAGTTAAATTTTTAACGCCAGGAAAATCTTTATAAGGATTAATGCTCACATTTAAAAGTTGCGCTTTTAGAATTAAGTCTGGAAATTTCTGACCGGATTCCTTCCAACTTAATATTAAATCTTTAAATTGACCTGATGGCGACACCTCTTCGATTATTAACTGTAGAGATTTTGTATATGGTATATGTCTTATTATTTCATGAGCTGATTGAAGATTTATTCGATTTAATTTTATTCCAATCTGACTAACTTTTTTCTCTAATGTATTTATTAAGATTAGAAATTCACCTTCATCTATATTAACTCCATTATCTGTAACCACATTCATTTTTGAAACATTTAAGGTGGCAATATTTTTATTTATTGTATAAGAGATTTGACCTTTAAATTTTTTCAGAGTTAATGGTTCTTCATGGGACTGATTAATTTTAGTAATAAAATTTTTAACATCTAATTGTGTATCCACTTGGCTAATTTTCCCATCACTGAAGTCGGCTCTGATATTTATATCTCCATTGGCTGAGATTATTTCAACTGGATAATCTACCCAAGGCCTAAATGTATTTATGTCAACTTCTTTAACGGATAGACCCAATTGCCCATTGCTATTTTTTATTTCTTCTATTGAAGAGCTATCAAAATAACCATACATGTTTATATTCTGATTTTTTAAGCTTGATAATTGCCCAGTTACTTTAAAGTTATGACGATCAAGATTGGAAAGAGTTGCTGATGATTCATATCTTGCAGATATATTATCTATTAATAAAATTGGTGCATCCCGTGTACGATCGCGCCATTTTATTTTCCCATTAACTATAATAATTTCATCTTGGTTTAGGATCCAATTTGACGCAGATGAATTTTTACTAGTTTGGATTGAGATGCCACCAATAAGGTATTTATTCTCAGTTAGTCGCTCAATATCTAAATCTGGTTCATATAGAATAATTTCATCAAGTATTGGTCTAAACTTTAAAAGTGAAAGCCATGAAATATCAATACGTATTTTTTTTAAATCAAATGATTTTTCAAGGCTGTTGTTGTAAATGTTGAGATTGTGGAGAGTAAGGCTTGGATTTGTAATTCTCCATCGAGCTTCAATACTTTCAATTTCCACCTGTCTTTCAAATTGCTGGCTAATTTCTTCTGTTAGTTTGTCTTTAAATTCATCAAGATTTGATTGAATAAAAAAGTAAAAAAATAAAAAACCAATTGTAAGAATTGATAGTACTGGTAAACCTAAGTAAATTAGGATTTTTTTAAGATAAATTTGAATTTTATGATTCATTAAAGCCGTATCAATATTTAATTTATCATTCTATAGAACTTCTCCCAGTTGGTCTAATATTGCTGGATTTTCAAGTGTTGAGATGTCGGTAGTTACTTTCTCACCTTTTGCCAATGTTCTTAATAAGCGGCGCATAATCTTTCCTGACCTAGTCTTAGGCAAATTATCACCAAATCGTATTTCATCAGGTTTCGCTATTGGTCCAATTTCTTTCGAAACCCATTGTTTAAGATCATTAATAATGTTTTCAGCATTAGCTTTAGAAGGTCTTTCAGCTTTAAGAACAATGAATGCAACTATTGATTCTCCTTTGATATCATGAGGCCTTCCAACAACAGCTGCTTCTGTAACAATCGGATTTGCGACCAATGCAGACTCTATTTCCATTGTGCCCAACCTGTGGCCTGATACATTTAAAACATCATCTATTCTGCCCATAATCGTAAAATAACCTGTTTCTTTATCACGAATTGCACCATCTCCAGCTAAATAAATTTTTCCACCTAATTCTTTAGGAAAATAGCTATTCTTGAATCGCTCAGGGTCACCCCATATTGTTCTAATCATTGAGGGCCAAGGTTTTTTTATAACTAATAAACCTCCATTACCCCATTCTTGATCTTGACCTTGCTCATCTACAACCTCAATCTCAATGCCTGGAAAAGGTAAAGTACATGAACCTGGAACCATTGGTGTTGCCCCAGGAAGGGGTGTGATTACATGCCCACCTGTTTCTGTTTGCCAAAAAGTATCTACTATTGAACAACGGTTGTTACCAATATTTTCGTAATACCACATCCAAGCTTCTGGATTAATTGGCTCCCCAACACTTCCTAAAACTCTTAGCGTATTAAGATTGTAATTTTTAGGGTGTGTCTGGGGATTAACTTCTGATTGTTTTATTAATGCCCTAATTGCAGTAGGAGCAGTATAAAAAATGCTTACCTTATGTTTTTCAATAAGCTGCCAAAATCGACCTGCATCAGGATAGGTTGGCACCCCTTCAAAAATTAACTGCGTTGCACCCAGAGCTGTTGGCCCATAAGCAATATAAGTATGCCCAGTGATCCATCCAACATCAGCGGTACACCAATAAATGTCAGTTTCTTGAATATCAAAAGTCCATCGACATGTATTTATCGCATGAAGAAGATAGCCAGCGGTTGAATGTTGAACACCTTTAGGCTTTCCAGTCGAGCCTGACGTATAAAGAATAAATAAAGGGTGTTCAGCACCAACAAATACAGGATCACAATTTTTTGGCAAATCTGCGATAAGATCTTCCCATAAAATATCATTTGTATTGATTTTTATTTTAGTATTAGCTCTATTATAAACAACGATTTTATCTACAGATTCACATTTACCCATCATTAATGCATCATCTACAGCAGATTTAAGAGGAATTAATATCCCTCCTCGAAATTGACCATCTGCTGTGATTACTAGTTTTGCTTTTGTATCTTCGATTCGTTCTTGGATACTTTTAGCAGAAAATCCACCAAATATTACTGAATGTATAAGTCCAAGCCTTGCACATGCCTGCATAGCAACAATAGCTTCGATACTCATAGGAAGATATATTATTACTCGATCACCAATCTTTAAATCTAAACTTTTTAATCCATTAGCAAATTGACAAACTTTTTCATATAAATCTAAATACGTTATTGAAGTAATTTTTCCATCATCAGCTTCAAAGATGATGGCTGTTTTATTAGCTTGTGTTTCTAAGTGACGATCAAGGCAATTATAGGATGCATTTATTTTTCCATCTTCAAACCATTTATAGAATGGCGCATCTTCAGCATTTAAAATTTTTGTAAATGGTTTTTTCCAGATTAATAATTCTTTAGCTAGTTTTGCCCATGCTCCGAGATAGTCATTTTTAAATTTATCAACTAAAGCGACATAACTTTTCATGCCAGATACAGTTGCATTTTTTACTATTTCATCACTAGGATTAAAGACACGCTCTTCTTTATTCACTGACTCTATTGACATTGAAGCTTATCTCCTAAATAATTTTATTAATCACTTTATAATCATTATCAATGTAATTCATATATATCTTATATAAGACTTTAAAGCATTACAAATAAATTATAATTATTTAATCTTACACTTTGAAACTATTTTAATTATTAATGAATATGCACTATGTATTATTTCTCTAGCATATAATAATAGCCTTTCATTTAACTTTCTATATAGTTTAGATATATGACTCTTAGATTAAGATTTAATTTACTCATAACACTTATTATGCTTTTTCTAATAATAGCATTAGCAGGAGTAACAATGAGCTCATCTAAAAGATCAATTCAAGAAGGTGTTGAGTCAGCAAATAAAGTCACCCTTCAATATCTCGAAACAATCATAGCAAGGTCAGTTCAAAATCCAGAATGGGGTAACACACAT
>Ga0209710_1002748_pt1 | contig 12155 bp, 9 predicted proteins | sample ArcticOcean_MG_C_5_FD_187436 | JGI IMG/M metagenome (GOLD analysis project Ga0209710, IMG submission 187436) | Marine microbial communities from western Arctic Ocean - ArcticOcean_MG_CB4_138 (SPAdes) (version 2) | ecosystem: Environmental > Aquatic > Marine > Oceanic | place: Arctic Ocean: Canada...
TGGAAAGGTTTTAAAGTCTCCACCCAACAGCACCTTACTGTCATGCTTAAGCCAGCCTTCGATCAAACTCGCGTACACGCGCCTGAAATCGGTCGTGAAAATCAAGTTGCCGTCTTCGTCGAGATTAGTCAGTGACGGCGCGTCGCCGTAGTGGCCGCCTTTCACGGGCTTGCCGATGACGTACATGTGATTTGCAGTGCCGTGGTCGGTGCCCAAACTGGTATTCTCAGCGACCCGGCGACCGAACTCGGAAAACACCAACACGTTCACATCATCGGCGCGACCGATACGCTCCATGTCTTTCATGAAGCCAGCAATCGCATCGGACGCATAGGACAGGAGGCGACCATGCTGCGCGTTCTGGTGCACGTGCGTATCGAAGGCATTGTGACGAAACGACACGTAGAACAGCTGACTCGGGAGTCCAGCGTTGATCATTGCGGCGACCTTGTTTAAGTCCAGCGACCGTATGCCGTAGTCGACCGGCGTTTTGTAACTGCCCCACGCGGCTCTTACCAACGTTGATGCTTCGCGTGCGCTGGCGGCGACTTTGTCAAGGTAATTGCGCGATAAGTTAGGCCCGTCAGTGACGGTCGGGTAGTCGAGCAGCAGGCGGCTCTGCAGCAAGCCTTTGCGAGTAAAACGTTCGGGATCATCGAACACAACCGGCACATGATGCTCGGAATGCACTGCCAGTGACTGGCGCTCGTCGATGTTGACCAGGAAATTCGGCGTAAGTTGAGGGTCGATCGCATCAGCAACACGGCCTAGCCAGCCAAATCGTTCGCCACCGTTTGGCACGCCGGTGTGCCAGTAACCCATCGACTGGAAATGCGACAGCGACTGCTGTGGATAGCCGCATCCGTGCACGATCGCCATCTTTCCATCCTTGTACAGCCGCTCGAAACCTAACATGCCAGGATTGAATCCATAGCGATCATCAATCTTACGTACATTGTCAGCGCGCAGACCGATACGCGGACGCAGGCGATAGTATGCGTCTTCGGTGTACGGCACCAGGGTGTTGAGTCCATCGTTGGCGCCTGACATTTCAACAACGACGAGGATGCGCTTGTCGCTACCGGCTGCGGCCAGCGCTGGCGACATCGGTAAACCGGTGGTGATGCCAAGTGCGCCGAGTGCCTTTAACAAGTTGCGGCGAGTTACGTTGTTATGTGATTGTTGCATCGTATTCATCCGAGCTGGTAGGCAGGCAGTGACAGGATCACGTGCAGCACGTTGCGCAACGCATCCTCCATATAGCTGTTTGCATGTTTCAAGTCAGCAGTGCCAAGGTCGTATTCGAGCAGCGTACTGATCTTCCTGCGGGTTTCTTGATCGACCGGCACGGACAGGAAGCGCATCAGCATATGGTCTACCGCCTGTTGAGCACTCGCGCATCTAGCATCGCGCACCATTTGCGAAAGGTTTATGCGGGCCGGCATGCGTGGTATGGCCTTCACATTCTCAATCGCCTTACGCCAAGCGTGGTAGCTTGCCAAGCGCGTATTGAAATCTTCGTCGCGGTCGTTCTGCATCGACATCGACGTGACTTCTTTGTCATCAGGCTTGGTCGCACTCGTCACATCCATGCCCATCGCGAGCTTATCGGCCACTGGCACGATGCCGAAGCGGTCGTCTGCGACGCGATCAGGTGCAATGAAATTGACCGGCGGGAAAACGGTGTCATAAACAAAGTTGCCACGCACTAGCAAAAGGCCAGGAGTAATCCAACTTTTCCCGCTGGTCCACCCAGCCACATTGGGCGGGTTCAAAAGCTTTTGCCCCATCGACTCGGTCAGCACATTGAAGTCCGGAATACCCGGAACCTCCCTCAAGCCTAGCTTGCGATAAGTTGAAATTGTCAATTCCACTGGTGGCTTGATGTGCGTACCTACCGATGCATCGCTATAAAAATCACGTGACTCGAATATTGTTTCAAGGAAAGGTGCTATCTCAAACTGTTTGTCACGCAGGAGCTTGCCAAGCGTCACGTGCATGGCTGGCGTCACGTCCTCGCGCACAAAATAGCGATACAGCTTGCTTGCGATGTATTCCGATGTCACCTGCCTGCCAAGAATGATGTCGATCACTTGAACACCGTCAAAATTACCACTGCTTCCAAGAACCGACTTAATCCCGTCGTCGTGTTGTTGAAGATTCACGACAAACGCGAGGCCTTTGTAATTCCAGCCAGTGAATGCACGTGCCGCTTCCTGAATATCTTTTTCAGTGTAGTTGCCGACACCCATGGTGAATAGCTCCATAATCTCGCGTGCAAAATTCTCGTTCGGCGCGCCCTTTACGTTCACGCCGGCATCAAGGTACGCTAACATCGCCGGATCCTGCGACACCGAGATCAACAGATCACGGAAGTTACCGGTCGCCTTTGCGCGCAGCATTTCATTTTGTTTTAATATCTTTCGGTAATCTAGGACTTTCTCATCACCGGTCGCGAAATGGCCATGCCAGAAAAGCGCCATCTTTTCTTCCAACGGTCGCTGGGTCGCCAGCATGCGATTGGCCCACCAATAGCCAATGCGTTCCGTCTCGAGTTTAGTTACGCGCTTCCAATACAGGAAGCGGTCAGCAACCTGCTGCAACTTGCGGTTACCCGCAGGCTTGGCCTTTACACCGAGTGACTCGCCGGTCGCCTTTGCCAAGTCTGTTGCAGCCGGACGGGAAGGTGCGAACGGATCAAGGCCAGGATCAAATGCACCGGAATCTTCAAAGGGCGGCAGGGGATTGTGAATCGCTTGGTAGTAAACCAGAGAGCGCACAGCTTGCTTGTGAGACATCGCGGCCAGCCGCGAAACTTCAGATGGCGTGCCACCGAAACCAGCGCGCTCTAGAAAGTGAGCAGCGCGATCTCGATTCCATTCGGAAGACGGTAGCGGTTCTAGACTATCTTGCCATGCAACGGGGGCCGCATGTGTAATCAAGCACGTAGCAGCAAGCAATAGCGTCAATATTAATTTGAAAAGTATTTCCATCTAGCAGGCGACTTCCTATGGTCGTTTAGTACACGCATGTTGTCCAAGACCAAGAAATTAGGCTGATGTTTTACTAACTAACGACACCTAGCTTGGCATATACCGTGTCAGGCATTGATGCCATTTGCGGCTTATGCGAGGCAAACTTTCTGCGGGGTTTTGCAGAGTTTGATTAAGGTTCTACTACTGTAATTTTGATTGCGCTATACCAAGTAGCAAGTTGAGTAATTTCCTCATCTGTTAATTGCTTGGCTATGACGTTCATAACTGCATTTTGCCGCTTCCCGCTACGGTAATTTGTCAATTGCTCGCTTAAATACATAAACTGCTGACCTGCTAAATTCGGTGCATTAGGAAGTGATGCTATTCCAGCTACCCCATGACATAGCGCACAAGCTGCGTCAGCTTTAACTTTACCGAGAGCAACATCGTCGGCTAAGGCGTTAAGTGACGTTATCAGTAACGTAATAAAAAAAAGATTCTTCATACTCAATAATTAAATAACAGAGGCCCCTTAAAAAAGGAGCCTCTGTAGGTTTACCAGCGGACATTTAATCCGTATAGAAAATTAACCTTAAATACCTGAGTAGCTAATACGGTACAGTGCACCAGCGTAGTCATCTGATACAAGGATAGATCCGTCAGGTAGATTGGCAATATCAACTGGGCGGGCTAAAGCACGTCCAGTTTTTGCGTCCAAAAATCCACCAGCAAATACTTCCATTTTGCCTGCAGTTCCATCAGCTTTAGTTGGTACAAATTGGACTTCATAGCCAGTCGGCTTGGTACGGTTCCAAGATCCGTGAGCGGCTATAAAAACACCACTTTGATACTTTGCCGGAAACATCTTACCTGTGTAGTGAGAAAGTCCTAGTTGAGCTTGGTGGGCCGGAAACTCTACCTGCGGGAAAATATGGCCTGCAGGCTCCTTCATATCCTTTAAATCAGGCGCGGCAGCCGTACCAGCTACTTTAAAGCGGCCGTTGTAGTATGGGAAACCGTAGTTGCCACCTGCTTTTTTCAGGCTGTTCAATTCTCCTGGTGGAATTTCATCGCCAAGACCATCAACTTGGTTATCTGTTGTCCAAATATCGCCTTTTGGACCAATAGAAATACCTGCTGGATTCCGCATACCTGCTGCGTAAACCATTCTACCGCTGCCATCCAAGCCGTTGTATCGAACAACGCCACCTATACCAATATCTTCATACATGGCGACTTTTTCAGCTGGCTGAACGTTATAAGGTTGTCCCAGTGTCACAAAGATTTTTCCATCATCGGCGACTTTACAAACTCGACCTGAATGATTGAATGATTGCTCCTCAACAGGGATTAGCTTACCTTCAGGAACCACCACACCAACAGCAACATCTGGACCTTCGTAAAAGTACTCAGCAGCTGGGAAATGTAAAATACGGTTTGATTCTGTTACGACAAGAAACCCATCTTTGGTAAAACAGACACCGTTAGGATTTGTAAATTTAATCGAGGGTGCAAACGCTTTTACTTCGGTTGCTGAATCACCATTGTTGCGATTAGTAACAGCCCAAACAGTTGATTTTCTAGTTCCTACAAAAAGCATGTTTGTTGAGGGAGCAACTGCCATGTAACGAGCGTCTGGAACGATAGCGTACAACTCAATTTTAAACCCAGCGGGTAATTTGACTTTTTTCAAATTAGCACGGATCGCATCAGCATTTTTTCCTTCTTGAGGTATAGCTGGGATCTCCATACTTGTTCCAGTAGTTTGCATTTTTTGCAAAGTCGACAAGTTCGCATCAGCGGCGATTGCAGAAGTGGCACCTAAAATTGCGACTGCACATGCCAAAGACGAAAGTTTCAGATATTTCATGATTTTCCTTGAGTGTAGATTTTTTTACTAAGCTGTAAAACCTCAGAGTTTCACTGAAGCTATTTTTACTTTATAGATCTAACCAAGATAGCTTGTCAGGGTGAACCCTTGAAATGTCGCGAAGGAGTCATTGAATTTTTTTCAAATTTTATTTGAAATAAATTTGAATTGATAAGAATTTTTCAATTGGCTGCTGAGGAAAAAAACAAATATTACAGACCTTCACCACAGCTAGGGTAAGTGCTGCAATCATCCGGCAGCTTTGTATCAGCTTGAGAAATATGAAACTGATTGTCAAATTCTTCGGGTTTTCACTAGCTACATGCGTGCACTAATGAGCGATTATTGTTTGGGATAAAAAAATCCCCGTTGGCATCAATCGATGTGACGATACCTTTTTTTAAGGACGAAGTTTATGACATGGCAAACTCCATCAGCAATTAATTTCCGCTTCGGTTTTGAGATTAACTTGTACGTTTCTGCGCGCTGATTTTTAAGTATGACCAACGGCGTCTGTGCGAAAGCTCAGGCGCCGCTCTTCTTCATGGCCCAACCTTTTAGCCGATAGCAGCTTCGGCTGTTGAGGCACACACTATGCGCATTACTATTCTCGGCGCCGCAGCAGGCGGCGGATTTCCCCAGTGGAACTGCAATTGTCGCAATTGTGCTGGCGTTCGCAACGGCACGGTACGTGCTAAAAGCCGGACCCAATCCTCAATTTTTATTCGCAACGACACCGATGCCGATGGTATTTTGTTCAACGCATCACCTGACATCTTGGAGCAAATCCGCAACAGCCCGACACTTCAGCCCGGGCGTGCCAGTCGAGATACGGCGATTGCCGGTGTGGTCCTGATGGACGGCCAAATAGACCATACGACAGGTTTGTTCATGCTGCGAGAGCGCCCAACACCAATGCCAATTTGGTGCACTGACCCAGTTGAACAAGATTTACTACAAGGTAATCCGATCTTCCGTGTCTTGAGTCATTTTTGTGGCGTGCAGCGCCAACGCATTTCTGTAGACGGAGCAGTGTTCCGTGTACCCGGTGTAGAAGGGATCTCGCTCCAAGCCATAGCGCTCAATAGCAAAGCAGCCCCTTACTCGCCGCACAGAGAGGCGCCAGTTGATGGCGACAACATTGGCTTGTTAATTACTGATACAACTTCCAAGTCCAGCTTATTTTATGCACCTGGTTTGGGTGAAATTACCCCACCTATCATGGCTGCTATGGCCAACGCTGATTGCGTTATGGTTGACGGTACATTTTGGACAGATGACGAAATGATTACGCTCGGACTCAGCCAGAAGACGGCTCGCAGTATGGGACATTTGCCCCAATCTGGCCCTGACGGTATGGTTCAGACCATGGCAAAACTACCATCCAGTGTTCGCCGTATGTTGATTCATATCAATAACAGCAACCCGATTCTTGATGAAGACTCACCTGAACGTGCCGAACTAACTGCTGCTGGTATAGCGCTGTGTGAAGATGGTACAGAAATACAGCTATGACTATGCGTGCAGAAATAATTAAAGCCAGCTCCATCTCGCCCAATACCGATACAGCTTGGGATGACGTCACATTTGAAGCCAAGCTCAGAGAGCAAGGGCAGGCCTATCACATACACCACCCGTTTAACAAAATGCTCAATGGCGGTAACGCCTCACCAGCGCAAATTCGAGGCTGGGTAGCCAACCGTTTTTATTATCAAATAGCCATCCCAATCAAAGATGCCGCTGTGCTGTCCAATTGTCCAGATGGCGAGGTACGCCGTGGCTGGGTACAGCGAATTTTGGATCACGATGGGTTCGAGTTGGCTGGTGTTAAAGACGCTGGTGGCATTGAGGCTTGGTTGCGTTTGGCTCAAGCAGTTGGTCTGAGTCGAGAAGAGGTTATTGATTTGCGTCATGTCGCACCAGCGGTGCGTTTTAGTGTTGATGCTTATGTAAATTTCGCTAGACGCGCACCTTGGCAAGAGGCCGTGTGTTCCTCATTAACCGAGTTGTTTGCTCCTGAAATTCACAAGCAACGGTTGGCGACATGGCCTGCGCACTACCCATGGATTGACACCGACGGGCTCAGTTATTTTCGCAACCGTATCAGCCAAGCGCGTCGCGATGTGGATCAAGGCTTAGCCATTACATTGGCGCATTTCAACACCCGCGTGTTGCAGGAGCGTGCATTGGAGGTGTTGCAATTCAAGCTCGATATTCTGTGGGCACTGAACGATGCAATTGCATTGAAGTACGGGGTCGCGTCTTGACGGCCCTCACGTTGCAGTCAATCCCGCGTGTGTCTCCCGGTTTTAGGCTGCAGTATGAACCTGCGCAAGAATGTCACGTGTTGCTGTACCCAGAGGGCATGGTGAAGCTCAATCAAACCGCCGGCGAGATTCTTTCACGCTGCGATGGTCAACGCTCCGTAACTGAGGTTGTGGCTGAGCTTGAGCAGGCTTTTTCCACCACTGGTCTTGAAACCGATGTGATGGCTTTTATGACTTTGGCCAAAGAGCAGCTGTGGCTGTCTTGGGAGTAATTCAATGAATACAACGCCTCTTGTAAGTTCAACTGCGGCTACTGGCCAGGGCGCTGGCGCGTCCACACCTGCCATAAAGCCACGTCCTGGTCCGCCTTTGTGGCTGCTGGCTGAGCTGACCTACCGTTGCCCGCTGCACTGTGTATTTTGTTACAACCCGGTGGATTTTGCGCACCATGACGATGAAATATCTACTGACGATTGGATACGTGTGCTGCAGCAAGGCCGGGCCTTGGGTGCCGTACAGCTGGGCTTATCGGGCGGAGAGCCACTGTTACGCGACGACCTTGAGGTCATTGTTGCCGAGGCCAAAAGACTTGGCTTTTATTCCAACTTACTCACCTCAGGTGTTGGTTTGACCGAAGAGCGTGCAGTTGCACTGAAGGCTGCAGGGTTAGACCATGTGCAGCTGTCGTTTCAGGACTCGACGCGGGAAATGAACGACTTTTTGTCACATACAAAAACGTTCAGTCTGAAAAATAAAGTTGGCAAGATCATCAAGGACCAAGGCTGGCCTATGGTTTTGAATGTGGTTATTCATCGCTTGAACATAGATCATATTGACGAAATTATTCGCATGGCTCATGAGATGGGGGCCGAGTATTTAGAGCTGGCCAACACGCAATACTATTCTTGGGCGTTTGTGAACCGCTCGCAGTTGTTGCCAACACATGCGCAACTTCAGGAGGCTGAAAAAGTAACTGAGGCGTGGCGAGCCAAGCTTGGTGATGCCATGAAAATATTCTTTGTAGCACCGGACTATCACGAAGGGAAAGTTAAAAAGTGTGTCAACGGATGGGGCAGTATGTTCATGACCATTGCGCCCGATGGCTTCGCATTGCCTTGCCATACGGCACGCTTGCTGCCTGGACTCACTTTCCCCAATGTGAAAGAGGCCAGCTTGAGTGACATATGGTATGACTCGGATGGTTTCAACCGTTACCGGGGCACGGGTTGGATGAAGGAGCCATGTGCAAGTTGTGCACACAAAGAAGAAGACTTGGGAGGTTGTCGCTGTCAAGCTTTCATGTTGGCCAACGACCCTGACGCAACCGACCCAGTCTGTAGCTTGAGCCCGCTTCACCATACAGTGCAAGCAGCTGTTGCCGAAGCAGCCACCGTTACAGCTCAAGAGCACCCGTTGGTGTTTCGCGACCCCGTTAATTCGCGACGACTATCTTCGGTTTAGCGGCACGTTTCTATTCCAAGTTTGTCGTGTAATTTAAGACTGGTGAAATCGCATCTGTAAGTGTTTATAAGCTGAATGACCTTGCCCTTGGTTAAAGGTGTTGCGACGACCAGCTGAATGCGCCCAACACTGCGTCCACCAATTTCTGTCAGCGCTGAAGGGCTTCATGCTGAAAAGCTCGGTCATTCGCAAGCGTGATTGTTGGGATAATTTCCTCACGGACAGCTTCTGGGTTTGGTTGAAAGTGGGCCGTTTGTACGGCAGGACATTGGCGACACGCAGGCAGTCCTTGGAGCACGTTATTGACTGTATGGCGCTCTACATCCACCGCAGAATTTACTCGACGTTGAGCTACGTCAGTCCGATGCAGTTGGAGAAGAGCTTGCAAGCTGCACAGTTGTTGAAGGCTGCATACGTGTTGAAAACCCTGCAAGTTGGCGCGGAATTGGGAAAGACAGTTTTGCTGACGTGGTTTATAAAAAATTTGCCCCAGTGATCATTATTAAGAAGCCGTTAACGGATGACAATTTGCTCTTTCATCCAGTTGATAACACCACCGCGTAGAAAGAATTCAACTTGCCGCGGGGTCATGTCACAACTCACTTGTAACTTGGTGCCTTGGGTTATGTTGTCGGTAAAGAGTTGGTCCCTATCGGCCAGCGCGCGCCTCAGATCAGTCAGGCGCAGCACATCGCCGGCTTGAATATTGTCGTAGTCTGATGGGTTGACGAAGGTCAAGGCGAGCACGCCAAAGTTGATCAGGTTTTGTTGATGAATACGTGCAAAGCTTTTTGCCAAGACCACACGCAAACCTAGAGACTGCGGGCCTAATGCGGCGTGTTCGCGGCTGGAGCCTTGTCCATAATTGCTGCCACCCACCACCACATGCCCAAGTACTTGCTTGGCGCGAGCCACATAGCTTGGGTCTAGTCTGTCAAATGAAAACTCGGCGATTTTAGGAATATTGCTGCGATACGGCAGTACCCGTAAACCTGGGGGCATGATCTCGTCAGTAGAAATATCGTCCGCGACTTTGAGCAATACCGGTGCTTCAATGGCGTCCGGTAATGGCTCAAATAGTGGCAAAGACGCGATATTGGGACCTTTAACCAGTTCGACCTGCAGCGCCTCAACAAGAGGCAGTGGTGGCATGAACAACGCGCGATTGATGATCGGTTGATCCGGATCGGCAATGCGCGGGTAAGGTATACCAAGTGTGCGGGGGTCAGTGATCACACCACTGAGCGCAGACGCTGTGGCCGTTTCCGGACTCACCAAACAGACTTTGTCTTCTCGCGTGCCAGAGCGACCCGGGAAGTTACGCGGCACCGTTCGCAACGACAGCTGGTTGGTTGCAGGCGCTTGCCCCATACCAATACAGCCGTTGCAACCCGCTTGATGCAGTCTTGCGCCAGCGTGCAGCAGGTGGGAAACATGCCCATCCCGCACCAACGTTTCAAGTTGCGCACGCGATGTCGGGTTGATATCAAAGGAGACGCTCTCATTCACACGCTGGCCTTGCAGCATCATGGCGGAGACGGCAAAGTCGCGGTAACCAGGGTTGGCCGACGAGCCTATATAAGCTTGGTAAATTTTCTCACCTGCAACCTCACTGACAGGACGCACATTGCCCGGACTAGACGGCATGGCAATCAATGGGACCAAGCTGGACAAGTCAATCTCGTCATGTAAGTCGTATGTTGCCCCCTCATCTGCGGACAGCTCGACCCAGTCGTCCTCACGTTGCCAAGCGCGTAAGAAACGGCGAACCTCTTGGTCTGAGGGGAACACGGTGGTAGTCGCACCAAGCTCTGCGCCCATGTTGGCAATCACATGCCTGTCCATGGCGCTTAAATTGGCAAGTCCTGGGCCGTAGTACTCAATGACTGTGCCAAATCCTCCGTCTACGCCATGGCGGCGCAGCATTTCAAGAATGACATCTTTGGCGCTTACCCAATCAGGAAGGCTACCCGTAAGCTTGACGCCCCAAATCTTAGGCATGCGGGTGAAGAACGCTTGACCCGCCATCGCCAGCGCAACCTCCAGCCCACCAGCACCAATTGCCAACATGCCAATCGCACCCGCCGCAGGCGTGTGGCTGTCAGAACCAAGCAGCGTTTTACCAGGCTTACCAAAATTTTCTTGGTGGCAGGGATGGCTGACGCCGTTGCCTGGGCGGGAGTACCAGACCCCAAATCGCTGACAGGCACTGTGCAAGAACAAGTGGTCGTCTGGGTTCTTGAAGTCCTCTTGGATGATGTTGTGGTCCACGTACTGAACACTGACCTCGGTTTTAACTCGGTCTAAGCCCATCGCCTCTAGCTCCAGCATCACCAGCGTGCCGGTGGCGTCTTGCGTAAGCGTTTGATCAATACGAATACCAATTTCCTCATTGGGACGCATGTCACCATGTACGAGGTGGGACTGGATCAGCTTTTGTGTGACATTCATGATCATGGCTATTTTCTCAATCTGTAGTTAAGGTTGTGTGTTGGTAGTTGTGACGAGTTGATGCAATAAACAAGTTGGGCAGGGCGCATCTTAAATAAATTATTACTGTGTCAATATCTGCCCTGTTGGCTTGAGCCGCTTCACCTTGCAAGGGTTGTACCGGTCATGTCTTTTGCCTGAACCCACAGTTCGAATTGTGGTGCAGTGACGTAATGTGATGCCAATGCAGCCTCTCGCAATGTAGTGCCTTCAACATGGGCTTTGTGCGCTATGTGTGCGGCTTTGTCATAGCCAATATGTGGACTAAGTGCTGTGACCAACATGAGCGATTGCTGCAACAACGCATCGATGCGTTCTTGATTCGCACGTATACCGACCACACAGTGATTTGTAAAACTGGTGCTGCAGTCTGTTAGTAAACGCGTACTTTGTAAAAAATTATGCAGTATCAGTGGCTTGTAAACGTTGAGCTCAAAGTTACCAGAGGCGCCAGCTATATTGACAGTCACGTCATTGCCAAATATTTGGGCACAGGCCATGATGAGCGCCTCAGCCTGCGTTGGGTTAACTTTGCCAGGCATGATTGAGCTGCCAGGCTCGTTAGAGGGGAGTGATATTTCACCAAGCCCGCTTCTAGGGCCACTGGCTAACCAGCGGATATCGTTGGCTATTTTGGTCAGCGATGCAGCAATATTTTTTAAGACGCTGTGTGCATGCACCAACCCATCATGGCTGGCAAGCGACTCAAATGTATTGGGTGCAGATCGGAAAGGTAAGCCATGTATGCGCGACAACTCCTCGCTGACGCGCATGCCAAACTCTGGGTGGGTGTTAAGACCAGTACCTACTGCTGTGCCACCAACAGCCAACTCATAAACATGGGGAAGTGCTTGCTGCAAATGCACAATGCCATGGTTCAACTGTGAGGCATAACCTGAAAACTCTTGACCCAGCGTGAGTGGTGTGGCGTCTTGCAAATGGGTACGACCAATTTTTACAATGTCGCCGAATTCAGTGGCCTTGTCTCCGAGAGCAGTATGCAAACCGTGTAAGGCCGGCAAAACACGGCTGTTAAGTGACGTTGCTGCTGCTACATTCATTGCCGTTGGGAAAATGTCGTTAGAGGACTGC
>Ga0209710_1002752_pt1 | contig 12145 bp, 1 predicted proteins | sample ArcticOcean_MG_C_5_FD_187436 | JGI IMG/M metagenome (GOLD analysis project Ga0209710, IMG submission 187436) | Marine microbial communities from western Arctic Ocean - ArcticOcean_MG_CB4_138 (SPAdes) (version 2) | ecosystem: Environmental > Aquatic > Marine > Oceanic | place: Arctic Ocean: Canada...
ATTTCCTTCTCTTGTTTCTATTTTCAAGAAATAAACTCCACTAGCTTTATCTTTGTTGGTAATAATGTATCTATCACTATTTCCAACTAAATGACGCTCTATTACCTTACCATACATATCCACTATCGTCAAGCTTGCACTCTCAACTACTCTTCCAAAGTCAACTACAGCTTCTGATCTAAATGGGTTTGGATAAACACTTACCTCTAAGCTTGATCCTACTTCATTTATAGTGGTAGAGATGAACTCTATACTATTGGACTCGCTAGTACAACCTTGAGCATCCGTTACTCTTACAAAGTAATCGCCATAGCTACTAACAGTATAAGTTGTTCCGGTTGCTAGCTGAACATTTGGAGCAGATGCTTCTCTCCAAGAATGAACATATGGTGCAACTCCTCCATTTACATTATTAGATTCTAATAAGTAAGTGTTAGATGAATTTTGATTTATCGTAGCTGTTATCTCTTGTGGCTCGCCAACTACAAATGTTTGTGAGTACTCACAAGAATACATATCACTTACGGTTAAAGTATAAACTCCTGCAGAAACATTATTTAAATTATTATTGGTACTTGAACTTCCAGACCAATTATACACATAACCCAATGATCCACCACTAACATTTGTTGTTATAGAGCCTGTACTTGCACCATAGCAATCTGCATCAACTACATTCCCTAAAATAGTAAGTGAATCAGGCTCTGTAATAGTCATTGTATCACTTGCATGACAAGTCATATAGTTAGCTAAAAGAACATATGTTCCAGACTCCAGACCTACCAAAGAAGAACCTGCACCAAGACTAACGCCAGGGCTTAAAACATTCTCCCAAGAGTAAGAATAAGTGTTATTAAAGTAATTTAAGTCAATAGAAAGACTTGCTGTAGCATCACCATAGCATAAAATCATATTTCCATTTGAGGAAAGAGCTGTGAAAATAGTATCTAAAGCAGTTATATCATGCTGATTATTCCCTCCATTAATTAAGTAAGAAGGACAGTCATTAGCATCTGTTAAGCTGACAGTATAATTACCTGCACAAATTCCTGAGAATAAACTATCGCTTAGTAAACTCATTGTTACAGCTCCAGTGTTATTATCTAAAGCATGTCCATAATATGGAGCACTTCCTCCTGTAAAATCTAAAAGAACACTTCCATCACAAGATCCAAGACATACTGCATCTGTGGAAGATAAAGTGTTGTATGTAATAGCTGCTGGCTCACTTAAATTAATACTTGTATTAACCATACAATTATTAGTATCTGATACTGTTACAGAATAAGTTTCAGCATATAAATTAGCTACACTATCATTCACACTTGAGTAGCCATTTGGTCCAAACCATTGGTATGAATATGGAGCATGCGCTCCTGATGCATGAACAACTGCAGATCCATTATTATATCCAAAGCAGCTTACATTATCTATCTCTAAAATAAAAGTACTCATTGTATTAGTTATTGTATCAATATCTCTACTATCACTTGCTGTACATCCTCTTGAGTCTGTTGCAGTAACCGTATAAACTCCTGCTAAAAGATGACTAGCTGTTGCTGTAAGTTGTGGTGCTACTAAGTTGTCATCCCAAGCATAACTATATCCTGGTGTTCCTCCCATAGCTAAAGATGTTAAGCTTGCACTATTTACTCCGATACAGTAAGCAAGTATTGTGAAGTTATCATCTATATTGACATGAAGCTCTGTTGGCTCATGCATAAAAATTGTATCACTTGATGTACATCCTCTTGCATCAACAACTTCTACAGTATGTAGTCCTGGATGAACAGTATTAATTGTATCTCCTATCTGACCATTAGTCATCCAAGTAAATGTATATGGAAGATTACCTCCTAAACCGCTTGCATAAGCAAGACCATCATTAGCTCCAAAGCATGAGATCCGTACTAGCTCATTTGCAATCATAGAAAGTGGCTCTGGCTCTGATACATAAACACTATCAACAACCTCACAGCCTATTACATCTCTTGTAGTTACATAATAACTCCCTTCAACAAGACCTGAAGAAGTATCTGGCATATTAAAACCTGTATGACCATTACTCCAAAAGTAAGTATATGTTGGAATACCTCCAATAGAACTAATACTTGCAATACCATCAGACTGTCCATAACAGCTAACTGTCTGGACAACGCTAATAGTAGATTGTATCTCTGGATTCTCTGAAATATAAACACTATCAACAACCTCACAGCCCCAATCATCAGTAAGCGTAAGGTGACGATATCCCGCAGATAAATTTTGTGCTACCAATCCTGTTTCTCCATTATCCCACATATAGCTATAGTTTGGCATCCCTCCGCTAGCAAATAATCGAGCCTTACCAACACTATCACCAAAACAAGCAATATTTTCTACAACTAAAATACTATCTATACTAAGCATAGTCATTGGTTCTCCAACATTTAAACTATAGCTCACAAAACAAGATTGAGCATCATAAACATGAAGAGTATAAACGCCAGAACTTAAATCTTTTAAAGTATCTCTTGTTGTTGTATATGAAGTGGACTGAAGAGTATCTCCAGTGCTCGAAATCCAGTAATACTGATATGGAGCCCAGCTACCATTGGCATCGCCAATTATCATACCGGTACTATCACCTCGACAAGCAATACCAAATACTTGAGGAGATCCACTAAGTGCTGTTTGAGGAGCAATAACCTGGACAGTAGAAAAAGTATCACATCCATTTGCATCACTAACCTCTAAATAATAACTGCCAGCGCTTAAATTAAAAGCCGTGTCATTAGTACTAAAGCTGACAAAGTTTTGGTTAAACCACTCATAAGTATAAGGAGGGGTGCCTCCAGCGCCAGAACCTATAGCTATTCCATCATTGCTGCCGTTACAAATAACAACTTTAGATTGAGCTAAAGATTGTAAAGTATATTGTGGAGAGGTTAAATTAATAGTATCTCTAAATAAACAACTATTATCATCTAAAACAGAAACAATATAAACCCCTTCAGACAAGTTTGAAAAAACACTATCGTAAGGAATAGGATTAGTATTTAAAACTCCATTTAGATAAAATGAATAAGGAAGCGCTCCACTATCTGCTAAAATAGAAATTTGACCATCTTGACCATTGTAACAATTAACATTATTTGCAAATGAAGAAACATTTAAAGGATTATTTGCTTGCATGACTACAATTGTATCTTGAGAAGAAGAACCTCCAGCATCTGTAACCCTTGCAACATAAGTTCCAGGAAAAAGATTTGAAAAAGTTTGAGAAGAACTGACATTAAGATTAGATTGTAAAATAACTCCATTCATATCTAAAAGCAACATATCATAAGGAGAAGGTGTATTTATACCAGGATCAACACTAACCTGACCGTCATTTCCTTGACAGGAAGCATCAGAGGAACTCAAAACTATTGCAAAACAACCAGAAACTGAAACAGTAACTTGATCAGAAAGTATTCCCGAGGAGCAGCTACCAACAACATCAGCATAATAAACTGTTGTAGAGGAAATATTTACTGGCAGTGTAGGCCCATATCCTAAAGTATCTCCAGATGCTGAAGTCCAAATAGCTTCACCTGCAACAATTGGTATAAAAGGAATTTGATTAATAACATAGGCTGAAGATCCAGCAGTTAAAAACTCCCATCCCTCATTAGTTGCAGTCCACTGCAAAGGATAATTTCTATCAGCTAATAGAATTGGGTCAAATACAATATCAGTAAATGTGCTAGCATCAGACACTAAACCCTGAATAGCAGCACCTCCATTCCATGCTGCACAAAGTGGTTTTTCGGCAATAAACATTTCAATCTTATCAGACCCTTCATGTAAAACAACTTGTGAAGTATGTAAATCAGCTGTACAAGAAAACATAGCAATTTCACACCATGTTACGGTAAACATTCTGTTTGGTGCTATACCAGTTGTTCCATAATAAATATTACCAGTAACGCCAGTATTAATATCTTGCCAAGGAGCTAAAATAGCATTTTCAGGAATATTACCAGGATTTGGCACAGGAGCATTTATAGAATAAGGAGAATATGAATTAGCTAATGAAGTATCAAATGTAACATAGCCATTTCCTGAAACTACACATTCAGTATAAGGAGTTCCATAGAAATTAAATGTGAATCCAATAGAAACTAGATCATCATGTAAATCATCGGTTTGCATAGAAGATTGTGTTGCACTCAAAGCATATAGAGTATCATTGAAATTACCACAAACAGTAGTATCATTAGAAATTATTACTTGTGCATTAATAAAGCATGGTAATAACAAAGCAATTAAAATAATTCTTTTCATATCATATAGTTTTTTAAATATTTCTAATCAACTTTTTCTTTTAAATAAAAATCACTTTTCATTTAGGAAATCTAACCGCATAATCATTAAACAAAAAATATATTTTTATAAATTTCTTAATTATCTCAATATTGTGACTGAACCTCTTTTTTCATAGTATCTTCCATCTAGACCTGTAGACTGAAGAACATAGAAGTACACTCCCTCAGGAAGATCTCTACCGTCAAGTCCTCTACCATCCCAATCTTGTCCAGATAAATCCAATGAGTAAACTAACTCACCCCATCTGTTAAAAAATTCTACTTGCATAGCCTCCATTGCATATTCTCCAAAACCAAATAAATCATTAACACCATCTCCGTTTGGAGAGAAAACATTATATATTTCTGGAATTCCTTGAACTTCAATATTAAAGCCAACAGTATCAGTACAAAGTGTCACCTCATTTTCAAGAGTTACATAAACTTCATTCAAACCAATTATATCAAACATATGATTAAAATTAGTTGTGCCAGAAGGATTAGTAGTTGTTCCATTAAGCCACGTCCATTCAAAGTTGTAAGGATCAGAACATACAGTTAAATCAGTAAAGTTAACAGTAAAGCCTTCATGAGTAGGACCTGCATAATCATCAGAAATAACATTTGCAATAAATTCAATTGGCTCTGTTAGAATTGGTGTAGACTCAGTCTCCTCACATCCATTTACATCAACTACAGTGATTGTATATGCAAGACCAGCTTGTAAATTATCAATATAGTAGTTTGAAGAAATATTACTTCCACTAACATCCCATTGGTAATTATATCCAGAAGTACCTTCAACACCTCCTATTGGAATAGATTGTGCCCAACCATCGTTTAAGCCAAAACAACTAATATCATAGAACGGTGCATTATCTCCACTCCTAGTTAAATTAATAACTAATTGATCTGGTTCTGTTATTAATATTGTTTCAGTTTGAGAACAATTATTTAAATCTGTAACGGTGACATCATAAGAGCCGGCAGATAAATTTGTTGCTGTAGCAGTTGATTGATTAGAAGGAGTCCATAGATAAGAAATAACTGGCACTCCACCACCTCCAGTAACTGTAGCAGAGGCATTATTTTCTCCGAAACATCGTACATCATAAGGCCCAAAGAATAAATTATCTGATTCTACAGAAGAGATAACAGCATCAGGTTCTGTTATTGTTACTTCATCTAAGAAGGTACATCCTTTGTTATCCATTACAACTACAGAGTAAATTCCTGCAGAAAGATTATTACTAATATTTGGGTTATATGTATATGGAGCATTTCCACCATTTGTATTTGCTATTGCAGAACCATCTGATCCGCCATTACATAAAGGCTCAGTTACTGTATAGTAATTTGTTATTGCTAAAGGCTCAGTTATCTCAAAGTCTGAAGTTATACTACATCCATTATTATCAAATATATTTGCCGTATATGTTCCAGGCTGCAATGAGTTAACTTGTAAAGCACTTGATCCATTTGGAAGAGATGTTGTTGTATCCCACTGCACTGAGTATGGAGCAGTTCCTCCCGAAATTATTAGATCAATCTCCCCATCTGTATCACCATAGCAAGTAACCTCAGTAACATTTGTAGCGGCAGTTGTTAATTGTGTAGCACTTGAAATTGTAAATTGATATCCAAAATCACATCCTGAATAGGGAACACCAAAACTTGATGAATCAGCATAGTGAGCTACTGCCCAATATGTTCCAGGGTAAAAATTATTATATGCAATACCATTACCTAAAACAGTTCCTGTTGGAAGATTTGTTGCAATATCATTTGTTTCCCAAGTATATGTGAATAATGGATTTCCTTGACCATGAATAAAAGCAGAACCATCATTTAAATTAAAGCACGTTGCAGGAGTTGCTACAACAGAGTCAAGTTCAACAACAACTCCTTGATCAACTGTTTCTTCCCATCTTCCACCCCAAACGACTGTTCCTTCACAATTATTATCATCTGTAATATATATTGAACGAAGTCCAGCACATAAATTAGTTATTAAAGTATCGTTTATAACTGGTGAAGTATTCATTAGAGAAAATGTTCCTTGCTGGTCTAAATCATAAAAATATGGATGAGTACCACCTTCAATACTAACATGTATTTCTCCATCACAAGCTCCTAGACAAGTAGAACTTTCTACATTATATGTAGTATATTCTAATTGATCAGGCTGTTGTACTTCTGCATTTACTGTTATAGCACATCCATTAGAATCTTCAATTACAACTCCATAACTTCCAGCATAGAGTGAACTGATTGATGAAAGCACAGAACTATAACTATTAGGACCTGTCCATGAATAAGTATATGGTGCAACAGCTCCAATAACAGTAGTAATTGAAACAGAACCATCAAAAGTCCCAAAACAACTTACATCATCAATAGATATACCAACTGAGTCAGGGTCCATACTATTAGTAATAGAATCTAAATTAAAGGATACAGTTGCAATACAGTTTCTATCATCCATTACTAATACTGTATACTGACTAGCAATTAAATTTGTAGCACATGTTCCTGTTTGTCCCAATACATCATTCCAAACATAATTATAGTTTGGTGTTCCTCCATCAGCTATAGCGCATAATTGACCAGAATTTGTTCCAGCACAATAAGAGTAAACCGTCATTGTATCATCTATTGCAATTGTTAATTGCGTTGGCTCAGAAATATTAACAGAGTCCATTGCAGTACATCCTTTAGCATCAGTAACATACACATAATGCAATCCAGGAGTAAGATTAGTAGCGTTTTGTCCTGCTTGTCCATTAATACTATCCCAAACAAAAGAATAAAATTGTGTTCCCCCAGTAGCTGAAGCAAAAGCAGTTCCATCATCAAAACCAAAACATTGGATTGGTTGAGTCATAACTGCTTGAGCAAAGAGCTCGTCAGGTTGACTTATATTATAGGTAACTGTTTGTCTACATCCAAGTGCATCTTCAACAATTACATCATGCCCCCCATAACAAAGGTTAAATGCTGTATCTGGCATATTAATAGATACCTGACCAATATCCCAGAAGTAAGTATGAGGAAGTACTCCTCCATTTGATGACAAGCTTGCTATAGCATCACATCCCCCAAAGCAAGAAACATCTTGTATAACGTCAAGAACACTTGAGATCTCTGGATATAAATTTATTATTTCGATACTATCAAGCTTGACACATCCATTGCTATCGCTTATTTCAACAACCTGCCATCCTGGCCATAGATTATTAACTATAGCAGAAGTATTTCCTGCAAGCCAATTATATGAATAAGGAAACTGTCCACCAATAGCATTAGCAATTGCAGCTCCTGTAGAATCTCCAAAACATTGAACATCTGATAATAAGTTTACTGAGGTAGATAAAATATCTTGAGGCTGAGTTATTATTATTTCTGCAAACTCTGCACAATCATAATCAGCAAAACTTGCATCTGGAGAGTCATAAATATAAAACTGATATGTACCAGCGACTAAACCACAAATTTGAATAGTGTCAAGATCACCTTGATCAGTATAAATAGTATCTCCTGCAGAAATTACAACAACAATATTATCAGTAAAACCACCAGAAACAACAGCAGAAATACATCCTGAGGAGTCATTTCGACAAGCAACAGGTGTTGGATAAATAGTATCTATATTCATTGCAACAGCAGATTCTTGAACAATTAGAGTTCTAACATATTCACATCCAAGAGCATCTGTAATATAAGCAAAATATGTTCCTGCAGGAAGATTAGAAACTGTTTGACCAGTGCCCCAAGGATCACCAGCAAGATTTGTAGCACTTCCAGAAAAATCTTTCCAAACTATATTATAAAACTCATCTCCTGAATTAGCAAAGCCATCAGGATCAAAAGGAGTTCCTCCTGTTGGATACACATTAGATGAAGCAGTTGAATCACCAAAGCAAGTAAATGCAGTATCGGTATTTGGACAAACCATTTTATAAAGCTCAAATGATAAAAGTCCACTATTATTCACATACAGAGAATCAAAGTAATCATTATATGTAAAATCAATAGAATCACCATCTCCAACAAACTCAAATACATATTCATGTGATGAATTGTACTGATTTGGAGTAGGGTAAAAAAGACTTGAGCCATTCATCATCCAATCAATATTACCAGTTGGAGGATTTATATTATATATGTATGCAGCATCTTTATAATTTGATCCTGACCAAGAATCGTTGTAAGTACCACTAACTTTTAGTCGGTAATTCATTCCAAGTAACGTAGGAACAACTGAGGTATGAAGATATGGATTATCAAAAGTCATATTAAAATTATCCACCATAACCTCTATATAATTAGAATCTACTCCACATGCATATAAGGAATCAGACTGTAAGACACTAATTGATATTTCTCTGGAAAGACATCCTAAAGAATCTGAAATGCTAACAGTATGAGTACCTGCAGGAACATTTTCAATTGTATCGCTATAATTTGATGGAGAAGTTAAAGTAGAGTCACCATCAAGATAGAAAATGTAGGGTGCAAAACCAGGGGTATTAGTGCCAGATGAAGTCGTATCAATTGCTAATATAATAGTTGAAGAAGAATCGCCATAGCATGAAACTAAAGAGTTTCCTATAGTGTCAAAACTTAAAATGCCTAAATCCCATGAAACGTGTATTTGATCAGATTTTGAACAGGAGCCTGTTATATCAGTAACAGTAACAATATAATCTGTTGGTTCATATTGTCCTCCGTAGTAAGGGTATACTAAAACAGAATCAGTATTTCCAATATTAGCAGTACCGGTTGCATTTAGATATTCCCACTGATATGAAAAAATGGTAGTATCATATCGCACTAGATATAAATCAAATTGCATTCCAGTAGCTCCAGGTTGCAAGAAACCAGGCTGAGTCATTGCAAAATTGTGAACACCAGTTTGAGAAACAAATGGAAAGGTATAAGTATGATCTAAGTTAAAAGCATCTGGAAAAGGTCTATGAGTGAAATTACCATCAAATGCCCAGTGCATCACAGGAGTAGCTGGAGCGCCAGGAAAAGCAGTGTAATCCCATGCAGCATCATACAAGTTACCTGCAGTATCTTCATATGTTCCACTAACTACTAAAAGATAGTAATCATTTATGTTTAAACTATCCTGAAACCCACTTGGAATTCCAAAGTCTAGCGTATTACTTGAAATTAGAGTTGTATCATTTACTGTTGGTCCACCACTAACATTTGATAAAATAAATTGGTCTTCACCACAAAATAGCTCTAGGCTATCACTTAAGGCAATAGTAATTGAATCAGGCTCAAAAACATCAAAATTTTGTATTCCTCCAAAATTACCATAGTAATCATACGCATGTAATTGATAAGAACCAGGACATAAATTAACATAAGTAGCTACATGAGAGGGATTATAAAAAAGAGTTCCAACTGAATCTACTTTTAAGGTATCTGCTACTTGTCCAGCTCCACCAGTAGCACCATCTATCCAGTAAAATGTAAAAGGAGGAACAGATAAACAACCATTTGGCATTCCAGCCATTGTTGCAAGAATACCTCCGTCACAGGCACCATAGCATTTTGGCTGAGTCACTTCCCAGCTCTCGATAGCAAAGTCAGCTCCAGAATTTTGTGGGTGGACATAAACAGTTTGATTTCTTGAACAACCATTTGCGTCAGTAATTAAGATTAAATATCCATTTGTATTTTCATTTGAATATAATAAGGAATCTTGAAAAACATTTCCATTAATATTTGTATCTGCTATAGTTGGTAAAGTAGATAGAACAGAGTCTAACCAAGTAATATTAAATGGATTTGTTCCTCCTGTTATAGAATCAATAGTAATAATTCCATCTTCAGCACAAACAGCAGATGAACTATCAACAGTTGTCCAAACGTTAATTTGATCAGGCTCTGTTAATGTAATTGTATCAGGCTTACAGTAACTCCCAAAGGCTGGATCAAAAACATTAACAAAATAATTACCTGTTGGTAAATTTGGAAAAGTAAATTGAGTATTAACATTAACTTGGGGATTTCCTATTTGGCTTCCATTATTTGCGTTGAATAAAGTGTATTCATAAGGTCCTCCAGGATTTCCTGTTGTATCAATATTTACTTGAATAGCTCCAAAACCATTATAACAATTAATAGAATCAAAAATAGAAAGGGTAACATTACAAGGGTAATAAAGAACATCATAACACTCAGTAAAAGTACATCCGTTATCATCAGTTATAACTAAACAATATGTATCATCACAAAGATTTGTAAGCTGTGTAAATGGACCGTTAGTTGTAGAAATAATTCCAGTAGAATTACTCCACTCAAATGTATAAGGAAATTGTCCTGAAGTAGGGGTCACAAAAACACCTCCATCACAAGCTCCAGCAGAAGTTACATCAGTTATTGAAGAAGAAACAAAAACAGGATTTAAAGTATGAGTAATTGTATCTGTAACAATACATCCAGTAGTAGTCTCAGTAATATTTAAATAAAATGTTCCAGAGCCAACGCTGTTAGAGAAAGTTATATTTGAAGCAGTAGAATTTTCAAAAGCTACAACAGATGATCCATCAGATAATTCATAGTCAAAATCGAATGGTCCTGATCCAATCATATTAATAGCAGCACTAACAAAAACCTCTGGAGCACATGAATCATAATTAATGCTTGTAATCTGTCCATCACATGTGTTCTGAATGATAACAGAATCAGAATACGTGCAACCATCAGAGCTTGAAACTGTATAAAAATATGTTCCTGCAGGAAGTCCAATTAATGTATCCCCATTATTCCATGTCGGAAGATTTTGCCCTTGCCAATCAAGTGTATAAGGAGATGATCCACCAGAAGCGGTTATAGTAAATAATCCAAGAGTATTATTAAGAACATTTGTACTGAAAGTAGAAACATTTAAAAGACCTGCAGTAATATCAAAGGTATCAAACCCCACACATCCATTATCTAAATTTGTAGATGACAAGTAATATGTACCAACAACAAGTGGCGGAAGAGGCATGGCAGTAGTTGGCGCTATTGAATCTAATAAAATTGAATTATTTGAAGCATCAGTTAATAAATAATTAGTTCCAAGAGTTGGTCCAAGAACAGTACATCCCTGTACAAAAGCTGTTATAAAAGCATTTGTAAGACCACCACAAAGCACAAAAGATCCAGAGTAATTAAAAGTTGCTCCAGGAGCAGTAATTGTTATGGTATCAACAGCTGAAAATCCAAAGTCAAAATTATCCACACTTATCTCATAAGTTCCAGAAAAATCTGTTAAAGTATCAGTAAAATCAGTGGATGATGTGAATGATGCTTGAGCTCCTGAACTTAAGTTGGTCCATGTATAATTATTCAATCCACCAGGAATACCTGATACCACAACATATGCTTTTCCATCTGCTGTAAAAGTGTTCGTTGCCGCAATACTTCCAACTGTTATTGACTGGGCATTAATATTTAAACTTATACATATCCCTAAAAGCAGAAATAGTACCTTCTTAATTAAAGAGGTACTTTCCAAAAATGATTTTCTGTTATTCATTCTAATATTTTTATTCTTCATTTTTCAAATTTATTGAATTCTTAAAATCCTAGCCTTGCAAATATACTCTTAAATTAAATAACTAATAATTACTAGAGTATGTCTGATAGCTAATTTATAATTTATTTTATAACTAATTTAACAAACATATTTCCTTCTCTTGTTTCTATTTTCAAGAAATAAACTCCACTAGCTTTATCTTTGTTGGTAATAATGTATCTATCACTATTTCCAACTAAATGACGCTCTATTACCTTACCATACATATCCACTA
>Ga0209710_1002753_pt1 | contig 12137 bp, 10 predicted proteins | sample ArcticOcean_MG_C_5_FD_187436 | JGI IMG/M metagenome (GOLD analysis project Ga0209710, IMG submission 187436) | Marine microbial communities from western Arctic Ocean - ArcticOcean_MG_CB4_138 (SPAdes) (version 2) | ecosystem: Environmental > Aquatic > Marine > Oceanic | place: Arctic Ocean...
TGGACCATTTAACCATATGGCACAACGTAGGTTCAGATACAGAACACGGACTATGGGCTATTGCAGGAGCAAGACTAGGAACCTGGAAAACCATGCTCAGTGATTGGAACTACAAAGAAGTACAGGATTTTACAAAACTTGATGATATGTGGGAAGATGTAAAACATCTACCAGCAGGAGAAGTTGTGCCATTGAAAATGGAAGATCTAGCAAGACAATTAGGATTACCTATGAATGTGTATACTCCTGTGCAAAGTAAGTTTTTTAAACACCACTACCGCAGTAACTGGCACAATAAAAATGTTATGACCCGCGAAATAGATATAATTAAAATGCAAGAGGGATGGTAACATGAAAAAATTATTGCTAACTGGTAGTAGCGGTTTTATTGGTCAACATATGTTGACGAGATTACAAGATAAATTTCTAATACACTGTTTAACAAGTGATCTAAGAGAACATGCAGAAGTCAGAGCAGAAGTGTTAAAGTTTGAGCCAGACTTGGTAATACATTTAGCAGCCAGAACAGAAGTAGAACAAAGTTTTTATGAACAGGTCGAGTTCTCTGAAATTAACTATGTAGGAACTGTTAATCTAATTGAATCCATACTACAGTGTAAGAAAATCCCTCGATTGATTTTTGCAAGTACAATGGAAGTATTTGGCTGGCAACCAGTAAGCGATCAGGTAAGAGATGGAAACACACCTGATATAATTCCTACGTTTTGTCCAGACAATACTATTCCAAATCCAAATGCACCTTACGCAGTTGCAAAACTTGGTTGTGAAAAATATATTGAATATGCACATAGAAGTTGCGGATTACAATACGTAATAGTAAGACAAACAAATGCATACGGAAGACAGGATAACGATTTTTTTGTAACTGAACAAATTATTTCACAAATGCTTGACAGTAAAACTGAATGTAACTTGGGTTATCAAGAGCCTTATAGGAATTTTATTTTTATAACTGACCTCCTTGATGCTTGGGAAACAATGATAAACAAGTTTGATCAAATTGCAAATAACATTTTTACAATAGGTCCAAACAATGCTATTAGTATTGATGCGTGGGTAAAACTTATTGCTAAAAAACTATCTTGGAACGGCCTTGTGAATTGGGATACAAAACCTAAACGTCCAGGTGAGATTTGGGTACTGAATAGCAGTGAAGAAAAACTTACAAAATTAACTGGTTGGAAGCCAAAAGTGTCAATGGATGAAGGGTTAGATAAAACTATTTCTATATGGAAAAAGATCAAAAATTTATAATATCTGGAACCAACGATATACTTTGGAACTATCAAGAATTAACCAAGTATCTTGCACTCAACCAGAACAAGCATATTGCATTAAAAATTATTCCTGAAGCAATTCCTCTACAAGAGTTAGGAGTTTATCAGTTGTTAGATAATTTTAAATTTGAAAGTGTAGACATATACACAGAAAATCAACTTGAAAAACATCACAAGTACAATATAATTGTTTGTGTTGACAATCCTTGGTTAGCAAACCGACCAAGCATCTCAAATAACCTGCATACATGGACTGGTGAGAAAACATTTTTAATTTTTTATCATCGACCTACTGCTAGTAGACTGGGACTAGCATCCTACCTTTACAATCATTATCTGTTACAAAGTCAAATACATTTCAATTATCCTACAAACGACGATAGACTTGCACTTTTTGAGTTTGATAAACTTGTACTATTAAGTAAAAACAGTTTTGTTGATACTGCTAAAATGCTCGATGATATGCCTCTTGTAGCATATAACAACGCAGATCCAACGCAAATACGCATCGACTTTAATTACAGCTATAATTTTGATGAGGGCATAACACAGTATACAAAAATTTTAGTTGATGTGGTTTCTGAAACACATGTATCCGGTCTAACATTCTACCCTACAGAAAAAACTGCCCGACCTATGTGGTTAAAGAAACCGTTTATTATGTTTTCATCAAGAGATTATCTTTGCTATATGCGTCAAATGGGATTTCAAACATTCTATCAGTTTTGGGATGAAGATTATGATGGGTACGAAGGTAAGGAACGATATATAAGAATACAAAAGTTAATTGATGAAATAGGAAAACAAACTCCTGAACAATTAGAAAATATGTATAGATCTATGCAGCCTATACTTGAACACAACTATAATTTACTAAAGACACAAAGTTATATAAAAACAATAACATTAATTGATGATGGAGAATGATCATGCTCACACCTACACAAGAACATTGGGATAATAAAACACTAGACTACGACTTAGAAAAGTTTGATTGGCCATCATGGGCACTTGGGGTTATTCAAGAAATAACTCCACAGGTAACAGAATTAGAAACACTGCATGAAGTGTTGTCTCCAACAGACATTGTTAAAGTAAGTTCACATGTGCAAAATTCTTGTAGTCGCAAAGATTTTATGGAACGTTTTGATGCATTTGTAGCAGAAAACATTCCACAACGCATTGATAATAAACGTTACATGATTCAACGACAAGGTACTCTACGTGTGGTAATTCCTAATCAAGCAAAGGTAGGCAGAAGACTTGCATTCCATCAAGGTATATTTGTAGGAAACGGCAGAGGTTGTAGAACAATATGGACACCGTTTACTGAAGCACGTGGTACCAACACCATGCAGATGTTAGAGCTTGATATCAGTAGAGAACTAACAAAACAAGTGCTTGCAGAAAAATGGAGTCTAGATCGCTTTGAAGAAGAGTGCATGAAACATGCTTTTCCTATCACACTTAAACCAGGACAAAGTCATTTGTTTTTCCAAGAACACATTCATGGCAATGTAAACAACAATGAAGGTTATACTCGTGTTAGCATGGATATGAGAATCCTAGTGGAAGGTGAAGAATTTGGAAGACGGTATCCAGGAGGCTTTATGCGTTTTCCAGGTGATCATGAAGTTGCAGAAATAAATGATTATACAGGTAAAGAATACATTACATACGCAGGTTGGAACAGTGAGTTCAGCAAACATCTCCCGCTACCGATGCAACGTGCTACCATAAACGAATATTGCACAAGAAATAAGATATCATACAACAGTTATGAGTTTGAAAACGAACACATGGACTGGCAACCAGGACTTGAACACTATATTAATAAAAAACCAGATGGTATTGTCTTGTGTAGTATGTATGCACTAACAGATAATATCGAAAGAAGAAATGAAATATTAAATTTGGCACTAGAACGTGGAGTAGAATTACACTTTGCCAATGAGTTATGCAGTTTAAAAACCAAGGATGACTTGGAAAAAATAGAAATGTATCTTAATTTTGCAGTGCAAAAGTCGGGACCTTATGTCTGGGAATAAAGGTGACGAAGTTGATTCAGACTTCAAAAGTAAATTTTTAACTGATGCAGAGATTGCACAACAAAAACTAGACACTGTATCTCCTAGCATGTGTTTGGCCAAATGGAAACAACTTAGTTTGCATCTAACAACCGGTATGAACAACAGTTGCTATCATCCACCATTGCACAGAGCCGATGCTGATGCTATCAAACTTAATCCCAGTGCGTTACACAATACAGAACACAAAAAGCAACAACGCAAATTGATGTTAGAAGGCACTAGACCGCCGGAGTGTAGTTACTGTTGGGCTATGGAAGACAACAACAAACTTAGTGACAGACACTATCGTTCAGGTGAACCTTGGGCAATGAAAGACTTTGAAACTATTAAAAATGCACCCTGGGATCAAGATGTTACGCCAAGTTATGTAGAAGTAGATTTTAATAGTGCATGCAATCTTAGTTGTAGTTACTGTTCACCGCAATACAGTAGCTCATGGATGGCTGAAACAGAACGTGAAGGTGCTTGGCCAACTTCAACACCACATAATGATCCTAGTCACTTTCAAGGTGAACGTAGGCCCATACCAGCAAGAGAACACAATCCATATGTGGAAGCCTTTTGGGAATGGTGGCCAACGCTGTATCCTGAACTAGAACATTTTAGAATGACTGGTGGTGAGCCGATGATGGATAAAAATACATATCGTGTATTTGATTATGTGTTACAAAATCCATCAAGCAAACTGCACCTAAGCACAACAAGCAATTTCAGTGTAGAGGAAAAACTTTGGCAACGTTACAAGGGTTATGTAACAATGCTTTGTGAGAAACCATATAAAGTAGAACATTTTATGCAGTACGTGAGTCTTGATGGTATGTTTGAACCAGCAGAGTACATGCGACACGGATTGAACTTTGATTTGCTTTGGGACAGAGTAAATCAGTTTCTAAACGATATACCAGAACGCAATAGCATAACATTTATTATTACCATGAACAATCTCAGTCTTACAACACTACAAAAACTTTTTACAGGCATACTTGGCCTACGTCAGATATACAGTAACACATACCAACGTGTTTGGTTTGATACACCTGTGCTACGTACACCTACTTGGCAGAGCATGCAAATACTGCCAGAGAGTTATGTACACGAATTAGAAGTTATAAAGTCATGGATGAATGGCAACTTGGAAACAGAAGAAAAACGCTTCAAGGGATTCAAAGACTATGAAGTTGCTAGACTAGACAGAGACATTGCGTGGATGCGTGATGGACAAAAACTTGATCCTGCATACATCAACAAAAACAAAGCAGACTTTTATAGATTCTTTGCAGAGCACGATAAACGAAGAGGCACAGACTTCTTAAAAACATTCCCTGAAATGACAACTTGGTGGGATGAGTGTAAATATTTGTCTACTAACTTATAAGCGATACATATGTGTATGAAAGTATTAATTACAGGCGCAGATGGATTTCTTGGCAGTAATACTGCAAGGTATCTTAAAGAAAAAGGACATGACGTTACATCTTTTACCCAAGATGTAAGACATAACCTACCTTACGAACGTTTTGATTGTTTATATCATTTTGCAGCCTTTGTGGGAGGACGCAAAGGCATAGACAATAACAAATGGCTTGTTACTGAAAATATAGAAATAGATAGAATAACATTTAAGTGGGCAGATGAGTTTTGTAAAAAAATCATTTATCCTAGCAGTTGTGCGGCATATCCAACGTACTTACAGGAAGCACCTAATACTCCAATGCACGAAGAACAGTTTGGAAATTCAAAAACTTTTGATTTATATGGACTTGCTAAACTGGTAGCAGAAAGTATGCTAAGAACACTTGATATTCCTGTACATGTAATGAGACCCTTTAGTATATACGGTCCAGGACAAGACATGGACTATCCGTTACCTGCAATAATAGAAAGAGCACGTCAAGGAGAATGTAGTGTATGGGGAAGTGGAACACAAACTAGAGATTGGGTTTATATCGACGATGCACTAAAGATATTTGAATATTTGCTACATAAAAAAGAATCAACAACAGTAAACATTGCAACTGGCAACGCAATTACGTTCAAAGAAGTAGCAGAAACAGTTTATAAAGCAGTGCATGGTATTACAATTCCAGTGAAAACACAAACCAATGAACCAGAAGGTGCTGGGCATAGAGTTGGCAGCACCGAACGAATGGAAAGTTTAGGTTTACACTGTAACACTACAATTGAATATGGAATAAGAAAGATGGTACAATGGTCGAACGAGTAGGCACACACTTTCCGTTAAATTGGCCTTATGGTAACGATGAATTGGATATCATAAACAAAACGCATGAGCAGATCAAAAATAATTTTCCAAATCAACGTAATTTATTAATTAACACAACTTGGTTTGGTAGTCAATTTGATAACGATTGCTGGACACACGCAATGAACTTAGAAGGCAAATTTGATAATTTATTCTTGCTATGTGTGATTGATCCAGAATATCTTTTTGCAGAAGATTTACAAAAAATAATAAACAAATACAAAATTAAAAATGTGCATCGAATAGGCATGTATGAAGGTGAACCAATGGAGTGGAACTTTCATGCACTTATTGCAAACGATCGCATGCCTGTGTACACAGAAGAACAAGTATTAATGCGTAGTGCTGATTTTGCGTACATGTTATATCAAAGAAAACCGAGACTGCACAGAGTTGAAATTACCAACATCCTTAGAGAACAACCGCATCTATTAGAACGTGGAATTGTTACACTAGGAGGAGTAGCAAAAGATGGCACAGATTGGCAACAAGGATTAGATGTAGTGCCAATGACAATCGATGATTTACCAGCAGCATATAATCAAACACAAGGTGATCATGACGATCATGCAGGTGTTCCTAATGATCTGGTTTCGATTGGACGTTTAGATTTATGGCAAAATCATTTTTTAAATGTGGTAAGCGAAACTGAATTTGACGAATGGAAGCCTGTGTTTATGACAGAAAAAATTTGGAAACCAATGATAGGCCTGCGTCCGTTTCATGTGCATGGAAATCCAAGATCTTACCAATGGTTACGAGACAGAGGATTTCGTACATTCAACCACTATTGGAATCACTTGCCTGTTGAGACTGTAGGTCAACATGATGCACTTATGGACGTAATAAATCACCTTGTTGACATGCCTCAATTAGAAATAGAGCAAATGTATCTTGACATGTTGCCAGATCTACGTTATAATAAACTACGACTAAAAGAATTTAGTGACGAGCAGAACTATAAAATGAAAAATATTTTTAATGCATAAAATTTGGTGGTTTGGAGACAGTTGGGTATATGGCGATGAACTTCATGATCCTGCCAATGAATGTTTTGCAACTATTGTGTCTAATAATCTAAATTTAGAACATATGAACCTTGGTGAAAAAGCAACAAGTATTGGTCATCTAGTTCACACATTCTTTAAGCACAAAGATAAAATTGATATAAAGGACACTGTACTCTTTTTCTTGACAGAAAAAAGTAGGGCTTACATTAATGGTAAGAATTTATTGTCCGGTGCGTGGAACGGAGTTACTAATAATCTTCATCCGCATAATGATCAATGGTATAAATATTTTCATGATGAAGAAGAAGCACAGTGGATCTTGGACCAAGATCTTATGCTTTTACATGCTAATTGTCCGCAAGCAAAATTTTGTAATATTTTTAGTATGAACCATAGCAATTATATTCCAAGTGATGCTTGGCTACTACCAAGTAACATTTGTATAGCACATACAGTTTTACCTTATGTGCATAAGGGCTTAATCCTTGTAGATCATGGAGAACTTCTTGATCTTGAATGGAAAAAGCAAAAAACTTATGTTGAAAAATACTTTGGTAAAGGTCATCATCCTAACAAACAAGGGCACTTAGTGATTGCAGAAAAAATAATAGGAAGTTTAAATGCCTAAACAATATAACGAAACAGATTTAGAATATAAACAACGAGTATTAGATCCACTAAGTGATAGCATGTGCGGTGCTAAATGGTACAACGCTACTATATGGTTGGGATCAGGCATGACCACTAGCTGTCATCATCCACTTCCTCACAAAGTAAGTGTGGAAGATGTTATTGCCAATCCAAAAGCATTGCATAACACACCAAAGAAAAAAGCAGAACGTCAAATGATGCAACAAGGAAAACGTCCTGCTGGTTGTGAATACTGTTGGAAAATTGAAGACGTTGGAAGAGATAATATCAGTGACAGAGTGTACAAAAGCAATATCTATAGTGATGCAGATTTGCAATCAGCACACGCACTGGATTTTAATCAAGACGTAGATTTGAAAACATTAGAGATTGCGTTTGACAGAACTTGTCAGTTTGCATGCAGTTATTGCAACCCAGCATTCTCTACAACTTGGGTTAAAGATATAAAAAACAATGGTGCATATGAAAATTTAGAAAGCGATGGACGTAATCATTTTACGCATACGCATGACAGTTCACAATTGTACAAATATACAGAAACAAATCCTTATATAGATGCGTTCTTTAAATGGTGGGAGAGTGACTTACACAAAACACTAGATGAATTGCGTATTACTGGTGGTGAACCAATGATGAGCGGACACTTGTGGAAATTATTAGATTGGTTTAAAGAAAACAAAGGTGCAAGTAAAACAAGAATTGCAATCAACAGTAATCTTGGATTAGAAAGTAGAGATATTCTCAAACTTTTAGATAGGGCTGATAGTGCTCCGTTGGACATATACACATCAAACGAAAGTCTGGTACAACAAGCAGAATATATACGTGATGGTTTAGAATGGAGTACATGGGCAAGGAATATGCACTTGTTAGCAGGCAGTGGAAAACTTAGAGGATTGCACAACATGTGTACTGTTAACGCACTGTGTTTAGAAACACTTCCTGAATTCCTCAGTTACTTGATTAAATTTAAAGAACAATACGGAAGAGATTTTCCAAGTTTTACACTGAACATACTGCGTTTTCCTAGTTTTCAATCACCACTGGCGTTGCCAGATAACATTCGCACATTGCATAAAGATCGATTGCAAGAATGGTATGATAAAAATGCTGACAACGAATTGTTACACGAGCATGAACTTAATCAAACACAGAGATTAATTGATTATCTTGACGTTGTTAAGACTCCTCACAGTGATTCATTTGATATGCCTAAACTACACAACGATTTCAAACAGTTTTACACACAGTATGATGTTAGAAGAAATAAGAACTTTGGAACTGCGTTTCCAAGTATGAAGGAATGGTATGACGGATTATAATTATAACAGCAGTGAACCAATTAGAATATCTCTGTCTAGTTTAGAAGAACGTGAACGCAAACTACTAAGCGAGAGCAAAACCTTTTGCATGTATCCTTGGATACACTTACATGCATATCCCACAGGTGAAGCATATCCGTGTTGCCATGCTGAAATGGGTGTAGGACAAGTAGGCAATTGCAAAACCAACACCATGGCAGAGATTTGGAATAGCCCAGAGCAAAAGCAACTGCGTAAAGACATGCTTACTGAAACACCCAATGCCGCCTGCGGACGTTGTTACGAACAAGAAGAATCAGGGTTCTTCAGTGGTAGACAAAGTGCAAACAAACATCACGGACATCACATTGAAAGAACCAAAGATACAACAGAAGATGGCGAACACAAAGACTTTGAAATGACCTATTGGGATATACGTTTTTCAAACTTATGTAACCTAAGTTGCAGAAGTTGTGGACACATTTTCAGTAGTAGTTGGCACAAAGATCAAACTGCACTAGCAGGTCCAGAATGGGCAAAGAACAACAGTGTGTTAAACTATGCAGGTCGTTTTGAAACTGACATGATGGACCAACTAATGGAACATCTTGATCATGTGGAGCAGATTTACTTTGCTGGTGGTGAACCATTGATGATGGATGAACACTATGTTATACTAGAAGAACTGGAGCGTAGAGGGAGATTTGATGTACGCTTAATTTACAATTCAAACTTCACACAGGTTAAACTAAAAGATAGAATGGTATTTGACTATTGGAAGAAGTTTGACAGTGTAGCAGTTGGTGCAAGTCTTGATGCTATGGGCCCAAGAGCTGAATACATACGCAAAGGAACCAAATGGCAAACAGTCGAAGACAACAGACGAAAGATGATGGAGATATGTCCACGTGTTGATTTTTATATTAGCCCAACACTAAGCATTATGAATGCAATGCACTTGCCTGACTTTCACAGAGAATGGGTTGGCAAAGGATTAATAAAGCCGCAGGATCTAAATGTAAACATACTACAAGATCCTGACTACTTCCGTCTTGACATTGCACCACAATCATACAAAGAAGAAATCAAAGAAAAGTATGAGAAGCACTTGGAATGGTTACGACCGTTAGATAGACTAAACAGAGCAACAGTGGGTTTTGAAAGTGCATTGCAGTATATGGATAGTACAGACAACTCGCATCTACTAGAAAAGTTTTGGCAGAAGACCAATCAACTTGATGAGATACGCAAAGAAAACATATTAGACTTTATACCAGAGCTTGGAGCATTAAAGTGAGTACCTGGCAAGAGTTTTATCACGAAATTAAAGATCCCAGCTGGCCTGCATGTAATAGTGAGTCAGACTTTATGTCATTGCCGCAACACATACGCACAGAATGTATAGATGTGTTTGGATATGCTCCTGGACAATTTAAAAACAAAAGCAAACTTATTAACAAACCGTTTTCAATCAACACTTCAACTGCATGTCAGTTAAAATGGAATTGGAGTACAGTGTTTCTAAGCACAGGCAAAACTGCTAGTTGTCATAGAACTGATCATCATACGTTTGATACTGATAAATTTGATTTTCATAATACACCAAGCAAACTTGATGACCGTAAACAAATGTTAGAAGGAAAATGGCCAAAACGTGGTTGTGACTATTGTATTAACATTGAACGTGCCGGCGGACAAAGCGACAGGATTACCAATTTAGACTTTCCAGGAATACATGCCCCGGTTGAGCTAGACGACAACCCTATTGCAACGCAGGTGACACCAAGAATACTTGAAATATATTTTGATAACACCTGTAACCTCAAATGCTTGTATTGTGGTCCACATTTTAGCAGTTTATGGGACGCTGAAAATATTAAATTTGGTGATAAAGCATTCATTAAAGATGCAAAGTTGCAATCTAATAAACAAAAATTATTTGATTGGTTGAAAATAAATGGACACAACTTAACTAACTTTAATATACTAGGTGGTGAGCCTTTATATCAACGTGAACTAGAAGAATGTTTAGATTTATTTGAAGCACATCCTGCTCCAGAATTAAAATTACAAATTTTCACAAATCTAAATGCAAAACTCAAGTATGTTCAAAAAGTAACAGAGCGTGTAAGACACCTGATTGATAAAGGTTGTCTTAGAGAGTTTGAAGTAACTGCAAGTCTTGATTGCTGGGGCCCACAACAGGAGTATGTGCGTTTTCCATTAAATCTAAAAACATGGGAAACAAACTTTGAATATCTATTAGGTTGTGACTGGATTAATCTTATTATCAGTTCAACAGTTACTCCCCTAACTGTAAAAACACTTCCAGATTTGTTAAGTAAGATACAAGAATGGAACAAAGTACGTACTGTTTATCACTACCAGAATAGTGTGAACGGTCCGAGTTATATGTTTATTGATATATTTGGAGATATCTTCGCTGAGGACTTTGATAGAATATTAGATCTAAAACTGGAAACAACACCAGAAGAGATTTCAAGTAAAAAATATATGGCAGGCATAGCAAAACAAAGCAAAAACAATGAACCAAATGTAGCAGAAATTGACAAACTGTTTAACTTCCTCAACACAATGGATTACCGGCGTAAAACAAATTGGCGTGAATTATTTCCCTGGTTAGTAACAGAATTTAGAAAGTATAACTTAACATGAAACTACCGCATGATAAATTCTGCGTACTACCTTGGGTTAGTTTAGAAACATCACCAATTGGTACAGTACGTCCGTGTTGTCTAGCAGAAGATGAAATCAAAGATCAAGACGGCAACAAGTATTCTCTAATGACCACAGACTTAAACGTTGTACACAACAGTGAGTATATGCGTAAACTACGTCAAGAGTTTTTAGATGGCAAGAAGCCACAAACATGCCGTAAGTGCTGGAACGAAGAACGTAGTGGACGCACATCAAAACGCATGCACACAGTCAACAGACTGGAACACATTGTAAAAGACACAGAATGGACAGCAGATGCAAAGCCATTAGTGTTTATTGACTTTAAGTTGGGTAACATATGCAACTTGAAATGTAGAATATGCGGCTCATGGAGCTCAAGCACATTTGCTGCCGAAGAAGTTAAATTTGAAGGAAAGGATAGTGTCCACTATCAAATGCTCAAAGATGGAGCATGGCCAAGACGCAATCAAAGATTTTGGCAAGACATTGACAACTTAATGGATCAAGTGCGTTACTTGGAATTCACAGGTGGCGAGCCTTTTATGATACAAGAACATTTTGATTTACTGCAACGCATGGTAGACAATGGTGTTGCACACAATGTAGAAATACACTACAACACCAACGGCACACACTATCCAGAAAATGCCGAAGAGATATGGAAGCATTTCAAAACAGTTGAAGTTGCATTCTCAATAGATGATGTTGATGAAAGATTTGAATATCAACGTGCCAATGCCATATGGTCAGAAGTAAATGACAATATGGATCAATTTGAACAGTTGCGTGATAGAAATACAAACATACAGTTACAAGTGTGTTCA
>Ga0209710_1002756_pt1 | contig 12128 bp, 6 predicted proteins | sample ArcticOcean_MG_C_5_FD_187436 | JGI IMG/M metagenome (GOLD analysis project Ga0209710, IMG submission 187436) | Marine microbial communities from western Arctic Ocean - ArcticOcean_MG_CB4_138 (SPAdes) (version 2) | ecosystem: Environmental > Aquatic > Marine > Oceanic | place: Arctic Ocean: Canada...
AAAACTAATATAACGATTGAAGGATATTCAGTCGGTGAAGAAATGTCAGTTAAGCGCGCATTAGGGAAATCAGTATCCCTTAAATCGTACGCAGTCGATTTAAAAGAAGCGTCTTGGTCTGCGTCTGATGATGAAGGCCTAGAAGGAGAAAATAAAGCCGCCGCGAACAAAATCAACTAGAAGAAGAAAGTGTGAGAGAGAAAGAGTGAGAGGCGTGGGCTTAGGAAAGCCGCCTTCCTCGATTCGCCTGGAACTGCCTCTGCCACCTGAGAGAGAGAGAGAGAGAGAAAAAAAAAAGTAGTTTTTATTTGTATTATTATATTCGAAATGTGTGTGTAGTACTGTTATAATTATATCGATTCAAATCAACAGTCTCGTTCGTCCGTCGTCGCATCTTGTTCCTCTTTTTCCATTTTCGCTTTCAGATCTTTCTCGATTCGTTCCTCTCTTTCTTGAAATTGAAAAAGCAACTGACTAGCCGAAGGCCCAGGGATGGCGCTCCCATCATCAGGATAATGAATCCTCTCAAATCTTTCTTTCATTGGTTTCCTTGATTTTATTTCATTCTTTGCCAGTTCGTCGTCTCGTTCAAACGCGTCGTCTGCGCCGAAGACCATCCTCACAGGTACTTTGACTTTCTTATTTCTACTCGCTCGTTTATTCTTTATCGTTGTCGCGTTCTTTGACGACGAAGTCGTCGTTCGTTTAACATCGACTACTGGTAAATCAATAGCTCGCTTCTTCTTCGGCGACAACCAGCAATTCTCAATCTTGTTCTTCTGCGTCTTCTGCTCAACCTTCCGCGCCTCTGCTGATCCAGCACTCTTTAAGTTCTTCGCATGGACGCTCATGGTTTTACCACTAGATCCTTTCACGAGTACTTCCACGTCGTACATTTTCACTTCATCGTTATATCCAATCACGCGCGCGCGTGACCCGTTCAAGTGTTTCTCCTCTTTCAATCCAACTATCGTGCACTGCGTGTTTTCTTTCCTCGCGGGCATTCGTGATTGATCTCTGGGATTTAATTTCTCTCTCCCGCAGCACATGCTGATGCAGTCCCTGTTCTGCGTTTTTGCACACATGTGCTCTGCAGAGCCGTGAATATATTTAGGGTTTCAAGATATTTAGGGTTTCATTTTTTCTTTTTTTCTTCTTTTTTTTTAAAATACGAGAAAACCCTAAACTCGTATATGTATACGAGTACTCGACACGTTTTTACGAGTATATAAATTAATAAATAACTGTCAATATGTCATCATGGCTGGCCGGCCTACGAACGACGAATAAACCAAAACAAGAACGAGAAGAAGAAGAAGAAAGCAATAATAACGATAATAATTCAATGAGCAAGGCACGAGATGAGGACGACGAAGACGGTTTATACGCCATCATTCCCGACAGTCCTCGCGAGCATTTAAGGGCATTGGAAGAGGAGGAGGAGGAAGAAAATAGAATAGATAGAAGTGAGTATTCGATCCCAGTAGAAGAGGAGTACGATCCGACGTTCGAATTAGATTTAGCAAGAGCGATAAGTGAATCACTATCGATCAATAATGAGAGTAATAAGAACGAGAGTAGTGTGAACGAAGCAGAACTGACACCGCAATCGAGACGAAGTGATAAAAATAACAACAAAAGTAAAAGTGATGGAAACAGACGAGAGAGCGATTTTGATGATAACGTATTGTACGCAAAGAGAGATTCTTTGAGAGATAAATATAGTGGTTTTACGGCAAGTAGGAAGTTTTGGAACGAAGCGAATTTGGACTTTAACGAACGAGCGTACGCGGATGGTTTCTATGCGTGCACTTTTAATTGCGAGTGGCACGAATGTTTCGACGACGGGAGCGAAGAAAAACATCATCATTCGTTGCCTATGCTTGAACATGTTAAAGCAATCGTACCAGATGTATCGGATGAAAGAGAGTGCGTGTTTGTAGAGCAAGGAAGCGATAGAAATCTAGCTAATTTTATAAGCGATTGCGTAGATCAAATTGAAATCATGAACCCGAAAGATCGATGTACGACGGCTTCTATTTTAGCTATTGCTATATCCGATAGACTAGGCGGTTCCGCGAAAACGGATCAGGATTTGAACGAATTATGGATCGGTGAAAGGCTAAGATTGAGGAAGAAATACAATTCTATAGCTTTTCCGATAGGCGGTTTATTAGATTCGGGTTTAGGATTGATAAGACATCGAGCTTTGTTGTTCAAAATAGTCGCAGATGCACTCGAAGTACCGAGCAGACTGTTGAGAGGTAAATTTCTAATGGGTGGCGAAGAAGATGACATAGCGGGAATCGTGATTTTGTGCTCCGGACGCGAATACATCGTTGATTTAATGAAAAATCCTGGCGATACGTATTCTGCAAACGACGATGAAGAGGGTAACATGCGAAAAATAATGCGAGATTTGAGTTTTCGGAGACATCAAGAACAACAACAACAGAATAACTTTGGCATAATACCAGGATATCAACAAAACCCTCTCCAAATCGGTGGATTTGAGCAGCTTACTCCGGAGATGGAAAGAAGACGATCGGCAGAAAATCTAACTGCGCATCATAATCATTCAAGGACTCTGAGCACTTTAAGCGATTCAGATGGAAACTTAATTCAAGGTATTGATATAACCGGCACTGCGTTGCCTCCTTCGTTGAACTCGCCTAATGGCAAAAAGACAAGCTCAAGTAGTAATCGACTGTTACAAGCGGTTGATTTAACAATACAACCGAGTGAAATTTTGTTGGGCGAAAGAGTCGGAATTGGTTCGTTCGGTGAAGTGCATCGAGCGCTTTGGAGAAATACGACTGAAGTAGCGGTGAAGCGCATCTTGGATCAGGAATTAAGCGACGCGATTCTGGAAGAGTTTTCGCTCGAAGTGGATATCATGAGGCGCTTGCGCCATCCAAACGTTCTTATGCTCGTAGGAGTAGTTACTACGCCAGGATCATTATCAATCGTGACAGAATTCATTCATCGAGGATCTTTGTTCAAGCTTTTACATAGACCTCAGCCCGAGGGCGTGAAACAAATCTTAGCTGAAGATAAACGAAGAATACGCTTGTGTATCGACACCGCTAAAGGTATGCATTATCTTCATACGTGCATTCCAAGCATCGTGCATAGGGATTTAAAGTCGCCCAATCTGTTGGTTGATAAGGATTTTTCGGTTAAGATTTGCGATTTTGGAATGTCGCGAATGAAGAAGAATACGTTTCTTTCCTCGAAGAGCAACGCAGGCACGCCCGAATGGATGGCGCCGGAAGTCCTAAGGAACGAAGAAAGCGACGAGAAGTGCGATGTTTATTCATTTGGTGTGATTCTTTGGGAATTAACAACGATGAGTGAACCGTGGTCAGAATTAAACGCAATGCAAGTCGTTGGGGCTGTAGGTTTCCAAAACAAACGCTTAGCGCTTGATAATATATGTCCGGAGATGAAAGAGATTATAAAAGAATGCTTTTCGGAGAAATCTGCGGAGCGTCCGAGTTTTTACAATTGTTGCGAACAATTAAAAGAAATCGCCCAACTCATTCATGAAAAGAAAACGAAACTTTTCGGTTGCGATGATTGTCCTCCTTCTTCTACCGGAGCGGCGGCGGCTTCTTTATTAGATATGTAAAATTTATGTGCAAGTATTATTTTTTTATTTTACAGTACGGTACAGTACGGTACCAGGTCAACGAAATTTTTAAATAAACGTCTCGGCTTCTTTGGTCCATTCATCTATGAGCGATGAAGATTCCGCATCGTCATCGAACTTTGCTAAATCGTCGTCGCTTGGAAGCAGCGGCGATAGTAAATCACCGCTTATAAATTTTTTGAAGACGTGCAAACTAACCCTCGGCCGAAACTGTGGAATCATATGCCCGGAGCCATGCACAGAAGCGTAGGTTAAATTGTTACTATAATTTATCACATGACCACCTAATTGCGCCCCAGCCGCTTGCGTAGATAGATCGGGACCAAACAACAGAGGCTTTTCTTCAAGAAAACGAATATCTGTTGCAGTCGCGTTAAAAAAATAGGCGCGGTAAGATCCACCTTCAATCACTGGGAACCCCACGTTCGCAATCGCTTTTCTCGTTCCTTCGTAAGAAACACATGGGTCAGTATCACCGTTTAAAACTAAAATTCGTTTTAATTTCTTCGCGAGTTTGCTATAAAACTCCTTCATTGATGGTGCATTTTTTGCAGACTCGTTGTCGTTACACGCGTCGTAATCGCTTACGTACTCCCACAAATCGTTCGGCCCTGGCCATTCTTGATTCATTGAATCCGGTTTTATGTTCAACGCCTTTTTTACGTCTGCTCTATTCATCCATTTATTCGTGAAATAATCTAAAGAACCTTCTGGAGCGCCTTCGACGACTGCTGAAGGGCCGTATAGAGATAAATCGTTCAAGTATGCAAGTGGCCAATTTTGTGAAAACGCGTTTGACGTTGAGAACAGAAACTTTGCGTGCGCTACTTTACACTCTTTCGATGATTGAGAATTCGTTATTACCGATGAAGACGACGATGATTTTTTAATAATCTTCGAATACTTTTTCCCCCATCTACCTTTCGTTAATCTCTCGATTGGATACCGTAACTTGCAAACGTTCCATAATAAATTGAAATCTTCTTCGGGAACGAATCCATATTTATGACCGTACCATAACATATCCATCGAGTTCTTCTGTTCTTTGTTACTCGTACACGGGTCAGCCGTGTTTATGCCGACTAAATTAATGGATTTCAAAGGAAACTTCTCGTTATGCTCGACGATCTCCATCGCTAACGTAGGCACATACACGCCAGCGTAGCTCTCGCCCGCAATGAAGAACTCTACATTGTTTTCAATGAATACTGGAAACTTGTTATAGAAAAAGTCCAAAATCGCGTTCTTCGCATCAATCGCCGTCGATTTATCCGTATTCTTACACCCTCTTTCCGTTTGCTCTTTACAAATCGACCACCCGACGCCTGCGGGAGACTCTAACGCTATTAAATTAACGCCAGCGTTCGTCCAAGCGTATTCGTTGTCCATTAACGACCCTTCATTATTAATTATAATCGGTCCTTGTTCTTGTAACATGCCTAATATCGAAGAAGAACCTGGTCCACCGTTCAACCATAAAACGACCGGTTTCCTCTTCCACGCCTCTGCGTCAACTTCGTCAGTAGCAGTGGCTAACCAATAATGTAAATACGTCCCATCGTTCTTCGCATCTAAGTACCCTGAATACTGTTCATGTTTCTTTATCAAATCCTTATCGTATCCAGGTAGTTCTTTCACTAAATCTTCCTCGCACACGCTCTTCTTATTATTATTATTATTATTATCATCATCATCATTATTATTATTGTCGCCAGTCTCGACAATTGACGACGACGAAGAAGAACTTATCATTGAACGATGATCATACACCCTCGCCTCTGTTAAGAAGTGCACAAAAAACGTGACCGCGAAGAAGGAGAAGCAGAAGAAGCAGAAGAAGAATCGCGTAATCACCATAGTGTTCAAAAGCTCTCTCGCTTATGCTGTTATGAACCAAGCAAAAGCGCAAAAGGCGGTCGAAGCGAGAGACAGAATAAGAAGAATTAATTACAAACAACTTCTAGCCAAAGCTAGAAGTATCTTTTAGCGAATCTAACCCCTAGTATTCAGAATTGATAAAGAGACAGAGAGAGTTCTTTTTAACGACCTTCGAAGAGATGGTTCTGTTCATGTTCTTGTTCTGTCTAAAAAAGCACTTTTTATGCTGTTCTGTTCATGTTCTTCTTCTGTCTAAAAAAGCTCTTTTTATGCTGTTCTGTTCATGTTCTTGTTTTGTCTAAAAAAGCACTTTTTATGAAGCTGTTCTGCACGAGAGAGGAGTAATGTCTAAAAAATACGAAAAATGACAAAAATATTTAAAAATTTCCAAAATGACAGCTTTCCCCTTTAAACTTTTTACGTTTCAGCATAGTAAATACTTAATAAACACGAGCGAGCGACGATGAACGACGATCGAGACAATCGCACTAAAGAAGAAGAAGAGGAAGATGCTATGCTCACAAAAGCGAGGAAACTCGCATTCAGTGAACAGATCGCACATAAGAACTGGAAAGTACGCTCTCTAGCGTACGAACGAATAAGCGCCATGACGAAGTTCGGGGAAAGAGATATCGTGCTCAACGAACAAATTGCCGTGAACGATGACGATGATGATCATAAATGGTTCAATAGAGCGTATTTCAGGGAACACATGAAGGATTTCATAAAGAAGGAACCGAACGTCATAGCGCTCGATCAATGCCTTCAGATGATCTCGCTAGTCATGAAAGCGATCGTTCATGAAACTTATTTGAACCAAGCTGGAGTTGATGATTGGGAACGAACGACTCTGATGATGATGAGAGATTTCGCGCGAGAACAACAGGAGAAGAAGAATATAATGCAAGAGTTAATAACGAAGGCGTTCGTATCAGCGAGACAGAATACAGGGGTCGTACTGGCGCAAGAGATATTCATGTTGTTTATTGAGATGGAACTAAAGGATGAAGCGGCTCAAGTTTTGGCCGAGAACGCGAAACATAAATCCCCGAAAGTCGCAATCGCTTCGATAAAGTGCGTATTGAAAGCGCTCGAGGATTTTGGAGAACGAGATGGGATTAGTAAGAAGTATGCATATGAAGCTGTTAAGAACGCGTGTACGCATAAGGATGAGAAAGTGAGATTGGAAGGTAAACGCGTTTTAGTAGAGTTAGCGAGATGGATCGGGAAAGATTTAGCGTTGGAGAAAATAAAGGACGACGTGACGAAGCAGGTGTTTCAAGAAGTTGAAAAACTTGTGAACGAATTAGATACGAAAGCGATGAAACCTATACCGACGAGGTTCCCGATTTCTAAGAAGAAGAAATCTTCTTTATCTACTATTAGTACATCAGAAGTCGTCGCTACTGATGATGATGAGGACATTCATAATAAAAATAATACATTCGCCGCTTCGGGAGAAGAAGCAGATCAAGATCCGTACGATTTTGCCGAACCAGTTTCGATTCTGAAAGCTTTAGAAAAACCATCAACTGATGATGATATTCCAAAGTTTTGGGAAGCCGTTATATCTCAAGATTGGCGACATAGATTACACGCCTTGAAAGCGCTCACGGACGCGTGTTCATCGTCACCACGCATACTCAAAGAAGACTTCACCGAGCTACAAAAATGTTTGAAGAAAGTAATCTCCAAAGACGCAAACGCAAATTGCGTCGCCGAAGCTTCAAAGGCTATTGAGAAAATGTGCTTAAACGCACGAACTGATTTCACTAAAGATGCAAAGTGTTTAGCATCCGCTCTTTTGGATAAAATGAAGGATAAAAACGCGTTCGTGACGACATCTATTGCGAGCGCGCTCGACGCGATGGTTTTAAAATGTCTTCATTCTTTCGTGGACGTATGTGAAGATGTCGTGAAATATGGCTTGATGCATAAAGTCGGAAAAGCAAAGCTCGAAACGTTGAAATGGCTCACGCGTTCGAGTGAAAACATATCGTTGCAAGAAGCAAAAAAGACTATTAGTTCAACCGAATTACTCTTAAACGCGGCGAAACTATTGGAAGATAAAGATCCAGAAACGAGAAAGGCTTCTCAAGAATTTATTGCAACTCTCGCTGGAAGAGCGGGTGGCATGAAGGCTGTAGCGCAAGTTCTCGCCGGTGTCGATGAAAAGATAATGAAGAAAATGACTGAAATATGCGCGAAGGTTGTACCCGCTGCCGCTGCTGAAACTGTGAATAATAATAATAATAATAATAATAATAATAATAATGGAGGAAATGAGAAAGTATTTTCAACAAAGAGAAAGCAAAAAGACGTCGCGCCGCTGAAGAGTAAACAACAACAACAACAACCGAGCGAAAAGAAGATAGATAAACACGCTGGCGCAAAAGAAGAAAAAAATGAAGGAGATTTAAGCTCTCAGATTACGGATAGTTTACTGCGCGATACCGCTGACGGTAACTGGAAGCGCCGATCTTCAGCGCTCGATAAATTAAAAGTTATTCTTGACGCAGCGCCAAGCGAAATCAAAGTCTCTGGACTCGATGCGCTCTTTTCGGCTTTGCGCGCACGATTCACGGACTCAAACACAAATTTAGCGTCTCAAGCATTGCATCTCGCTGGACAATTCGCGCTCAAATGTGGTAAAAAAGTCGAGAAAGTTGGGAAATCTGTCTTGAGCGATTGCGCGAAGCATGTTGGAGATTCAAATAGATTTGTCCGCGAAGCAGCGTTTTCTTTAATTTCAGATTGGGGCGTAGCTGTTGGAGAAGCCGAAGTTTTAGATCGATTCGCGACTAAATTCGTTGAACTAGTTACAGCTTTCTCAAATAATAATACTATTATATGCACGGATGGAAAACGCGAAACGATGGATTTTTGCCGCGAGACGATTGAGGCAATCGAAAAGAACGCTAAAAATGCTGTCGATGATGTTGCGCTTCTTCTACAGCCCGCGATGGCTTTTGCTGCAATTGGCTTTAAAGATAAATCAAACGACGTTCAATTGGCAGCTTCTAACCTTTTTGATGTCGCTATTAAAATGGAACGCTCAAATGGAACTAATAATAGTAAACGTGTCGTAACTCGCGAAGACGTTTTAAAAGCCATCGAGAACTTACCGTACGGTCTGTGTTCAGCTATTGACGCGAGAATAGCAAAAGAGTTTCCTTCTTTTGATACCAGAGCGCCAGCTTCGATTATGAAATTAGCAAATACTAGGACTCCCATGGTGCCTGCATCGCTTAACATTCCGGATAATTATAAGAATCTAGGCACGATTGAAGAAGTTCCAACTACTTCGCAAAAAGTTAATAGTAGTACTAGCAGGTTGAACGATAGTCATGACAACATGGACATTGATAATCTCGAAGTTTTGTTCGATAAAGCAGTGAAGGAGAACGTTTCTCGTAGTTCTAGTGGCGACTTTTTCGAAATGAACATGAACGGTGACTTGAAAAGGCTTAATATTGTCGGAGGTAGAGAAGGCGCAATAGAAGAAAACGACCCTCCATCGCCGCCGACCGCACCATCTATCTGGGATCGTGCGCTCGCACGAGCCACGGCTGACGAAGATGACGAGTGCGTCGAAGGTTTAAAAGCGCTTTGCCACGAAATGAACGCACATGCGATGTCTGATGCGTTCAAACTCGAAATTTCGAGCACGATTGAACCACTTCTCATGTTTTTATCGGACGAACTGCCAATTTTCTTTGAAAACGCAGTAAAGGCGAAGAAAAAAAGCAACAAGCATAAGAAGAGTAAAACGATTAAAAAAATTGAAGAAGAACGCGAAGAATACGAAACATTACTTCGCGGTTGTAAGTATGCCCTGATGACTATGCACGCAGTTGTGAAAGAACCATTATTAGTGAACGGAGCGTCTGAAGAAACGACAAGAAACGTCTTTGCCGCTGTTCTCGCTGAGTTAGTTTTGACAATGGATACGACTTCCGACGATACTTCTACACAACAGCAATCAATAACGACTATTTTGGAATCAACGGATTACTTGAATGCGCTCAATGCACTCGCAGAAAAGTCTATGGAAAATTTCTCAAAGACAAATTCTATGGTAAGTTTGATAAAGTTGTTATCTGGCGAAGGCGTTCCTGATTTCTCGCAAACATGCTTGAGTGATAATAACAAAAACAATATATCTCATCATTCGAGCAAGAAGAACAACGATCAAAACGGCGAACGAGAGAAAATTTACTTGTTTGAATCTTTAGTCGCAAAATGTCTTGTAAAACTTGCCTTTCAGCTGGAGGAGCTCGTAGATACGGTCAACGTCGCTTCGATTTTCTCCGCCGTTCACGAATTTTATACTTTTAAGGGTGAAGAATCTATCATCGAAGGTGAGCGCGATGACGAAAATGGGAATAAAAATGTTCGCATCGTTCGTGCTGTTGTTCATGAAGTGTGTAAAGTTATCGGTCCTGCCGCAGAAAAGTACGCAAAGTTAGCCTTGAGTGGGATGAACGTGAAAATACCAGACGACGTGAAGAGTTCGGGTGCTCAAATTCCTTCTTTATTGAGACATGTTCAAGCGAGCTTAAAAATTCTCTCCGGCGAAGATGAAATTGAATCAAAAGTTCGCGAAGAGTTATCGGCCATTTTTGCCAAGATTGGTGACAAAGATACAACCGTCGAAGGTTTAGAAGAGTTGCACGATTTCACGCAGTGCGAAGAGAAAATCTCTCGAGTCGATGTCGACGAACACTTGGAGTTAACGAGTTCGGCATTCCAGGCATACGTGAAGCGAGGTTTAGAGAAAGTAGAGAAAAGAAAGAAAGCTGCGACGACGGCAATATTTTCTTCTTCTTCTTCCTTAGGAACAAAGCAAACTCCCTCGAATGTTTCCGAAAAGGAAAACGGTGTGGGTGGTTCATCATCTGTATTTAGAGCAACGCCTCGAAGCTTTGGAAATACATTTTCTTCGAGAGATATGAACGCAGCAGCAGTAGTAATAAAAGATGATGATAATAAATCGCCAGTGGCAAAAGCGAAATCGGCTGCGGAAGAGTTCAGGTCGAGAATGGATGCTTTGTCGAAACGAACGACAAAATTGAGTTAAAATTGTGTTAGTTATTTTCTATATATTTATATATTACAATACGCAAAAAAATAAGCCTTAATTAATAATCATTCATCATTGCTTTTTCCATCCTCGTTGAACTTAAATCTTTCGTCAATTATGCTGTAAATTATGAGGTTGAGATCTGCGACGCAAATCATTCACAAATTCCTCGAAACTATATCTCAAATCACGCGAAACAAACGCCAATCGTTCATCATTTAAAGAACAAAAGACGACTTTACTGTGTAGTTAATTCTTCCTATTCTTGATATAATCGGCTAATCCAATGAGAGGCGCCGCTTTAACAGGGTCATAACCCGATAACTGACTTTTCGCGCTCTTAATCAATTCATCTGCTATTCTTTGCGACTCGGCCAATCCTAATAAGCTCGGGTAAGTAGCTTTACCAACCGCGGCGTCTTTCCCAGCCGTTTTCCCTAACTCTTCGCTCGTCGCCGTGCAGTCCAAAATATCATCAACAACTTGAAACGCCAATCCAATGTCGTACGCGTATTTATGTAATCTTTCGATATCTTCTTCTGTTCCACCGCCTAAGATCGCTCCAGAAACCACTGCGGTTTCTAACAACGCACCAGTCTTATGCGCGTGAATATATTTCAGAGTCTCCAAAGTCACCGGCTTCCCTTCCGCGGCTAAGCCTTCTGATTCAATATCGACAACTTGTCCGCCGACTAATCCTTCCGATCCAACGCATTTACCAACGTCAGCGATGACTCTCAAAATCTTCTCAGCCGCTACGCCTTTCGTTTCTCTCGCAATATGTTCAAACGCGTGTGATAACAACGCGTCTCCGGCTAATATCGCCATCTCTTCTCCAAACACTTTATGGTTCGTCGGCACGCCTCTCCTAAAGTCGTCGTTATCCATCATAGGTAAATCATCATGAATCAATGACATCGTATGTATCATCTCAAGCGCGCACGCCGTTGGCATCACGGTCTCCTGTTTCCCTCCAACTAATTCACACGCCGCGATGGCCAAACATGGCCTTATTCGTTTCCCTCCAGCTAACAAAGAATATCTCATCGATTCGTGTAGCCTTTCTGGATACATCTGCGGCACTGAGTCCGATAAAGCTTTCTCGATCGCTGCATTCTTCTCCTTCACATACTTCGCGAAATCTAACTCCGCATTCGTCTCTTGAATTATTGCGTTCGTTATCATCATCGCGTTCTCGTTTCTTCTCCTTCGTCGTTGTTGTCTATAAATTGCATTATTTGTCCCCGAAGTTCGCTTCGCTCTGGATTTTGACTTTAAGGATAAATTGGATTTCCGCGCGAATTCTTTCCCGGACGCGAATTTTGTTACCGCGTTCATTTTCGATCGTCGCGCGAGTAGATTTCTTTTTCACGCAGCGCTCTCGCCCGTTTATTTATTTACTGTATCGACGAAGAGCGCTGGAAGAGCGTTCCGAAACTTCCGCGCGCGCGTTTTACTTTTTAAGAAGATAAAACTCTCTCTCTTTTTTTTCTTTTCTCGAAAGCAGGGAAAATC
>Ga0209710_1002761_pt1 | contig 12122 bp, 20 predicted proteins | sample ArcticOcean_MG_C_5_FD_187436 | JGI IMG/M metagenome (GOLD analysis project Ga0209710, IMG submission 187436) | Marine microbial communities from western Arctic Ocean - ArcticOcean_MG_CB4_138 (SPAdes) (version 2) | ecosystem: Environmental > Aquatic > Marine > Oceanic | place: Arctic Ocean...
AATTCTTTCTCGTCCAGTTCCGTACCATCGGCATATTTTGCTGATTGCAGTTCAAAGATCCCATCGCTGTAATCTTCCATCTTGTACATTATGCTACCTTGGTCTATCTCCTTGCCACGTAGATACAAGTAATCGCTTTCGGCTTCCTGTACTGGTGCGTTCACACCGTCGATCCTGTTCAGTATGCTTCTGATCTCAACCATTGCTTCTGCTATTGGACTGTTGCCCATCTGCATCTGTGTTGGATTGTTTGTGAATTGCATTGTCTTTGCTAAACTCCTACTGCCTGGACTAGCCGGTGATTGGATTTGCTTGCCTGCATCGACTGTGCCTTGATCACGCAGTCTTACTGTGTCGTCAACATATTTTCCGTAGTTGTAAGGTATCTCGCTCATATAATGTATTTATTTCCACAGCACCATCTTAAAACGTTCTTTGTCTATGCCAAAGAATTTTGTTTTCCATTGGCTTTGCTCAAAAAAGCCCAGACCGTGCCATTCCTCTTTGCGTTCAAGCATTGTTTTTGCTTGTTCGTCCCAATCCTGATTTAAAAGGAATCCTTCCATCTTTTCTTTTTTGTCGGCTATTTCATTGTATTCGAATCCGTCGTACTCCCAATGTAACAGTTCATACACGTTACCCTCTCGATCACAGTAGTCTATGCTGAAATCTAACCCCCATTTTGGCCTCATGGCTATCAGTTTATGGAAATGCGGCCTGTATTCTGCCCATGCTTTTAATTGTTCTAGTGCTTCGCCTGTATATCCTTTTCTTTCAAACATAAAAGCATGATTGATGTGCGGTCCGAACTCAGGGTTGTCGTCAGTAAACCATTGTTGTCTTAGAGTGATGTGTTCTGAATTCCTGTGTTTTGTGGTATTTGCACTATTTGCCACAGCATACAGTTGTTCTAGCCTGGTTAGGTCGTAACCGTTCTGATCAAATAGCTCTACTGTATCCTTGGGTGGACATGCAAATACACTTTGTATTCGTTGAGACCATAATGGATCTGTATTGAATCTATTGTCAGTCACGTGCAGTTGCATACACGTATTTAATTTCTTATGATTATTTTTTTTCGGATGGATCTAGGTCGTTTGTGAACTTGTCTTCTGCTGGCATGTCAAGTTCTACTTCTTCGTCAAACTCTGGGTCTAACATGTCTACTTCGCCGTCGTCATCTCTCTCGTCGGACTTGTCTTCTGCTTCCTCTTCACCGTCTTTTTCTGGTGTGTGTGGCTCTTCTTTGTTTCTGTCGTAGTCCACAAAGTCTTTAACTTTCTCTGTAACTTCGTCGTCTGCTATAACTTCTTCTTCTGCGTCTGCTACTTTCTGTTCAGCGTCAGCAATGATTTCTGCTGTCTCTGGAGTTTTAATTGTGAATTCGTTTTCGTTCATCTCAACTTCGTTTGCTGAGAACTTGTTGTATAGTTCTACTAAATCAGTTGATTCGGCTTCTTTGGCATACTCAGTGATTTCACTTACAAATGCTTCTCTGAATGCTTTGTCGTCCATTGTTGCATCTTCTTTTTCTGCTTGTTTTAATTCAGCAAGTTGTGTTTCTAGTTCTGCAATTTTGTCTAATCTGTTAACTTCTTCATTAACTTCTTTTTTAATTGTAGTTGCTATAGAATCATCTTTGTCTGACTCTGCGATGGCTTTTGAAATAGAACTTTGCGGTGCAGTGATCGACTCAACCATTTTCTTAGCTTTAGGTGAAACTCTTGTTGGTTCTACAAATTCTTTTATACCGGCCAATCTTGCGATGTCCGCCAGAGATATATCTTTGTCATCTAATACTTTTGGTGCTTTGCCAACGGATTCCATGATCTGAGCTCTTTCCTCTTCCGGTGTAATGTTGCTCATTGCGTTTAAACGTGCTACTAGGTCTCTGAAACTTGTATCTTCTTGTGCCATATGACTATTTATATTTGTTACAGTTTTATTTAAGTTGTTGATTAAGCTGAACAGCTAGTTTTGACTCGTATGCTAAACCTTCTGTTTTCATGAATTTTGCATATTTTTCCTGCATGTCTGCTACGTGTGATAAGTCCTTGCCTGAACTTAGTCTAATCTTGGTATCTGATAAATCTTTTTCAATCATTTTAGCTAACTTGTCGTTGTCGGAATCCTGCGCCATCTCTAAAGCTGTATTCATTGCACTGATTGCCGGAATGGAATTGTCTATCGCATTGTTGATTGAATTGAATCCTGCCAAGCCTGCAACTATTATACCTGCCGCGGCCAAGTTCTTTGCCCAATCTTTGATGCCTTCTTCCAGTTCTGCTTCTGTTGTTCCTGTTCTCTTGCTGGTCATAACATTCTTTACCCTGTCCAGGTAGTGTGAGCTCATGTTACCGTAACCGTGTCTCCACGCCATCTGTCTCAGAGTCTTCTCATCTGCATCTTTGAATCTATCTGCTAGTTCCTTGTCAGTCATGTTGGCTAATTTCTGTTTGCTCTTGATGACACTTGATGGCATTCCGCCCTCATCTGTGTTCTTCCTGTTCTCTTTTGCCATCTCTTTCTCAATCTCAGTGACTCTCTTTTTAAGTATTCTCATCATGCCAGGTTTAGTGTCAACGTCTGCGACTTTAGTTTCCCTTGCAAGTATCTCATCTAGGTTCTTCTGTATCACACCTGCGTGCCTCTGCATTAAATCACCGTCAATTTCTTCTCTGTATGGATTTAGTTTCTGGTAATCCTCGTAGTGGTAAACTGCTTGTAAGTAGTCCGCCGCTAAATTTAATTTTGTTTGTACCCAACCTTCTAGGTCATCACCTTTTTTGATCATGTCTATTAATTCAATAGCCATCTTGGCAGTTGCGTACAACTGTGATTTGCTCATGTGTCCCTCGCCTGCGTCCTCGTTGGCTCTCTTCAGTGCATCAGCAACGTCTGGTTGTTGTGACAATCCTTTCCTAACTTTCTCAATAGTGCTGGTTGCTCTGGACATGTTGTCTTTGTTTCTCTTGTCAAAAGCTATGCCCTTGGCCATTTTGATCTCTTTGTCGGTAACTGCTGTGTCTGTGCCTTCTGACATGCCATCGTCGTCATACGTGCCTGCCTTTGACCCTGCCGTGTAACCGTGTACACTCTTGACGTAGTTTGATGCTAGATCAATCTTCTTGGCCACCCATGATTCCATCTCCTGGCCATCGTCTATCATGTTGTGTAATCTTATTGCGTGTGAACCGATCTTCAACAGTTGGTTCTGTGCCATGCCTGCCTCGTATGTGTCCGGCTTTGGATCCGGCTTCTGCATCATGTGTGATAGTTCTTCGAATCTCATTATACGAAATGTACGTGTGTTAGTTGTGGATAATTTTTCTTAATTCTTATTGCTTCTTGACGATACATTTGCACTTCTTTGTCTTGGTCATGAAGTCTATCAGTAGCAGTGATAAAGTCGTCTATTGCTATAGGTCCTGAGTTCTCAAAGTCTATTTCAAGGCCCAGTTTGCCCAGTAGCTGTCTTGCCGACATATTACTTCTGTGTGGTGTTTGCGTTTCAAAACCTTTTGGATAGGTCCATCTGACTGAACCATCAGCTGGATCTTTCTCTTTCATGTATCCCATGAAATCTGCACCTTCTCTTATGACTTCATTTACTTTCATATCAATATTTATGCGGCACAGGCCTTGCAACTACACTGTTTGCAGACCTCTATATCATGTTCTTTTGAGCCTTCTGATGCGTATCCTTTCTCTGTCCTGTATAGACTTGATACACAATGGCTATCGTGTCCACAGTTGTCGCATTTTACCAAATCTGTAAGTATTAAAGGTTCCATTAGTACATGTTTCTTGATACTGCTGGTCCGCCAAATAAGCTAACCCCTGGCATTGTTAATGCATTATCTGTTGGCTTCTGCATTTTAGGTACTGGCACTTTAGGTGCTTTTGTTCCCGAACGTCCGGGTGAGCCTGTGTATGACTTTTTAAATCTATCTGGTCCTGCCGCAACATGTGGATTGTTTAGTGTTGCTATGTTACCTGCACTTGTGGCACCTGCTGTGGCTTGTTCCTTGACTATTACTTCATTTATTTTCATTATAGGTATTTAGTAGTTTGAAATAGTGTAAAATAATGTACGTCCATCTGTGGGTTCGGAACTTACCCCGACACTTTTGTCTGTCTCCGAACATCTTAATGCCGTGTTTTTTTATAACAGGAAGACGGACATGCATTGTTCCGCCTATTTTATGATGGTAAATTTTCATATGAAGATTCGTAAAATGCGTGTTTTTTGAGTCTACGGTCATAGCATCATAGGCCGTGGGCCACAACGGTTTATCTGAATTAAGGTTATACTCGTCGCTTAGATTATCATTCATAAAAAGCCTGAGACTTATTTTTTTATCTAAACAACATTTTGGTAAAAGGAATATGTCGTGTAATTCAATGTATGAAAATTTAGTCATAAAACCGTTTGTGTAGTTGTTGTCGTGATTTTCATAAAATAGATCAATGTAGTCTCCGATGCCGGAACCTTCAAGTTCAATTATGTGAAGTTTTTCCGGGATCTCGGCAGGCTGTCTAGATAGTATATTTTTATCTGCTTCGCTTCTTATTTTGGTTATGGTATTACAATCTCTGTCTAAGGCAATTTCGTCGAGTAGAATATCTTCGTTGTAAAGTCTAATTATAGAATTTTTTTTAAATTTTTTATACGTATACGATAGGCCTAGAACATACTTCATAGTATGTGTAATTATTTCTTCTTAGAACGGCCTGACTTCATGTTGGCACACCAGTGATACATCTTTGCTCGTTCACCGCTGGCCTTCTTTGCTTTGCTTCTTAGTGATGTCACTGAACCATTACAACTGGCACCTGACTTCTTTACTCTGCCAGGACGACTCTTGCCTTTCTTCTTCCCGTCAGCAAAGTTTTCTTTAAATTCTTGCCATTCTTCGCCTATTGTTTTCGGCTTGCCCTTAGCTAGTCCTAGTTTTTTAACATTCATGTACTCTCCGCCTACAGGTACATCCTTGGTTGCGTTCTGTTTGGTCACAATGCCAACGCCCGCGGCCTCTTCTTTGGTCTCATTCCCTCTGTTATTGCTATGGTTTTTAAAACCAAATCGATCGTTAGGTCCTGTTCCTGGTTTGTGGATTAAACCCATGGCGTCTATGCTTTGAGGCATTATTACAAATTCTTTTATTCTCATTTCTTGTTTTTATCTTCTTGCACACTGTCGCTGAAAGCGTAATCAGTTTCACCACCAACCGAACTTACATCTACTGTGCCGTGTCTTGCGTCCTTTGTTGGGTTACCTTCTTTTAAAACTCTTGCCCATGTAGACATATTCACTGCACAGTTTTTTACCTGCTCCAGCGTTTGTTCGTCGTCTATAATTTCATCCATGCCTTGTGCTTTAGATTCGATGTTACAACTAGGTGGCACAGTGAACCCTAAGTTTGTTGCGAAGTTGTAACAGTTTCCGTGTATGTGTTGGAAGCCATCTCCACCTCCTGATACCAGTGTACCGAAAACTTTGTTGTAGAAGGGTTGGTATTTGTTGTCTTTGCCCCAACTGTATATTGGATCTAGTCTTTGGAACATTGACTGTATGTGAGAACTGTGTCCGCCCCACCATATAGGTGTTGCGAATACTATGCCATCACTTTTGAATATGTCCATGATGTGCGGTTTCAACTCATCGTCCACATCTTTCGTACTGGGGTCATAATTCAGATCCCGCATGGTTACGATTTCACACTCGTCACCTAGTTTTTTAAATGCCAGTTGCAACATCTTGCACACTGCAGAAGTGTTTGACTCTGCATCAGGTTTTAGTGTTCCGTTGAATATTATAAATTTCATTATTTCATCGCCTGTTTTGTTGCTGTCGCATACATCACTGCTTCTGCGTCTTTGCCATATCTCTTTTTGAATCCTGCTTTATCCTTCTTCATGCCTTTTACATTTTTCTCTCTCTTGCTCTTTTCACCTTTGGTCATGCTTCTACCTGTTGTACTGTGTTCGCCACCATGTGCTTCTGTCATCTCTTGTGACCTAGCAACTATAACTCCACAAGCAAGTCTATCACCTGCATTGCCCGTCTTCTTGCTTTCCTCGTCTCCGCCCTTGCCTTGATCGTCCACATCGGAGTGTACAACGAATCCTCTTCCTACTACTGATCGTGATCCTATTAATTCTACTCTCTTTGCCTCTATTGTAAATTTTGCTGTTCCAGAATCATCTGCTGTGATATTACCAAGATCACCAACATGTCCTTGTGTTATATCTCCATGATCAACATTGTCCGGATTGTAATGTCCGCCCATTGACTTACAACCATCTGACATATCCCCAAACTCGTGTATGTGGAATCCGTGTTCTCCTGGTTCTAGTCCTGTAATCGTACCTTTTATTAAAGTGGCTGTTCCTGGTGCCTGTATAAGCAGTATAGTACCCTTTACAGCGTCAGAATGCTCTAACATACATTGTGCTACCACCGTGTTTGAATCCTCTGTTAACCTGTCTACAGACTCGCATTGGCAAGTCTCTGCTCTGGTTCTAGGACAACTTGTATCTATGTGATTGAATTCCTGTATTCGCATACAGGTATTTATTTTTTAGGCATTGGGTCTTCACCCGTCTGGTTGGGTCTTGCAAACCATAGTTTGAACCATTCGTCTGACCCTCTCTTGATGTTATGTTTTCTCTCGTATTCCGCTTTAGCTGTTCCTGTGTATGAAAGATTCTCGCCCATTGAATCATTTGCTGATATTTTATCCACACCTGCAAGTTGTTTGATTCGTTCCAGCTCGTCCATTGCTAGAAGCTCCAGTCTGTCTCTTGTTGTTTAGTAGGCCTGTGTGCTTTTACTTTCTCTACTTTGCCACCTTTGGCTAGGAACTTCTTCATCTTCTCGTCTAGTTCTCTCTGTAACTCCGCAGGTGTCTTTGGTATGTCTCCTGAGGCGTATGGTCTATTGATCCCGCTGAACTTTGCCATATTCTTCCAACCCTTTCTGCACTTTGGTTAATTGATCTCTGTTTGCTTGATATAGTATTCCATATCCGCCAGCGGCCTGCCACTTCTGTATGTTAACTGGTCTGTCGTCTATTAGAATGTTAGGTGTGCCTGACGCTTTGTCTTTGGCATAAGTTTCTTTTCTGCCTGTCACTACGATCTCTGCAGGTGTTTCAATATTGTTTGCGATCCAGACTTTTTTGTACTTGCCTGAGTTCTCATGGTCTCCCCTCAATGGCGATGTGTTGATGCTGAACGTACCACCTGTAAATTTCTTGACCATGTCGATCAAACTATCTGCTGTGGGAAACTTGGGTAGTGTTGCAAAGAAGTCTGAGCCTGTTATTCTGTCAATTACTTCTTTCTTTAAATCTTTTGTTTTATCGTTAGTCAATTGTTTCCAATTTTCTACACCATACATCTTTTCAATTCCACCAAAGAAGTCTGCCAGGACTCCGTCCATGTCTAGATATACAGTTGGCTTTGCATCTTCCATAGCTTCATTATACAACTTCTTGTTGTTTTCGTCAACTTCTTTACCAAAACGGTCTTGTATTCTGTCGTATAAAACTTTACCATTGTCTCCACCCATTACAATCTTGCTGAATTCGTGCTCCTGTCCTTTCATTGCAAGTTCTCTGGCCTTTGATGCAGACACACCAGTGATGTCACTTGCATCAGGATCTCTCTGTCCTGCACTGATCACTTGGATACTGTCGAATGTGTATTCAACATTACCGGCCTTGGTCGGCTTACCATTGTACTGGTTCAAAAGTTTTGTGAATTCCATTACCCTGTCGTCGCCTGCGATCATTATTATTTTTGTTCTGCCTTCTTGTTCAAGCACTTTCATAACTTTGATTATAGTGTTTGCTCTGACGTCACCGAATGACAGTTTAGGATCTGATTGGAAATGCTGTCTTAGGTATGATAGTTTTGTTGTGAAATCAATCGGGTCTTTTTGTGTCCCACCTGTGTGTGAAAGAAAAATAAATGCTTTGCCATTTACTTTACTGGCAGTTGATTGTACTTTCTGAATTAATTTTTCGTGTCCTATAGTGGGGGGATTGAATCGGCCAAAGGCAAAAACTGCTGTGGAACGATCGTCTTCCCTAAGAAACAGTTCCCTGAGATACATCGTATTCGCCTTGTTTAATATTTTCTAATTCTCTATCAGAGATTACTTGTGCAACTTGCTGTCTAGTTTCTTTTGGAAACATTGTAGCAACATCATCTTGAGTTGAACCAAATTCTTTCACATATTCTTTTGCGGCATCGTCGACTAGATACATCCATAATTTCTGTGCTTTTTCATGATCATACACGTTTTTTTTTAATTTTCTTTTTATGTTTGATATGATCGGCATGAAACGTCTACGATACAGATCCTCATTGTTCATGATATATGTGTCTAACTCGTTCACTGCGTCCGAGTCTATGTTCTCTTTGATAAATTGCGATGCTCTCATATAAGCATATTTATTAGTAAAGATTATCTAAAAGCCACATGTAAAAAGGCGATGTAAACTTTATTGTCCAAGTGCCGTTATGCCCCATTTTTGTTACATTCTTGAATGCTTCTTTCAAATCATGTCCAGATTCCCTCTGTTGCGTAGCCCATGGTTCTGGATATTCAGGGGTATAAAGGCCTTCAAAAACCAATGCACCGATGTCTATCTCGTCTATCTGCATGTTTTTGATCTCTAACAACTGATCATTAAGTATGTCGCCTTTCTCGTTGACCAGTGTTTGTTTTGAAGTTTTGCCTGATCTCTTGATTATAAGTGTGTGCTCTGTTCCTTCTTCGCATTCATGCTCGAATTCGATTACATCTGGTTTGTCTTGTGTGCCTGTGATATCGCCGTTGAAATAGGATTTGTCAGTGATGAGGACTTCTGCATGTGGAGGTTTATCCCACATTGTGGCATATAATTCTAACTTAAATTTTAATTTTTCGGTTGCCATTCAAACTCTAGTCCTGCTGTTCTTCCTGTGTATGGTATATTTACATCGTCCCTAAACATCTCTATGAATAACTGGGTACCTGGCACTTGTACCTTCATATATTTGTCTGATCGTTCTAGGACTTCTGCCTGCTTGGTCCTATCGTTATTTGTGCATGTCAAAACTATTGTTTCCATTTGTACATCCTTTCAAAATGTTCTCTTATTTTAGCATCATCTCCGCCCTGTGTCTTGAATTCTTTTATGAAATGTTCTATCAAGTTTGCCGCCAGTTTTCTGTACTCGGGCAACGTCTGTTTCTCAAGTTTGTTTATAAAGTCCTGTGGTGGATTTTGCACTATTGTATTTGCCGGCATATTACCTAACCAAGTGCCTGCCTTGCACATATCATTCTGTATCTTGTGCGTTTCCGCTGTGGGATTAAATGTTGACATCATTCTACGTGATTCATCAACCAGTATGGACATCAGAGTTCCAAAGTAGTCTTCTTTAAATATTTCTTTTTGCATGTTCTACAGAACTACACCAATAATATATCCACCTAGTAAAAATGCAAGGATATATTTTGTCCATGATGTCCAAGATCTCTCTACCTTATATCCGTTTTCTTTAAGACACAGTACATGAGCATCTATTGATTCTGCGGTTACCTTGACGTCTACTGTCTGTATGTTTTCTATTTCATTATCTGTCATAGTATAATTGTACTACAATTATGGTTATTGTCAACCAACTGTACTGAGCTGTTCTTGGCAGTTTTGCAACACTTTTTCATACAATTTTTCTTTAGCCCATGTTCTGTTGTTTTCGAGTATTGGCAAGTTTTCACTCCAAAGTTTATTGCAGTAAGAAGGATCTGAAAATAATTTGTAATTCGATCTAATTGCCTGTTCACAACGAGTTATAGGATCTTCTATGTTGTCGTAGTCGTGGTTGATTATATGACGGCAACTGTTCCATCCAAGTTCTTCAAGCATTCCTATAGTACCAGCCGAACCATTCATAACAATAAAGTTCATTCCAAAAACTGCATTTGTAAATTTTTCCGTGATAAAAACTGGATCATGGCCATGGCACGTTTCGTTTACAATCTCTAGTGTTTTGTCTTTGTACAGATGTCTTAGGTACTTGTCAAAGTTTCCTGCGTCATTACTACCATGGTAGTCTCCTAGTAGGCTATACTGGCTGTATGTAAATATAGAGCTTCCCCACCAATTTTTCTTTATAAGTTTTTCATAGCCTCTTGTGGCATCTTCAGAAATTTTGTCTGTAGGTACACTCCATTTATCCTGTACATACGACTGAAGCGATGGCTCTCCGTCTGGGGCTAATCCATTTCCTTTTGTCAGTTCTTCAGACACGTTATGTGCCTTTGGACCCATCCTCGACACGGTCTTTATTCTTAAGTCTCCGTGCTTGTCTAATCCTAAACCTTGCAACAAAGATGCCATGTATATTCTGTGCTGTCTTGTTCCTAGTGATGTGCTTATCCAATGCCTTGCTTCTGACGGATTTTTTTCTATGAGTGGCAACTGTCCATATTCTTTGATCTGTAACAGCATGTCACCAGGCCAAAACATTGTCTTAATTCTTTTATGTTTGAAAACATCTTTTTGAGCCCCTACCCATACCAGCTGGACATCACTACTTTTGTCAACTTGTTCTTCAATTTTTTCTATGGTTTCTTTTACAAGGAAATCAAAGCAAAAAACAATCACGTTTTTAGAAGAGAAAATTTTTCCTATGAGATTTTCGTCCTGGTCAAAATCAAATTGTCCGTATCCTACATAATTGATGCTGTAATCTTTGTTTGGCTCTAGTTGTGATACTACATCTTTTGCCCACTCGTACAGGTGGCCATCGTTAGACCTTCTTATGTCTGTATGAAACATCTAATATTAATTGTTTAGTAAAACTGAGTTTACAGTACCAGCAGTGACTGATTGTACTTTTACTCTAACATACACAAAGTTACCGGTGAAGTTTGCACTAGAAGTGACTGTGCTTGTATCTGCAGTAAATGTCGTACCCGATATGTCAAAAAAGTCATCTTCGGTTGGGGTGGTCGCAAGTGTGCCTTGCATTTTAATCGTAGCGTCAGCATTGAAATCAGCTGAAACTTGATATGCCACTGTGTGTGCTCCGTCTGGTTGAGAGTAGTACCCGTCACCTTTTGCTTTGTCTGAAACAAATCCTGTATGATCCAAAGAAGTGGATGTAGAGCCATCTCCTGTTTCTGTAGTCACTATTTCTTCTACAGTGAATTCTGTAGTAGAAATCACTGCTTTTACAGTAAACGTTGAATTATTAAGACTTGTTCCGGTAATTGTTATCAAATCAAATGCCGCAAGTTTGCCTGATCCTGTCAGTACAGTAGTGGTTGAGCTAATGGTGTTTACACCACCAGACGCTGTGAAACTTATGTCACTACCTGTAATAGTAGTCACGTGTGCTTTTGAAGATAATAATGTTGTGCTTGTCTGTGCCATTGTTGTTATTTATTCGGTATTCTTCCTTTTGAATCTTGCTGTTTTTGGACCAAGCCCGTACACAGCGGCCAGTTCGTTTGGCTCCTGTCCGTCCACGGTCAATATATTAATGTACTTGATCTTGTAGGCCTTGCCATCAGATTCACCAAGTTCCTCACAGACACAGTTGTCCTCGTTTACTTGTTTGACTCTCAACAGGCTCCTCTTTATCACAGGCTCCCCGAACCAGTTCTTCTGTATCATGCTTTCAACGATTGATTGACTGTTGAATATGTTCTTATCTCGTAGTTTCTTTATTGCTTCCATTTTCCACCTTTCTAAATTTGATTACTTTGTCTATTGCCTTCTGCGCCATCATGTATATGGGCGTTAGGAATTTCTCCTCTGTGACATAGAAGTACCCACCTATGAAGTAGGGTGAGTTACCAGCGAAGAACCTCTTCACGTCTCTGTTGGTCACCAAGCAGTGTTCCTTGTTTGACTCCAGGAAATTACCTAGTGTTTCTATCTCTGATCCTTGTGTCAGTTCCTGTGCGTCCTTCTTGAGGTACACCTGGTACTGGTACTTGCCGTGTGGCAGTCTGCTACAGCCCACGACGTTCTTGCCTAGTTTCTTGAACTTGGAATCCACATGTTCGGATCCTGTCCAGTGATCCCAAAAACGTTTGATCAGTTGGTGTGCAGT
>Ga0209710_1002762_pt1 | contig 12122 bp, 16 predicted proteins | sample ArcticOcean_MG_C_5_FD_187436 | JGI IMG/M metagenome (GOLD analysis project Ga0209710, IMG submission 187436) | Marine microbial communities from western Arctic Ocean - ArcticOcean_MG_CB4_138 (SPAdes) (version 2) | ecosystem: Environmental > Aquatic > Marine > Oceanic | place: Arctic Ocean...
GTAAGACCTTGATTAAATTTCAACTTTATTTGTTCTCTTAAATTTTGGGCAAAAGCTGTTTCAGAGTCATAAATGCTTTGTCCGTCACAAACAAGACATCGAATAGTCTTATAAAAATCAATTCTTAATTGTTCCTGGGATGTAACGTTAAAAGGAAACAATAATAATAAAAGTAAAAATAATTTATAGAAATTCTTCAATATCATTTCCAAATAAAGGGCCTTGAATTTTTTTATATATGACCTGTTTATCAATAAAATAAGTTTCAGGAACACCTATTAATCCAAGTTTAAAGGCAATATCACCATCATCGCGTATAACATACTCATAGGGATTCCCATGTTCATTTAACCATTGATTGAGATTGCTCTCTTCATCACGAAAATTAATACCAATAATAATGATACCTTTTTGTTTCAGTTTCATAAAAGTAGGATGCTCAGCTAAACACGGAGCACACCAGGATGCAAAAAAATTAATCATATATTTTTTGTCATTTAAATTATTTCCTATTCGTTCATTCTTGAAATAACTTAATTCTTCAAAAATTATTTGTGGTAATGGGGGGTAAGGTTTTTTAACTAAATTTCTGTCATTATTCAAATTAAGAATTATGACTAAAGCTATGGCTAATAATATTATAGGTAAAATAATAATTTTAATTTTATTCATATTTTTCTTTTCTAAAAATTGATAAACCTATGCCTAATATTAACAATATAGTCGAAAGCCATAATAAATTAATTAAAGGCTTATAAACAATGTTTAAAATCACATTATTCTCAGTAATACTGGTGATTGTAGAATAAAAATTATCAAAGAAATAACTTTTTTTTGAAACTTCTGTTGTGGTTTGTCCAGAGGGTTGATAGATATTTTTAGAAGGACTTAATAAAATAAGTTTACCTGAATTATTAATTGTAATACCTACTTCAATTTTTTGATGATTGCTGTATGACCTCTCATTAATATTATTTAAAGTAACTTGAATTTCAGGACTTAACGATTGAGTCATGTTTGATGTATTGGTAAATTCTATATTATAATCTTTGTCAAACTGTTCTGTAAATACAGCCGCTAAGATAAATAAAGCTATACTTAAATGAGCTAACCACTGACTTACAAAAGAAAGGCTCTTACTTTTTAATAAAGAGGGAATTGTAATGATGCTCATCGCAATAATAGGAAAGCATAATATAGCTGCAAAAGTAAAATAAATATTTTTCCATACTAAAAAAAAAACTATACCAACAATGATAGTTAGAAGAACTAATTTAAAGATAGATTTAAAATTCATAGTATTTCCTCCCCAGGATAATTGAGGGGCAATAGCCATTAATAAGATTGCTGGCGACAATAAGATATTAAAAGTGATATTATAGTAGGGAGCGCCTACAGAAACTTTTTCTTGATAAGCTATTTCTGCAAAAAGTGGGTAGATTGTCCCTATAAAGACAGTGAGAGCGGCAGTAATAAAAAATATATTATTAAATAGTAAAAAACTTTCTCTACTTACTAGATTAAATCTATCTTGGTTAAATAATTTGATGCTCTTTATATTTAAATATAATGCAAAAGATAGAAGATAGGCAATAATTGCCAAAAGATACATTCCTCTTAGTGGGTCACTAGCGAAACTATGCACAGAAATAATTAAATTAGATCTGACTAAAAAAGTACCAAAAATGGCAGCAATAAAAGCATAAAGACAAAGATTAAGAGACCAAATTTTTAATTCATTTTTTTTAATTGATACAGCGGTTGAATGAATCAGAGCAGTTGTTAATAGCCAAGGAATTAAAGAAACATTTTCAACTGGGTCCCAAAACCACCAACCTCCCCAACCTAACTCTGAATAAGCCCAATATGATCCTAAAACAATTCCTGAAGTAAGAAAGAACCATGAAATTTTTGACCATTTTAAAATTGTAATGAAATACTTTTGATCAAATTTTTGTGCTGATAAAATATGAACAGCAGCAGCAAAAGGAATAATAAGACCTATATATCCTAAAAATAATACCGGAGGGTGTATAACAAATAAAAAATGTTGAAGAACGGGATTGAGACCCAAGCCCTTACTATCAGAAAAAGATTCTAAATAGATAAATGGATTAGAGCTTACAATAACATAAAATATAAAACCAATTTCAATTAATAAAATATTTCTAATAATATTTTTATAATCTTTATTATTAAATAGATAGATGAGCAGATATAAATTAATAATAAATACCCATAATAGAATAGATCCTTCATGACTCCCCCATGTAGAAGCAATTTTATAAAATAAAGGATCGTCAATAAATGAATTTGCGGCAACATTTAAAATTGAGAAATCTGAAATAATAAATCCAATCATTAAAACTATAAACGGCATACAGCCCGTTATTCCAATTAAAAGTAAAATGATTTTAATCAATGAAGATGAGAATTTATGATGCAGAAATAAAAATAATAAAACTAAAAACAAATTTGAATAAATAAAAAATTGACCCAATAATAATAACAATTAATTTCCCCTCCATGTGTCTTCTGACTTCATTTTGTCAATAGCGCTTTGAGGCATATAATTTTCATCATGTTTTGCCAGTACAGTAATTGCAATCAGAACTTTATTTTTCAGCGAACCTTCAACAATAATGCCTTTATTTTCTTCAACCAGATTAGGTAGTGTTTTATCAAATATAACGGGAACAGAAATTCCATTTTCATCTGTTATCTCAAAATGCCAAATGGCATTTTCTAATCTCAAAGTATCTTTTTTTAATAAGCCTCCTATGCGCAGTAATTGATTCTCTCCAATTTCCAATTGATCAATTTCTGACGGTGAATAGAAAAAAGAAATTTTATCTTTTAAAGCATAACTAATTAAATATATGGAGCTAGCAAAGCAGATAAAAATTATAACAAAAAAAATAAGTCTATTTTTTATCTGTTGGTTGATTTTTTGAAATTTCACTTATCTTATTTAATACACTTTTTTTACTGTTCATAATTATAATCGTTGTCACAGCAGCTAAAATTATGAAAAAACCATAGCATATTAAGACAAAATAGAGACTATTCATTAAATAGCTTCTTTCTTTCATATCTTCTTGTTTCAGTAATTGTCACAAAAATATTTATTATCCAATACAAACAAAGGATTAAAATGCAGAAAAAACTAATCATCAGAGTTGTTAAATAGATTCCAGAAAGACTAGGCCCACCAATTTTAAATACACTTGCTCCTTGATGCAATGTTGTCCACCAATTAACCGAAAATTTGACAACGGGAAGATTAACTAGACCAATTACAGCTAATATTGATGCTGCAAAATCAGATTTTTGGAAATGTTCAAATGAGTTAAGTAGTATAAAATGGCCCAAATAAATAAAAGTTAATATCAGCATTGAAGTAAGTCTTGCATCCCATACCCAAAATGTTCCCCACGTTAAGTATCCCCATATAGAGCCAGTTACTAAAACAGTTATACTCATCAATAATCCAATTGGAGATATAGCTCTGGCAATAATAAAAGATGTTGGAGATTTAAAAACAAGTCCAATAATACTAACAGTACCAATGATTCCAAAAAGCATTAAAGAAAGCCATGCCGCAGGGACATGAATAAACATAATTTTAAAAGAAACCCCCTGATAATAATCATTGTCAATAAAAATAATCATTCCTAAAGAAATAATTGAAAAGGCTAAAAATAACAAAAATAATAATCTTTTATAATTATCAAAAAAATTGCTAAGAGTTTTTGGATTAAGAACAATCATTTACATAGATAATTTTTTTAAAGCAAAACTAGTTAATAACGGTGAAAAAGCAAGATTTAATAAAAAATATGCAAAGAAAAATAAGTAAGAATTCATATTTCCTAAGTCCATATCTAGAGCTCCAATAGAAAATATTAAAATAGGTATAAATAGAGGGAGCGTAACTACACTAGTAATAGCAAGACGATTACTTTTAGAATTTGAAATCGAAGCCGTTATTGACGATATAAATACAAGACTAAGAAGGGATAAAGCCGCCAATATGTTAATTTGCCAAAAAAATTTAAAATCAATTGAGAGAGTAAGAAATATCAAAGGAGATGTTATTAAAAAGAATAAAACTAAATTTATATAAATCATAACATTTTTAATTAAGACGATTACTTCTAGAGCAAATATGGAATTCAAATATTGCTGAATTTTTGGATCACTAAAATCTTCCAAGTAAACTTTTTCAACTTTTATAATAACTACTAGAAATAATAAAATCCAAATTATAGCCATAGATATTTTACTATCAATTTGTATATAACGTAAAGCCAAACCAAAGATAGACGAAGCCATTACAATAAAACAAAATAAAATTAACGTTTGCGTGCTTTTTAATAGCATTAGCTGCCACTCCATTAAGCAAAGCAAGTAAAATTTTTTCATCATAATAAATTATACTCTTTCAATCCTGTAAGCATAGGCATGATATGGGTTGCAATAATTATCATTCCTTGTTGATCTCTTTTTATAGAAATAATTTTTGTTAGTTTTTTAATTGATTCTTCGTCTAAGCCGTTAAATGGATCATCTAATATCCATATAGGCTTATTGATTAGCATCAATAATAACATTCTTAATTTTCTTTTTTGTCCAAAAGATAAATGTAGAAATTTTTTATTGATATTGAGCTCACCATATAAATAATTAATACTTCTATTGATCGCTTTATCATTCGGAGTTACCCCATTTATAGTTAACCAATAATGAATGTTTTCTAAAACTGAGAGATCTTCAAAAGCATAATTTTCCTCACTAATAAAAATAAAATTTTTTGATGAAATAGTCTGATTAATTAAATCTGAAAAATAATGAACAGTGCCCTCTAAGGGTTCTATAAAATTAGCCAAGCATGAAAGTAAAGTTGATTTACCACTTCCATTAGGGCCTTTAATTAACATGATCTCAGAATTGGATATTGATAAATTAATCTTTTTTAAAATTAATTTATTGCCACGGGCAAAAGAGAGGTTTGATATTTTTAACATAAAAAAAGCGGGTTATAGTAACCCGCTTTTAAGTGAACTTCTAAAGAATTAAAAGTTAAAAAATTATCTTTTTCTTTTAGCTGCTGCTTTTCTCTTAGGTGCAGCCTTCTTCTTAGGCGCAGCTTTTCTCTTAGGTGCAGCCTTTTTCTTAGCAGCTTTTCTCTTAGGTGCAGCCTTCTTCTTAGGTGCAGCTTTTTTCTTAGTAGTTTTTTTCTTCGGTGCTGCTTTCTTAGCAGCCGTTTTTTTCTTAGGTGCAGCTCTTTTCTTAGTTACAGCCTTTTTCTTTTTTGCAGCCATTATAGCCTCCTTATTTATCTTACTAACTAGTTAGTAACGTGCGAATATTAATTATTCGCTATCTAATTAAAAAGATTAAAAAAAGATTTAACTATGTCAACCTCTTATTTGTTATAGTATTTTTTTTAAATGAGTTTTATAGAAATAATATTAGGTCCAACCAATACAGGAAAAACTTTTTATGCATTTGAACAAATGTTTTTGTATAAGAATGGGGCTTTTGGTTTCCCATTACGTCTTTTAGCTAGAGAAAATTATGATAAGGCATGTAAATTATACGCAGTTGATGAAATTGCATTAATTACGGGTGAAGAAAAAATAATTCCTAAAAATGCTAAATATTTTTTTTGCACAGTCGAATCAATGCCAGAAAAAAATTTTGAATTTATTTGTGTAGATGAGATTCAGTTAACTTCAGACTATGAACGTGGTCATATTTTTTCACAAAAACTTTTATATGTGAGGGGTGAACATAAAACAATTTTTTTAGGTTCAAGTGTTATGGAAAATTTAATTCGTGAATTAATACCTGATGCAGAAATTAAATTTAAAAATAGATTTTCAGAATTGAGTTTTATAGCACATAAAAAGATTCAAAATATAAAACCAAGATCAGCAATTATAGCTTTTAATTTAATTGATTTATATGAGGTGGCAGAACAGATAAGAATGCTGAAAGGTGGAGTGGCGCTTGTAGTAGGAGCCCTTAGTCCTAAGACTAGAAATGCCCAAGTTAAATTATATGAAGATGGCGATGTAGATTATATTGTAGCCACCGATGCTATAGGGATGGGATTAAATTTAGATATTACCCAGGTATATTTTACTAGTTTGGAAAAATTTGATGGAAAGTATGTCCGCCCGTTAAACGATCTAGAAATAGCTCAAATAGCAGGTAGAGCCGGAAGATATACCAAAGCTGGTTTTTTCGGGAGTACCCTGAATGCCAGATTTCAAAATAAAGAGACAGTGGATAATATTCAATTAAATAAGTTTGAACCAATAAAAAAAATTTTTTGGAGAAACCCACTTCTTTCTTTTAAGTCGCCTTATGATTTAATTAGGTCTCTAAGAGTAAGCCCTCCAAATCCAAAATTAGTTCTGAAAAAAGATGCAGCTGATCAAAAATTTTTAATGAAATTTCTTGGAGATTATAAAAAAAAGTATCCCATTAATACGCCTGAGGAATTAAAAAACTTATGGGATATTTGTAGAATTCCAGATTTTCAAAATATATCTGATGAAAAACATTTAATTTTATTAGCTAATGTCTATGGAGAATTATTTAATAACGAATGGAAATTATCAGAAGATTTTCTGAGATCAAATATTACAAAATTAGAAGATTACAAAGGCAATATTAATGACCTTATCTATAACTTAAATGAAACTAGAACATGGCTTTACATAACCAATCATAATAAGTGGCTTCATAATAATAATTGGATTAAAGTTGTTGAAGAGATTGAAAATAAACTCTCTGACGAAATTCATAATAGCTTATTGCAAAAATTTGTTGATAAAAATCAAAGTGCTATTGTTCAAAATTTGAATCTTAGCTCAAAGAACATAAACATGGACGATAGTGGATATATTTCAATAAAAACTGAAATAATTGGAAAATTAGAGGGGTTTAGATTAGTTTTTTATGATAAATTTAATGGCATATTAAATGAAAACTATAAAAAAATTATTATTGAAGAAATTTCATCTAAAATCTTAATGAACTTAGAAAACTTTATTAGTGCTCCTGACAACAGCTTAAAACTATCCTTTAAGCAAAGTGCTAATGGGAATCTTGAGGGGTTATTTATTACTTGGGGAGACGATGATATAGCGCAAATTACTAAAGGGGAGTCGTTATTAAGACCACATTTTAAACTATTGGTAGAAGAAAAAATCATTAACTCAGATGAAATATCTAAAATTCAAAATAAGATTAATGATTGGATTCAAACTAATATCGTAAGTAGGGTTGATCCTGGTATTGAACTCATGCATATCAATAATACAGTCGATGAAAGAGCGTTTATATTCTCCCTTATGGAGGGTAACTTCAATATATATAAAAAAGGTATTTTAGATGATTTTAAAAAAATTGATGAGAATATAAGAAAAAAAATACATGGATTAAACTTTAGATTAGGAAAAAATATTGTATTTAACTCAGAACTTTTAAGGCCAGAACTAATGAGTATAAAATTTTATTTATGGGGAATCTTTTATGACATAAAATATAAAGTATCCGATTACATACCTAGAGATGGTAATTCAACAATAGTTTTTAATAAAAATGATAAAGACCTATATACTTTTTTAGGTTTTCATAAGGAGTTAGATTTTTTAATAAGACTTGATGTATTTAATGAGTTTGAAAAAGGTTTATTTAAAAGAGAAAGCAGAGGTCCTTATGCTTTACCAATTGACTTATCGAACCTACTTGGAATTAAAAAAGATAAATTGATAGAAATATTATCTTCGAGAAATATGCAAGTTTTGCCTATGGGAGAAAACGATTATATGGTATTTAAAACAAATCCAATTATGAAAAATAATATTAAAGAAAAGCAAAAACCAAAAATAAAGTCTCCACCAAAGCAAGTAAAGCAAAATAAAACCCTATTTAATAACCCCTTTAATGATTTAACAAAACTTAATGTTTAGTATCTTCAATAAGTTTTTTTCTAAAAAGAATATTAATGAGCAGTCCAATAATCATAGTCTTAATAATTCTATCTATAGATTAATATTTGAAATTATTACAGCAGACCACATCATCAAAGATGAAGAAATTAATATTACAGCAGAGCTTTTAAAGAAGTATTTTAATTATGACGAAAAACAAACAACTGTTGAGTTAATAAAACTTAAAGATGAGGATTTTTTTAATTCTGATTTAACTAAAATTACTCTTGAATTGAAAAGTGCCTTATCTTATGTAGAAAGAGTGAATATTATTAAAATTTGTTGGAAAGTCTTGCTTATTGATAGTGATCAAGACGTCTTAGAGACAGCGACAGTTAGAAAAATATCTATCTTATTAGGTATTGAAGATCGAGATTTTATCAGTATAAGAAATAAGATAAAAGGCTCCCAATGACTTATTTAGTAAATGATAAATGTATTAAATGCAAATATATGGATTGTGTTGAGGTATGTCCTGTTGATTGTTTTTATGAAGGGGAAAATATGTTAGTTATTAATCCAGATGAATGTATTGATTGTGGCGTTTGTGAACCTGAATGTCCTGTTGAAGCAATTGTTCCTGATACACTTGTAGATGCCAACCAATGGTTAGAAATGAATACAAAATATTCTGAAGTTTGGCCTAATATTAAGATAAAAAAAGAGCCCCCAGAAGACGCAAAAGATTGGGAAAATATTCCTAATAAGTATGATAATTATTTTAGTGAAAAAGGTGGAAATGAATGATTAATAAAGTAAAAAAAACTACTACTAAAAAAACTACTACTAAAAAAATGCCTGGAAAAAAAGTTACTCCAATCAATAAAGTTAAAGTATCAAAAAAAAGTGTAACTAAGAAAGTAGTAAAGAAATTAATTAAGCGAAAAATCATAAAAAAAATGGTTTTACCAAAACCTCCTAAAATTAAAAAAATTATAGTTTCGCAAGAGTTTAAAGCTGGAGATAATATTGTTTACCCCACTCATGGTGTTGGAAGGATATTAACAGTAGAAAAGTTTCAATATGACTTTGTTGAAGAGCAGTTATACGTAATCCAGTTTTTTCAAGATAAATTAACCATTCGTGTACCTTTTAGTAAAGTTAAACTTATTGGTTTAAGAGACATTACAAGTAAACCTACAATGGCTCGTACTTTCACAAACCTTAAGCAAAAACCAAAAATTAAAAAAGCAATGTGGAGTAGAAGAGCACAAGAATATGATCAAAAAATTAACTCTGGTGATATCAGGCTTTTATCTGATGTAGTAAGAGATTTATTTAGAAAAGACGATCAAACAGAACAGTCCTATAGTGAGAGACAAATGTTCCAAGTTGCATTCGAAAGATATACTAGAGAATATGCCATTTCTTACTCTATAAAATTTGAAGAGGCTTCGGCAAAGATATTAGAAGTATTGAATAGTAGATAAATTTATGAATTTTCTTCAGGGTCTTTGTTAGCAGCAATATCTATAGTGATGTCTTCATTTAAGTCTTCCGCTTGAGTAGTTTCAGAGTCTTCCTCAGAGGGGGTTTCTTCGATTAAATCTTTCAGATCATCATTTTCTTTAACATTTTGAGTTGGGTTAGCAATAACCCCTGCTCTTCTTCCTCTTTTAGGCTTATTGATATTAACTGCTAGTATTGTTTTACCGCATGATGGACATTCAAGCTCATCTTGATGAAAGTCATAATACTTAGCTGCACATAAAGGGCATACTCTTTTGTGGCCTAAATCTATTTGTTCATCTTTCATTGAAGAATTTTTATACATTATTATTGTAATTTAAACAAATTTTTAATAAGTTAACTCTTCATTATGGCAGTACCAAAACAGAAAGTATCCCCCTCAAGAAGGAACATGAGAAGATCTCATGATAGAGCCATTTCACAATCGTTCATTGAGGATAAAAAATCAGGGGAATTACGTAGACCCCACCATATTGATTTAAGTACTGGTATGTATCGTGGTAAGCAAATTATTGCTAAAAAAGTTAAAAAAATCGACGCTGATTCAGCACAGACAGATAACGCTACAATTGAAGCTCCCGCTTCAAAATAATTAAGTTTTTAGAAATCTAAGTATATTTTCATTATTAAAACCAGCCTGAAATAATTTTTTTCTAAATGTTAGCTCGTCTTCAGTTTTAAGTTTCTTTTTTTTGACAAAATTTACCAATATATCAAATTCTAAATCTGGATTTTCAAAGATGGTATTGGTAATAAATTCATTAACATCATTTTTATCAAAGCCCTGAACATAAAATTTATTTTTCATTTTGTTGATTGAGAACATTGATCGACAGTAATAGTTAAATAAAGACTCTAAGTAATGCTTTTCATTTAAAATCTTAAGATCAATTAATTTTTCAATTACTTGCTCTATTGCAAAACCTAAATCTTCACTACTAATCTTATATTTATAAGCATACCTTTTACTTTTAATTTTCTTTTCTAAATGTATGGCTAGTTTTTTTTTAGTAGCGGGATATCTGCCTAAATAACTAATTGATTTATTAAACAAAAATTCATCTAATTCCATCTGTATATATTTTAGCTTCTAATTTAAAAATCAGTTAGTAAAATAAAATTTATTATTTAAAATTTTGCACTCGTAGCTCAGTAGGATAGAGCACCAGATTCCTAATCTGGGGGTCACAGGTTCGATTCCTGTCGAGTGCGCCAAACACGTTAGTTTTTCATTATTAATTGTTTTAATTTTATACTGCAAATGTGAATGCGCAAACTTATTTGCATACATAGTGCAGTAAGCTTTTTTGAGTAGATGATTAAATTCCTGTTTTAGAATCCTTACAGAATCTTTTAAATATTTTATAAGCAATGTGATTCAAAAGTTTTTCAACATGCTTGTATGATTCTTATATGAATCTTTTTGAATCATTTAAGAGGAACACATGCGGCTCTCCACCATATCATTTCAGCTTCATAAGATTGCTTTGCAACTGTTGAAGCATATATTTGTTCATCTACTATTTCTTTCTGTAACGGTTCAAGCCTATTGTAACAATAATTAAAATCTTCCTTTAATGAAATACATTCTGCCATCCAATCCTGTGTTGGTTGAATAAATTCTTGGTGGGTATCAAAATGTAATTGCAAATACTCTTGATTTGGATTTTCTACCAATGAATAAAATGTGAAGCAACCAGCAACCTCTATAAGTTTCGTAGCTGTAAGGTCATTCGATGACTGCTTTTTTGTATAGATATCATCAAATACCGAAGAAAAAAACATATCATCAAATAAACTATCATAAACAAAGTCAGTTCCGTTATAGGAGAGTACAGTGTTAATAGTTTTATCTTCATCCCAATATACAATGCCTTCAAAAAAATAATCATGTCTACTTGATTCACCTTGAACATTCCACTTAATCAAACCACCTTTTTCAAAAAATTCACCTTTTTGGTAAATCGTATACTCAAGTGGTGACTCATAGCAATCAGAAAGCATTTTTTTATTTTCAAAAAACTGGTAGGTACATTGATTCCCATCCTCATAAACGAGTGTAACTTGCAGACCAATCAAATCATTTATTGAATATATAAAAATATCTTTCTCTTCAGCAAGGGCTCCTTTAAGAAAAAAGATGATAAAAAGAGACACCAGTATTTTCATAGTCTGTATTATACATAATAACGGCTTAAATTTCCTTATAAAAATATAAAAACCTATGAATTAAAATATAAAATAATAAAAATATTCCCTTCGTGTGCATATAGTGTGCTGAATAGATTTATTAAATTCCTTTTTTAAGATTCATACAGATTCAATTAAATATTTTATAAGCAATGTGATTCAAAAGTTTTTTAACATGCTTGTATGATTCTTATATGAATCTTTTTGAATCATTCTAGAAGTGACCGAAGGGGCAGGGGCAACAGCCTTTGACTTCAGGGGGTTAATATATATGTTGATGCCACGCAGAGTCTATTTAACAATTGAAAGTACTTTATTATTATATCTGCATAAATTTCATATAAACATGGTGGGCTAATACAAGTTATGAAGGCAGTTGCTTTTAAATAAATACAATTAAAAAATATGCACATAAATATAAATACATAGCTGTTTTACATACACTATATGTAG